>OLWB01003358.1_pt1 | contig 11522 bp, 7 predicted proteins | sample 1673331 | NCBI WGS metagenome assembly OLWB01 (sample SAMEA3178943, study PRJEB25190) | human gut metagenome | biome: human gut; feature: human-associated habitat; material: faeces | place: Austria | collected 2013 | reverse complement strand
GTTTCCATACACGTTCTTATAAGAAAGGGGAAATCCTGGCTCAACAGGGAGCTGTGTGCAATCGCCTCGTCATCCTGACCAAAGGAAGCGTGCGTGGAGAGATGATTGATTATTCGGGACGTCTTATCAAAGTGGAAGACATCGCTGCTCCAAGAGCGATTGCCCCTCTGTTTCTGTTCGGTGAGGAGAACCGCTATCCGGTGGAAGTGACTGCCAACGAACCGACAGAGGTTATCGAACTTCCTAAATCAAGTGTATTGAGTTTATTCCGTAAGAACGAGCAGTTTTTGGAAAACTATATGAATCTTTCTGCCAATTATGCACGGACTTTATCGGATAAGCTTTTCTTTATGTCGTTTAAAACGATTCGTCAGAAACTTGCTTCGTACTTGCTCCGATTATACAAACAGCAACAACAGACGCATATCACCCTCGACCGTTCACAACAGGAATTGAGTGATTATTTCGGAGTATCCCGTCCTTCCCTCGCCCGTGAACTGGCGCACATGCAGGAAGATGGATTATTGATAGCCGATCGCAAGCATATCACTATTTTACAGAAAGAACAACTGGTACGGCTTATTCAATAATAGGAGCAGTTTAAAGATTTATGAATCGAATAATGAGTGTTTTAGATAAAAAATATTCATTGTTGTAACATTGGTTACAGAATCACCTGAAACTTTTCCTCTACTTTTGCGTTCAATAAATAAAATATTGGACTAATTAAAAACGTAAAAGTTATGAGTATGTTCTGTTATCAATGTCAAGAAACCGCAATGGGTACCGGTTGTACCTTGAAAGGTGTGTGCGGTAAAACGTCTGAAGTGGCTAACCTGCAAGACTTACTACTCTTCGTAGTACGTGGAATTGCTGTCTACAACGAACATCTGCGTAAAGATGGACATCCTTCCGAACAAGCAGACAAATTTATCTATGATGCTTTGTTCATTACCATCACCAACGCCAATTTTGATAAAGTGGCTATCACTGAAAAAATCAAAGAAGGACTGAAACTGAAAAAAGAACTTGGCAACAAGATAAAGATCGAAAATGCTCCTGACGAATGTCTTTGGGATGGAAACGAAGATGAGTTTGAAGAGAAATCAAAAACGGTCGGTGTGCTTCGCACTCCCAACGAGGATATCCGCTCACTGAAAGAACTTGTACACTATGGCCTGAAAGGAATGGCTGCCTACGTAGAGCATGCGCATAACCTGGGCTACGAGTCACCGGAAATATTTGCTTTCATGCAACATGCCTTGTCTGAACTGACCCGCAATGATATTACAGTGGAAGAACTGGTTCAGCTGACTTTGGAAACAGGAAAGTATGGAGTATCGGCAATGGCACAGCTGGATAAAGCGAATACCAGCAGCTACGGAAATCCGGAAATCTCACAAGTGAGTCTCGGTGTACGCAATAATCCGGGTATATTAATCAGCGGACATGACTTGAAAGACCTGGAAGAGTTATTGGAACAAACAGAGGGTACAGGAGTAGATGTATATACTCACAGCGAAATGTTGCCTGCACATTATTATCCTCAACTAAAGAAGTACAAGCATCTGGCAGGAAACTACGGAAACGCCTGGTGGAAGCAGAAAGAGGAATTTGAAAGTTTCAACGGTCCTATCTTGTTCACAAGTAACTGTATCGTTCCGCCACGTGCAAATGCCAGCTACAAGGATCGTATTTACATCACAGGAGCCTGCGGCTTGGACGGGGCACATTACATCCCCGAACGTAAAGACGGAAAACCGAAAGATTTTTCTGCACTGATTGCTCATGCTAAACAATGTCAGCCACCGGTAGCCATTGAAAACGGAACGATTATCGGAGGATTCGCTCATGCACAGGTGACAGCCCTGGCAGATAAAGTGGTGGACGCCGTGAAAAGCGGAGCTATCCGTAAATTCTTTGTAATGGCAGGATGCGACGGACGTATGAAGAGCCGTGAATACTATACGGAATTTGCTCAAAAATTACCTGGTGACACCGTGATTCTTACTGCCGGTTGTGCCAAGTACAGATATAATAAACTGGCTTTAGGTGATATCAACGGCATTCCGAGAGTGTTGGATGCAGGACAATGTAACGACAGTTACTCATTGGCCGTCATCGCTTTAAAACTGAAAGAAATCTTCGGATTGGATGATGTGAATCAGTTGCCTATCGTATACAACATCGCTTGGTACGAACAAAAGGCGGTCATTGTTTTATTGGCATTACTGGCTTTGGGAGTGAAACACATTCATTTGGGTCCTACACTTCCCGCTTTCCTTTCACCGAATGTCAGGAACGTATTGATCGAACAATTCGGGATCGGAGGTATCAGTACAGTGGATGAAGATATTGTGAAGTTTCTATCATAAATGATAAGGAAACAGAAGGGTATTTTACAAGCAGATTCTCTTCTACAAAATAGTGACGGTATTTGATAAGGATAGTGACGGTATACAACAACCATACCGTCACTATTTCCATCATATACCGTCACTATCTTTTTTTCTATATTAGGAGGACTCCTGCTTAATCAGGAGTCCTGCATTTACTCCCGCATAGTGGATGTTTTTTTGAATAGAATTTCAATCCTCTCTGGGTAATATTAAATTGAGAACTACTCCCACCAAAGCTGCCAGTCCAATGCCGGACAATGAAAAATCGCCCCAATTAAAAGCAGCGCCACCAATGCCGACAGTCAGTGTCAAAGATACAATGATTATATTTCTGGTACGGCTCAAATCAATGCAATTATTCACAAGATTACCAATACCCGCACAAGCAATCGTTCCGAAAAGCAATAACATGATGCCGCCCAGTACCGCACTTGGAATGGATCTTAATAATGCACTGATTTTACCGATAACGGAGAATAAGATAGCGGAAATGGCAGCTATTCGGATCACTTGCGGATTAGTAATCTTTGTCAGTGACATGGCTCCTGTCACTTCCGAATAGGTAGTCACAGGAGGCCCACCCAGCAATCCGGCACAGAAACAGGCCAGACCATCACCCAATAAGGTGCGGTGCAACCCCGGATCTTTCACGAAATCTTTTCCGGTGACCGTATTAACGACATAAATATCACCAATATGTTCTATCACCGGAGCAATGGCTACCGGAATCATAAACAACACAGGTTCCCATGAGAATTTAGGAAAGACAAACTGCGGCAATCCAATCCAGGCAGCATCCCTGACACCGGACAAATCCAAATCGTAGAAAAGCCATGCAGCCAGATACCCTACTACAATTCCACAGAAGATAGGAATCAGTTTCAAAAGCCCTTTGGCTTTCATTGAAACAACGACTGCGGTAACCAACGAAAGCAGTGCCAGTACCCAGTTCTCTTTTGCCATATTCACTCCTGTTCCCGCCAGTGACAAACCTATCAGAATGATGACAGGTCCTATGACAACAGGAGGAAACAGCCGCTCAATCACCCTCACTCCCTGCCATTTGACAAGCGCACTCATCACAAAGTAAACTAATGCTACTCCAACCATGCCGGATAAGGTGCCGGGCAACCCATAAAGTTCTGTCGCTTTAATGATAGGCGCAATAAATGCGAAACTACTCCCCAGAAAGACAGGAACCTTTCCACGCGTAACCGCATGAAAGATAAGCGTACCAATACCTGCTGTAAACAGAGCTGTAGAAGGGTCAAGCCCTACCAATAACGGTACGAGTACCGTAGCACCGAAAGCTACAAACAAGAATTGTACCCCCACCACCCCTTTCCTCAAAGGTGTAAGATTATTTGAATCCATAAGTATAATGTAGATTATTCTTTGCAAAATTAGTCTTTTTAGACAATTTAACTCCCTTTTTTCACAAAAATACATCCAAAAAGAGTTTTTATTTGTTGTTAATAATGTGTAACTTCGCACGGTGAGAATTAATACGACAATTTTATAACTTTATAATATATTGCCTATGATATTTACAGCAGAAAACACCCTACTTATCGGTTCTATCTTACTTTTCGTCAGCATCGTTGTTGGAAAAACCGGATACCGCTTTGGAGTACCTACCTTATTATTGTTCCTCGTAGTAGGAATGTTGTTTGGAAGTGACGGCCTCGGCCTGCAGTTCCACGACGCGAAAGACGCCCAATTTATCGGTATGGTGGCCCTTAGTATTATCCTTTTCTCGGGAGGTATGGATACGAAATTCAGAGAAATCAAACCTATTCTAGGTCCCGGTATCGTGCTTTCCACTGTCGGAGTACTACTTACAGCTCTTTTCACCGGACTCTTTATCTGGTGGATATCAGGTATGAGCTGGTCAAATATTTATTTACCTATCACTACTTCCCTGCTTTTGGCCTCCACCATGTCATCTACGGATTCGGCTTCGGTGTTCGCCATTCTCCGTTCACAGAAGATGAACTTGAAACACAACCTTCGTCCCATGCTGGAACTGGAGAGCGGAAGTAATGACCCGATGGCCTATATGCTTACCATTGTCCTGATACAGTTTATTCAATCGTCAGGTATGGGAGTCGGAGCTATCGTAGGCTCTTTCGTCATCCAGTTTATCGTCGGCGCGGCTGCCGGATATGTACTTGGAAAGCTAGCTATCCGGATGTTAAATAAGCTCAATATTGATAATCAAGCCTTGTATCCCATCTTATTACTGGCATTTGTGTTTTTCACTTTCTCCATCACCGACTTACTGAAAGGTAACGGATACCTTGCCGTATATATCGCCGGTATCATGGTGGGAAACAATAAAATCATGCACCGCAAGGACATCTACACATTTATGGACGGATTGACCTGGCTGTTCCAAATCATCATGTTCCTTTGCCTCGGACTTCTCGTCAATCCGCATGAAATGCTGGAAGTAGCAGTAGTAGCCTTGTTGATCGGTGTCTTTATGATTCTCATCGGGCGTCCGTTAAGCGTGTTCCTCTGCCTGCTCCCTTTCCGGAAGATTACCATGAAATCACGGTTGTTCGTATCATGGGTAGGACTACGCGGTGCCGTACCTATCATCTTTGCCACCTATCCGGTAGTTGCAGGCGTGGAAGGTTCGAATATCATCTTTAATATCGTATTCTTCATTACCATTGTCTCGTTGGTTGTGCAGGGAACAACGATTTCTTTCGTTGCCCGCATGCTGAACCTCTCCAAACCACTGGAGAAAACAGGGAATGACTTTGGAGTGGAGCTGCCGGAAGAAATAGACTCCGACCTTAGCGACATGACCATTACCACGGAAATGCTGGAAGAAGCAGATACCTTGAAGGATATGAATCTTCCCAAAGGAACATTGGTTATGATAGTGAAACGCGGAGATGAGTTTTTAATTCCTAACGGAACACTGAAACTTCATGTAGGAGACAAGTTGCTCCTTATCTCCGAAAAATCAAAAGAGGAAGTGAACGAATCCGAATAAGGCGGGGACGAAATATGTTCAAACATCCCCCGTTAATTAACCGTAAAACTTAATTGTAAAATTCGGTTTACATTAATGAAGTATTAATTTTGCGCAGTTTTAAACTAAATGTGCAAAAACGAATGGAACAAGAACATCAGTTCATCGACTATATTGAACAAAGCATTATCAAGAACTGGGATAAAGACTCTTTGACTGACTACAAAGGAATTACCCTCCAATATAAAGATGTGGCTCGTAAAATAGCTAAATTCCACATTGTTTTAGAAAGTGCCGGTATTCAGCCGGGAGACAAGATAGCAGTCTGCGGACGTAACAGTGCCCATTGGGCTGTCACTTTTCTGGCTACTATCACTTACGGAGCCGTAATTGTTCCTATTCTCCATGAATTTAAAGCGGATAATATCCATAATATTGTCAACCACTCCGAAGCCAAACTGCTTTTTGTCGGCGACCAGGCATGGGAAAACCTGAATGAAGACGCCATGCCCCTGTTGGAAGGAATAGCGTCACTCACCGATTTCTCATCATTGGTATCACGCAATGAAAAACTGACGTATGCTTTCGAACACCGGAATGCGATATACGGTCAACGTTACCCGAAGAATTTCCGCCCGGAGCATATCTGTTACCGGAAAGACAGGCCCGAGGAACTGGCTATTATCAACTATACTTCAGGAACTACAGGCTATTCAAAAGGTGTCATGCTCCCCTATCGCAGTATCTGGTCGAATGTGGCCTATTGTTTTGAAATGCTTCCCGTCAAACCGGGCGACCATATCGTTTCCATGCTTCCTATGGGACACGTTTTCGGTATGGTATACGATTTCTTATATGGCTTCTCCGCAGGTGCGCATATCTATTTCCTGACACGTATGCCGTCTCCGAAAATCATCTCACAATCTTTCTCGGAGATTAAACCCAGAGTTATCTCTTGCGTACCTTTGATTGTAGAAAAGATTATCAAGAAAGATATCCTCCCTAAAGTGGATAGCAAAATCGGAAAGTTATTGCTCAAAGTACCTATCGTCAATGACAAAATCAAATCGTTGGCCCGCCAGGCAGCTATGGAAATCTTTGGAGGTAATTTCGACGAAATCATTATCGGCGGCGCTCCTTTCAATGCCGAAGTAGAAGCTTTTCTCAAAAAGATAGGTTTCCCCTACACCATTGCTTACGGCATGACAGAATGTGGTCCGATTATCTGCTCCAGCCGTTGGGATACATTGAAACTTGCTTCCTGCGGAAAGGCCACTACGCGAATGGAAGTCCGCATTGATTCCCCGGATCCTAAAACTCATGCCGGAGAGATTGTTTGCAGGGGAGCGAATATGATGCTCGGATATTATAAGAATCCGGAAGCTACCGCACAAATCATTGATGTAAACGGGTGGTTGCATACAGGAGATCTGGGCGTTATGGATGAAGAAGGTTATGTAACTGTTCGCGGACGTAGCAAGAATATGCTTCTCACTTCCAGCGGACAGAATATCTATCCGGAAGAGATAGAAAGCAAACTGAATAATATGCCGTATGTGGCGGAATCATTAATCGTATTGCAACACGACAAACTGGTGGCGCTTATCTATCCGGATTTTGACGATGCATTTGCTCACGGATTGCAGCAAAACGATATCCAGAAAGCTATGGAAGTCAACCGTGTCGAACTGAATCAACAATTGCCTAACTACTGCCAGATCAGCAAGATTAAAATTCATTTCGAGGAATTTGAAAAGACAGCGAAGAAATCAATCAAACGTTTCATGTATCAGGAAGCAAAAGGATAAGATTTTTTTCGTATACAAAAGACAAGATAAATAAAAACGGTGAACAACCCCCTGTGCTTGTTCACCGTTTTTTCTAACCTAACCAACGTTATTTCCTTAATCTATCATCTTTCAACAATCTTTTACCTTAAAACCAAACCTATCCCTAACACAATAAACCTCTATTAAATCTTAACCTATTTTTTCTTAAAGTTGTATGAACGAAATAGCCTGTCCTCCTCCGGCAGCCATACGTACAGTCAGCGTATTTTCAGCTGTGACAGTTTGTTCCGTAATCTGATAATCTGCCGGATTCGTTTTCCAGTCCGCCTTCTCACCGTCGGCATAGATAACAGCTTTATATTGTTTGCCCGGTTTCAGGAAGTCCAGTTTTATTTCCAGTGTTCGGGGAGCCTCATTGGTAGCTGCTCCGAAGAAATAATTATTTTTCGCTTTACGTACAACAGCTACAAACTCTCCCGGTTCTCCTGCCAATGCCTTGGATTCGTCACAATCCGGGTCGAAATCGCGGAAGAACCGGAAAGCAGGATGTCCTTCATAATGCTCAATCATATCAGAAGCCATTTGCAAGGGAGAATATAGAATCACCCAATTGGCAATCTGCTTCGCCAATGTTGTGTTGACACGGCTGTTCCCCTTATCCTGGTCATTCCATTTCCGACGACGGGGAGAGTCTTTGGTTTGCTGGAACAAAATATCAAAAGTTCCCGGAGTGTAGTCCATTGGACCGGACAGCAAGCGGGTAAACGGCAACATTACATGATGAGACGGCGGATTTCCTTCACTCCATGCATTCCATTCCATACCTCTGGCTCCTTCGCGCGTCATCATGTTAGGCCATGTACGGCGGATACCGGTATCCTTAATCGGTTCGTGTGCATCCAATGTCATTCTATGCTCCGCAGCTGTTTCCACTACCTTCTGATAATGGTTGACTCCATATTGTCCATGATGTGAAAGCCCGTTCGGGAAAGCTCCTGCATAACCTGTTTTCAGGATGTGGATGCTGTGGTCGGTATACCATTGCATTGCATGAACCATTTGCCGTTCATAATTCGGGATATTTCCTCCTGTTTCATGGTGTCCAATGATTTCGATTCCTTTTTCCTTGGCATAACGTACTATTTCATCTATGTCAAAGTCAGCGTAAGGTTTCGTAAAATCAAAATTCTGCATACCGCCCCAACTTTCCCAACCTTCATTCCAGCCTTCAAACAATACCGCTTCTATATTATTGGCAGCAGCGAAGTCGATATATTTTTTGGCATTGACAGTGGTAGCACCGTGGCGTTCATCCATTTTCCAAGTCTCTACACCCAGATGCATCCCCCACCATACACCGATATATTTCAAAGGACGAATCCAATCAGTAGTTTCCAACACACAAGGGTCATTCAGGTTCAGGATCAGGGAAGAATTGATTAATCCGACAGCTTCCGGAGCAATCTGGATAGTACGCCAGGAAGTTGTAAAATGGTTGCTTTTGCGTACCTTGATACCGTCCGGCCAGGGAGTAAGTTCCGCCTTCAAAGTGTAATCTCCGATTTGTTTCAGCGTCATTTCGGAGAAATCATACAATGCCGCTTCATGGATACTTCCGTAAACACCATCCGCCGTCTTAAAGGTAAAAGGAGTATTGGCTGTCTCCACTTCGGAAATAGGCTGCTGCTTATAAAGCAATTCATAAGTCTCGGCACTCGCAGGAATCGACCATGAGGTACCGTCCTGACGGAAGTGGAAAGTAGTCAGTTCATCAGTTATCATCAGAGAATCCACATTGGGAACATTATATTCATAACGGAACCCTACTCCGTCATTGAAAACCCGGAAACGAAGGGTCAACTGCACCTGATCCTCATTAATCAGATTGACAGCCATTTCATTATAATGGTTCCGGTTGGTTTTATTTTCTCCCCACGGCTGCGTCCATGTTTCATCTTTGCTGTCGAATGTGGTTTTCTCTATCCGGAAGCCTCCTCCCAGAATAACACCGTTTCCCTCCACAAAACCCATTTTTGAATTTTCTATCAGCAATGAATCATTTACCGACACATTATAAAACGGAGTACCATTCTCATCTACCGTCAACGTCATCTTGATGTGACCGTCCGGTGATTTTACTTCTGTTTTCGGACTGCTACACGCACAACATCCCAGCATACACAGAAAAGCTACAACTAAATGCTTTACTTTCATAGTACAATTATCTGTTTATATATAATACAATCCATAAAGAAGAAACACTTAATTGTATGCGACTTTTCTTTATAAAGAAAGTCCGAATCTGATTTGCTTTGCAGGCAAACCTCAGATTCGGACTTTTATTTTCATTAAAACACCGGATGTTATCTATCAAACATCGCTCATCCGGCAATTATTATTTATGCAGAAGAACATCAGTACCCGGAACAATCTTTCCCATTGACCACACACAACGTACATTCAACTCCTTATCGAGAATCACAATATCTGCATCCAGCCCTTTAGCCAATGCCCCTTTCCGGTCACTGACTCCAATCAAACGGGCGGGAGTCTCGGAAGCCATGCGCACTGCATCCTCCAAAGGAATATTTGCTTTCTTTACCATTGTACGCACCAACACATCCATTGTAGCCAAACTACCGGCCAGCGCGGAATGGTCTGCCATTTTACACACTCCATCTTCAATAATATAACGCGAGTCAATCGGTTCATGTCCTTCGTAAGCAGCGTAAGCCAGCGCATCAGTCACCAGACACGTATTCTCCACTCCTTTCAGTTTATAAACCAGTTTCAGAATAGTGGCAGGCAAATGAATGCCGTCCGCAATAACTTCTACCGTCATTCCGTCTGTCAGATATACACTCTCCACCGTCCCTTCATATTTATATTCACGGCGTTTGTGGAAACCCGGCATTGCATTGTAAAAATGAGCAGCATGTGAGAAGCCCACCGCATACGCCGCTTTAATCTCATCATATTCGGCTTCTGTATGTGTAACTGCCGTCATTATTCCCTTTGAACGGGTATATTTGGCGAAATCATGCGCTCCACGTAATTCCGGGCTGATATCCCAACGCTTGATACAAGTAGTATGTTCCAATAACGGAATATATTCATTCTCATCAGGAGTTTTCAGAAAACCTTCATACTGGCTTCCTGCCATTTTCGGATTCAAATAAGGTCCCTCAATATGCAGACCGAGAATTGGAGAATCCGGTTCCTGCATCAATCCCTCACACACATCGACAGCCTGATAAAGTTTTTCAAACGATGTGGATGACAAAGTAGGAAACATACTGGTGGCGCCATGCTTCAAATGCGCGGTAGTTGCCATGCGGAATGCTTCTTCCGTAGCTTCGGTAAAATCATGTCCGCCACCTCCGTGCGCGTGCATACTGACAAATCCCGGTACGATTGTCATTCCCCGGGCGTCAATAACCGTTGCACCGATAACTGCCAGGTCACTGTTGGTCACCTCTAATATTTTTCCGTCACAAATCAATACCGAACCGTCTTTCAGCCAGCCTTGCGGGGTAAGTATTCTACCGTTAATTATCTGAGTTAACATAGTCTTCTTTATTTATTAGATTTAAAACAGTTTATTGGTACCTTCCACTAATTGCCCCATTGCCCATACGGCTCTCACATTCAAGTCTCTGTCGAGGGCAATAATATCGGCATCCTTACCACGTTCAAGCGTTCCTTTGCGGTCAAGTACTCCCATTATGCGGGCAGGCGTTTCGGATACCATGCGTATCACATCCGCCAAAGGTATTTCCGCTTTCTGCACCATGGTACGAATCAAGCGGTCCATAGTAGCCACACTTCCTGCCAAAGCAGAACGGTCGGCCAGCTTGCATACTCCGTCTTCAATAATCACGCGCGGGTCAAAAGCAGTCTGGCTGTCACTGGCCGCACAAGCCAGTGCATCCGTTATCAGGCAGGTACGCTCCACTCCTTTTATCTTATAAACAAGACGCAGAATAGTAGGTGGTACATGAATACCGTCAGCCACCACTTCGACCGTCATGTCGTCAATCAGGTAAATACTTTCTACCGTACCTTCGTATTTATATTCTTTCCGTTTATGGAATCCCGGCATTGCATTATAGAAATGAGTAGCATGGGTATATCCGGCTTCATAGGCAGTCTGTATGTCCTCAAACTCCGCCTGCGTATGTCCTACGGAAGCCAACACTCCTTTCGCCGTGATGTATTTACCGAATTGCATGGCTCCCGGAAGCTCCGGCGCAGCATCCCAACGCTTGATACAACGAGTTTCCTCCAGTAACGGGATATATTCTTCCGGATCGGGGTTTTTGATATTTTCGGGAATCTGTCCGCCTG
>OLWB01003355.1_pt1 | contig 11527 bp, 8 predicted proteins | sample 1673331 | NCBI WGS metagenome assembly OLWB01 (sample SAMEA3178943, study PRJEB25190) | human gut metagenome | biome: human gut; feature: human-associated habitat; material: faeces | place: Austria | collected 2013 | reverse complement strand
CGAGCCGGAGAGCACTTAATGTGCTCTCCGTGCGAGCAGGACTGTCCGAGCAGGCAACCTAATGCCTTCCGGGCAGCCACGGACCAACTTACTTCAAACCGCCGTTACGACAGCGCAATACCGCCAAGCCAGCCCCAGCGCACGCCAGAGCCAGTGCCATAGAAGCTAATAAACGAATCGAGCGACTTAGACGTAATGGCTCCCTCATTGCTCATAACGATGCCGCCGCCAACGTAGATACCCACATGACCGTAGATAAGGCCCGGAGCACCCGTGCCGCTGTGCGAGGAATCGGCCACGATCATGCCCACCTGCAGCGCCGAGCGGTCGGAGCTATAGCACCAGGCGTTGAACATGTCGCACGCATTGCCGCCAAAGTAGCCAACGCCGGCGTTACGGAAGACATTGGTGACCCACGCCGCGCACCAGTTCTGACCCGGCGAAGGCGTGGAGTAGCACGCGTTGACGACAGCCTGCTGCTTGCCCGAGCCGGCATTCTGCTGCGGAGTTCCGGGCGCGTACGATCCACCACCCGAGCTCGAACCACCCGAGTAGGAATTGTTCTTGTTCGCGGCAGCCGCGGCAGCGGCAGCCTTCCTAGCGGCCTCCTCAGCCTGGGCGGCAGCGATGATCTCGGAATCGCGCTGAGCCATGAGCTCCTTGACGTCGTCGGAAAGACCGTTCAGCACGGTCTGGACTTCTTGCTGCTTGGCCTGCATGTCCTGCATCTGGGCAGTCTGCTGGTCCTTGAGCTTCTCTAAGTCGGCCTTCTGCGACTCGAGCTCGGTCTTTTGCGCATCGAGCTCTTCCTGGATGGTCTGAATGTCCTCGATGGCGTCGCGGTCGCTCTTGTTGATCTTCTCAACGTAATGCGCGTTGGCGACGAGTTCCTCAAACGAGCCAGAGGCCAGCAGCAGCGACAGGATGTTCGTGCCACCGGACTTGTAGCTGGCGGCCACGCGATCGGAAAGGTCGTTGCGCTTCTTCTTGAGCTCGGCCTTCTTTTCATCGATCTGGGCCTGCGTGTCGTCAATCTTGCCCTGGACATTCTCGATGTCGTTGAGGGTCTGGGCATTCTTGTTGGCCAGCGCCGCATACTCATTTGCGATGCTGTCGAGCTGGGCCTGAACCTCGTCGAGCTGGGCCTGGGCGGCATTCAGTTTATCGGTGGTTTCTTTGGAAGCCTCCGCCGCATGGGCGCGAGCGGGCAGGCCAAAAAGAACTGCCGCAGAAGCGGCGCCGAACAGGGCCTTGAGGGCAGTGCGGCGCGAGAGCTCCTGGGAAAGGATAGAATCGCTGTTTGGTGACATATGTACTCCGTTACATGCTTATTTATATGTCGCTCAACTCATACATATTAGCGTACATATGGCGCGTCCCAACGATTTCCACGAACGGCAGGAAACTACAAGGTCAGCGGCTCGTAAGCAAATGTCAAAGATCAGGTTATGCGTACGCAAGCTCTTCTATGAGTACGTTAGCACAATCCTCTGCTTTTCCTGCCGCGCACGTTCTTGGTACCCCTGCCTGCGCTATACTCCCCTGAAGAAGTGTTCCTGATTCGATAGGAGACTACATGTCCAAAGCACTCGACCCCAAAGACACCTGTGTCCTCGTTACCGGTGGCGCCGGCTTTATCGGCTCGCACACCGTCGTTCAGCTGCTCGAGGGTGGCTACCAGGTCGTCATCGTCGATGATCTCTCCAACTCCAGCGCCGTCGCCGTCGACCGCGTCAAGACCATCGTGGGCGACGAGGCCGCCAAGAACCTCACCTTCTACGAGGCCAACGTGCTCGACCGCGATGCGATGAACAAGATCTTCGATACCCATCAGATCGACCGCGTCATCCACTTTGCCGGCTTTAAGGCCGTCGGCGAGTCGGTGAGCAAGCCCGTCGAGTACTACCACAACAACATCGAGAACACCCTGGTGCTCATCGACGTCATGCGCAACCATGGCTGCAAGTCCATCATCTTCTCGAGCTCCTCGACCGTCTACGGCGACCCGGACAACCCGCCCGTCACCGAGGAGGATCCTAAGAAGCCCGCGACCAACCCCTATGGTTGGACCAAGTGGATGATCGAGCAGATCCTTATGGACGTCCACACCGCCGACCCCGAGTGGGACGTCGTGCTGCTCCGTTACTTCAACCCCATCGGCGCTCATCCGTCGGGCCTGATCGGCGAGGACCCCAAGGGCATCCCCAACAACCTGGTGCCCTATGTCGCCCAGGTCGCCGTGGGCAAGCTCGAGGCCGTTCAGGTCTTTGGCAACGACTACCCCACCCCCGACGGCACCGGCGTGCGCGACTACATCCACGTGTGCGATCTGGCCTCTGGTCACGTTGCCGCCCTTAATTGGATGAACGGCAAGACCGGCGTCGAGATCTTTAACTTGGGCACCGGCACCGGCACCTCGGTACTCGAGGTCGTCGCCGCCTTCTCCAAGGCTTGTGGCAAGGAGCTGCCCTACGTAATCCGCGAGCGCCGCGCCGGCGACATCGCTGCCAACTGGTGCGATGCCTCCAAGGCCGAGCGCATGATGGGCTGGAAGGCCCAGTACGACATCGCGGACATGTGCCGCGATAGCTGGAACTGGCAGAGCCACAACCCCAACGGCTTCGCCGACGCCGAGTAGCAAAAACCTACATACCGCTCTTGCCCCGATCTCACGTTGTGAGGTCGGGGCTTTTTCATGGCATGTAACCATTCGCCGAAAATCGACCAACTTTTTTATCTTGCCTGTACATGTTTAAACAACATGTTTTACAATAGGCGTATCGAATCAGAACATCGGAGGCGGACTGCACACCCATCGGCAGGCCGACCCCACAACAAGAAGGTTGGTGAGCGCATTCATGGAGCGTGCAAGCGGCGTCCTCATGCCCGTCTCATCTCTGCCCGGACCATACGGAATCGGCGGCTTTGGCTGGAATGCCTACGACTTCGTCGATTTTCTCGCCTCGTGCAAACAACATTACTGGCAGATTCTGCCCCTTACGACGACCAGCTATGGCGATTCGCCCTATCAGTCGTTCTCGGCCCGCGCAGGCAACCCCAACTTTATCGACTTTGCCGAGCTTATCGAGGCAGGGTATCTGGAGCAGCGCGATATCGATGGCGTGTATCTGGGATCCGACCCCAGCAATGTCGACTACGGTGCTATCTTTGGCGGCCGCCGTCAGATTCTCGACCGCGCCGCTGAGCGCTTTGCTGCCGACAAGCCGGCCGATTTCGATGACTTTATCCAGGCCAACGAGGACTGGCTCATCCCCTACTGTGAGTTCATGACCGTCAAAGAGGAGTGCGGTCTCAAGGCGTTTTGGGAGTGGCCCGCGGAGCTCCGCACCCGCGGCGAGGCTTCCGCCAAGGTCTGCGCCGACCATCCGGCGCGTATGCTCTACCACCAGATGACGCAGTACTTCTTCGATCGCCAGTGGAGCCGCCTCAAGGCCTATGCCAACGAGCGCGACATTCTCATCATCGGCGACCTGCCCATCTACGTCTCGCGTGACTCCGTCGAGATGTGGGCGACGCCTGAGCTCTTTAAGATCGACGCCGCCGGCAATCCCGTGAGCGTCGCCGGCACGCCGCCCGACCAGTTCTCGGCCACCGGCCAGTACTGGGGCAACCCCATCTACGACTGGGACGCCATGGAGTCCGACGGCTTCTCCTGGTGGGAGGGCCGCATTCGCGCCGCCCTCGACATGTACGACGTCATCCGCCTGGATCACTTCCGCGGCTTCGAGGCCTATTGGGAGGTGCCGTTCTCCTCGCCCGATTCGTCCTACGGTTCGTGGACGCAGGGTCCCGGCCTCAAGTTCTTCAAGACGCTCGAGGAAAAGCTCGGCACGCTGCCCATCATCGCCGAGGACCTGGGCTTCCTCACCCCCGGCGTCATCGACATGCGCGACAACTCGGGCTTCCCCGGCATGAAGATCCTGCAGTTTGCCTTTGAGGGCACCAACTCGTACTACCTGCCGCATAACTACATCGCCAACACCGTCGCCTATGTGGGCACCCACGACAACGAGACGGCGCGCGGTTGGTTTGAGGGAACGGCCACCCCGCGTCAGCGCGAGCAGGCAGCCCTGTACACCCATCAGCAGGCCGGCGAACCCATGGCAGATGCACTCAACCGCACCATCGCCGCCAGCGTGAGCGACACGTGCATCTACACCATGCAGGACCTGCTCAACTTGGGCAACGAGGCGCGCATCAACACCCCTGCCACGCTGGGCGGCAACTGGACCTGGCGCATGCTCGACGGCGCCATCACCCGCGAGCTCGAGCACAAACTCACCGACTGGACCGAGACCTACTTCCGCATCCCGTCGGAAGCCGAAATCGAGCTTCCTCAATAGGAGCTACCGCGCCCGACCCCTCCCCACCGTGCGGACGCGCTTGCTTTTCCCGCGCGAGGCCACCCCAATCCCCTCGCGCGGGCTTCTTATGAATTGCAGACATGAAACAACCCATCACAGGAGAAAACATGCCCCAAATTAACCTCATGGAACTCGCCGAGCAGTCTTTTGGCACCTCGCTCGAGCAGCTCGACGACCGTCGCATTTACAAGCTGCTGGTCAAACTCGTGCAGGAGCGCTCCGCCGCCTGCCCGCTCAACAACGGCAAGAAAAAGCTCTATTACATTTCCGCCGAATTTTTGATCGGCAAGCTGCTCATCAACAACATGATCGACCTCGGCATCTACGACGAGGTTAAGGACCAGCTCACCGCCGCAGGCCACGACCTCAACAAGATCGAGGAGTTCGAGGTCGAGCCGTCGCTCGGCAACGGCGGCCTGGGCCGCCTGGCCGCGTGCTTCCTGGATTCCATCGCCACGCTGGGCTTGACCGGCGATGGCGTGGGCCTCAACTATCACTACGGTCTGTTCCGTCAGCGCTTTGTCGACAACCAGCAGAAGGCCGTCCCCGACGAATGGCTCGGTGAGCAAGACATTCTAGTCGACGATGACCGCTCCTACACCGTCGAGTTCGGCGATTTTGCCGTTACCTCCAAGCTCGTCGACATCGATGTGCCCGGTTACGGCCAGCCCACCAAGAACCGCCTGCGCCTGTTCGACCTGGCGAGCGTCGACGACGGCCTGGTCCCCGGCAGCTCCATCGACTTCGACAAGACCGAGATCGCCAAGAACCTCACCTTGTTCCTCTATCCGGATGATTCCGACGAGCAGGGCCGCCTGCTTCGCATCTACCAGGAATACTTCATGGTGAGCAACGCCGCCCAGCTCCTGATCGACGAGGCCATCGAGCGCGGCAGCAACTTGCACGACCTGGCCGACTACGCCGTAGTCCAGATCAATGACACGCACCCCACCATGGTCATCCCCGAGCTCATTCGCTTGCTCACCACCAAGCACGACATCGAGTTTGACGAGGCCGTGACCATCGTGCGCTCCATGGTCGCCTACACTAACCACACGATTCTTGCCGAGGCGCTCGAGAAGTGGCCGCTCACCAGCCTGCAGAAGGTCTCCCCTGCCATCGCCGACATTATCGTCAAGCTCGATGAGGTCGCGAAGGCCGAGCACGATGACCCGCGCGTCGCCATCATCGACGAGCACGACACCGTCCACATGGCCCACATGGACATCCACTTTGGCTTCTCCATCAACGGCGTAGCCGCCCTCCACACCAAGATCCTGGAGGACACCGAGCTTCATCCGTTCTACGAGATCTATCCCAAGAAGTTCTCCAACAAGACCAACGGCATCACCTTCCGCCGCTGGATTCATGGGGCCAACCCCGCGCTCGCCAGCCTGCTCGACGATGTGATCGGCACCGACTGGCGCAGCACCGGCGATCTGAGCAAACTCGCCAAGTTCGCCGACGACAAGGACGTTCTTGAGCGCCTGGCCGCCACCAAGGTCGAGGCCAAGGCCATCATGCGCCAGTTCATGGCGCTCGAGCAGGGCGTGACCATTCCCTCCAACGCCATCATCGACGTCCAGGTCAAGCGCATCCACGAGTACAAGCGCCAGCAGATGCTCGCGCTCTACATCATCTGGAAGTACCTCGATATCAAGAACGGCAACAGACCTAAGCACCCCGTCACCATCATCTTTGGCGGCAAGGCGGCGCCTGCCTACACTATCGCGCAGGACATCATCCATCTGATCTTGACGCTGTCGCAGTGGATTGCAAACGACCCCGACGTGGCTCCCTACCTGCAGGTCGTCATGATCGAGAACTACAACGTCACCGCCGCCGAGCGCGTGATCCCCGCCGCTGATATCTCCGAGCAGATCAGCCTGGCCTCCAAGGAAGCGAGCGGCACCTCCAACATGAAGTTCATGCTCAACGGCGCCCTAACCCTGTGCACGCTCGACGGTGCCAACGTGGAGATTGCCGAGCTCGTGGGCGACGAGAACATTTATACCTTTGGTGCCTCGTCCAAACAGGTCGAGCAGCTCTATGCCAACGGCACCTATGACGCCGGTGTGCTCTACCGCAAGCCCGGCATTAAACTGCTGGTGGACTTCATCACCAACCCGGCCTTTATGGCGACCGGCAATGCCGAGCGCCTGCAGCGCCTGCACGACGACATTAAGGGCAAGGACTGGTTTATGGCCCTGCTCGACATTGAGGAGTACATCCAGACCAAGGAGCGCGTGCTGGCCGACTACGAGGACCAGGATGCCTGGATGCGCAAGGCGCTGATCAACATCGCCAACGCCGGCGCCTTCTCGTCCGACCGTACAATCTCCCAGTACAACGACGAGATCTGGCACCTGAGCTAATTCGATTCCCTTACCCATCCTCTTGAAAGCGGAGTCGCGGCAACGCGGCTCCGTTTTTTGTGTCCCTGTGTTGCCCGTGGCCTGCCTCGACCAGCATCCGAATCCATGTCCGCGCTGCGGAGAGTGCGCCACCCTGCCCATGTGGGAAGGGCTGGAGCGCGTCATCTGCAACTACCTCGACGGCATCACGCTGCAGGACCTGCTCGAGCAGCAGACGGCACGCGCCGCGAACGACTACGTCATCTGACGCGGCCGCGTACTTCCCATGCAGGCCCGGCAAGCGCACCGCAAACGGCGAACGTGCCGCTCGCCCACGGCTGGATATTTGGTATTACCAGAAAAGTCGGCGTATGAATTCTATGTTTTTCATAGTTTCCGACCATCGCGCAGGAACACATTGCTGATTATTTATCAATTTTGCATTTTCCGCTTGCCATCCGTGGAGATTCGGGTTACGATGATGCTGCGTCACGTGGTAATACCACAGAGGGAGCTCACCTGCCGTGTACGTTCCCTGGCGTCCGGTGCGCGGTCACCCTTCACGTCCCGGATAGACCGTCGGTCATGAGCCGCCCGATAGCGCCTCTTCTTCCCAACCGGCTGTCAAAAACCGCAGAGCCCTACCGGGCCCTGCGGTTTTTTCATACGCTGGGTGATGACTGATCGGGATGACTATAGAGCGAGAACGCACCGTTGGCAACGCTGTCGAGCATATCGGAGGTGAACGCCTGTGCGCGCTCGGCGTCGCGGTCGAGCAGCGCCGTCAGCGCGGCTTCGTCGATCAGTTCGATCTTCTGGATCTCGTGCGAGGTGCGGAAACCGTCGAAGAAGTGCAGGAACGGAACGCGGGCCTTCAGCGACACGAGGTGCGCGATGCCGGCGAGGTCCATGACCTCCTGCACCGACGAGGTGGCCAGCATGGCAAAACCCGTCTGGCGGGCCGCCATCACATCCTGATGATCGCCGAAAATCGACAGCGACTGTGCGGCCAGCGCACGCGCCGAAACGTGGAACACGCCCGGAAGCAGCTCGCCGGAGATCTTGTACATGTTGGGGATCATCAGCAGCAGACCCTGCGAAGCGGTGAACGTCGAGGTCAGGGCGCCGCTCTGCAACGATCCGTGCACGGCGCCTGCGGCTCCGGCCTCGGACTGCATTTCAACGACTTTAACGGTCTCTCCGAAGATATTTTTACGGCCCTGGGCGGCCCACTCGTCCACGAGCTCGGCCATCGTCGACGACGGCGTGATGGGATAGATGGCCGCGACTTCCGAGAACATGTAAGCCACATGGGCCGCAGCGTAGTTACCATCACAAGTGATAAATTTCTTTTCTGCCATTTTAGTTGAAATTTAGATGATATTTGTGTGTTTTTCCTAACAATCCAGACACAGCCCGGAAACACGGGCGATGCAAAGATAGCAATTTCAGCCGAGAATCCGCACTTACTTTTGTTCAAAAAAGCGTTATTTTTCGACATTTCAAATGTGAATCGAATAACAGCCGGGTTGTTATTCAATTAACAACAAACTGCCGGGAAATCACCGAGTTGCAGAACTGGCTAACCAATAGCGAATTACCCGCAGGCGCACGCATCCCGAGGGCGGAAACGCCGCGTCCGGACACGGCGCGCGGCGCGCGGACCGCAGGCCGGACGGACGGAACCGCAAAAATAAGGTTTATGAATAGGACTTTCGGACACATTGGCCGCAAACCGGGATTTTTTATTAACTTTGCCCTCGGAAACACGTTTGCATTCGTTCTTTAAATATCGTTATTGAAACGGTTATATTGGGGCTCCTGAAATCTGGTAAATTTTTTGTAAACCCACAATGGATCGTACCCGAAGGGTGCGCGCTGATGTGAGGGGTTTACAGGCTTTACCAGAGCCGCAGGAGCCAGGATCTCGGCAGCACTCTTCTCGTTTCTGCCGATGTACCGGTCATGCAGCGGCGGGAGCGATGGATTCCTATCCCAAACTTCTTCATAGTCACCGAATCCATTTTCCGAACAATGAGGCGTCACTTGTATTTCCCGCCGCTGCTTTTTTACGGTCCCCGGGGGCGCGACCGCCCTTTTATCTGCCGGAAGGTTCTACGGGACCACCCCACGCAATCCCGGTTTGCAGCCACCGGACTTTTTCGTACCTTTGCGCAACTATGATTCCATACACCAGAAAAACACTCCCCAACGGGCTGACCGTCGTGGTCAACCGCGACCGGGCGTCGAAACTCGCCGCCGTGAATATCCTCTACCGGGTCGGCGCGCGCAACGAAAACCCCGCACGCACGGGATTCGCCCACCTGTTCGAACACCTGATGTTCCGCGGAACGCGCGCCGTGGAGAATTTCGACCTTCCGGTGCAGATGGCTTCGGGCGACAACAACGCCTTCACCAACAACGACTACACGGATTTCTACATCACGCTCCCGAAGGACAACCTCGAAACGGCCCTCTGGCTCGAAAGCGACCGCATGGAGGGACTCGACATCACCCCCGCCAAGCTCGAAGCCGAGAAGAAGGTGGTGATCGAGGAGTTCCGCCAGCGATACCTCAACCAGCCCTACGGCGACCAGACGATGCTACTGCGGGCGCTCGCCTACAAGGTCCACCCCTACCGCTGGGCGGCCATCGGCCTGGCGACCGACCATATCGCCGGAGCCACGCTCGCGGACGTCGAGTCCTTCTACCGCGCCCACTACCGCCCGTCGAACGCCATTCTGTCGATCTCGGCCGACATGGAGGAGGAGCGGATGCTGGAGCTGGCCGAAAAGTGGTTCGCGCCGCTCGCCGACCACCCGTCCGAGACGGCCGCCATCCCGCAGGAACCCATGCAGACACAGGCCCGCCGCCAGGAGGTCGAACGCGACGTGCCGGCCTCGACCGTCACCGTAGCCTATCACATGTGCGCACGCACCAAGCTCGATTTCTACACCGCCGACCTGGTTTCGGACCTGCTCTCGGGCGGCGACTCGGGACGCCTCTACACGCACCTCGTCAAAGAACGCAACCTGCTGTCGAGCGTCAACGCCTACATCACGGGCGACGTCGATCCGGGACTGTTCGTCTTCACGGGCCAGCTGCTCCCGGGCGTGACGCCCGAAGCGGCCGAAGCGGCTTTCCGCGAAGAGATCGAAGCCCTGCAAACGACCGTCGCGACCGCATACGAAATCGAAAAGGTCAAGAACAAATTCGAAGCCAACACGCTCTTCGGCGAACTGAACGTGATGAACAAGGCGATGAACCTCGGGTTCTACGAGATGCTGGGCGACCTCTCCCTGATCAACCGCGAGGTGGACCGCTACCGCGCCGTCACCGACGAGGACATCCGCTCGTTCAGCCGCCGCACGCTTCGGCCCGAAAACAGTTCCACACTCATTTACAACGCCAGGAAATGACACAACCCCGCATAACTCCCTCGCAGGTCGAGGTCGCCGAAGCCCGCCGCACGACGCTGCCCAACGGCATCGGACTCTACACGCTCGCCTCCGACGATTTCGAGGTGCTGCGCATCTCGTTCGTCTTCCGCGCCGGATCGGCCCTCCAGCAGGCGCCCTTCTCGGCGTCGGCCGCCGCCAACCTCCTCTCCGAAGGCTCACGCGACATGACGGCGCACCAGATCGCCGAACAACTCGACTACTACGGCTCGTGGTACGATGTCAACATCGACCGCGACTACGCCTATATCAATTTCGCCACCCTCTCGAAATTCTTCGACCGGACGCTCGCCGTGGCGGAAGAGATTCTGCTCCGCCCCGTGTTCCCCGAAGAGGAGCTGCGCACCTACGCCGCCAAACGCAAACAACGGCTGGCGATCGACCGCACGAAAGTCGATGTCGAGGCCCGCGAAGCCTTCGCCCGGGCGCTGTTCGGAGCGCACCACCCCTACGGCATCTCGTCGGACGAACGCGAATACGACAACCTCACGCGCGAAGCCGTGGCCGATTTCCACCGGAGGTTCTACACCGCCGAGAACTGTTTCGTCGTATGCAGCGGCCGCATCGGGGAGCACGAATTGCAGGCCGTCGGGGCCCTCGCGGCGCAGCTCCCCCACGGGGAGGCCGAAACGGCGATCCGGTTCCCGGCGCCCGAGACCACGCACGCGGCGTTCGTCGAGCATCCCGGAGCGGTGCAGTCGTCGCTGCGGCTGGGACGCCTGCTGTTCCCGCGCCAGCATCCCGATTTCGTGGGCATGCAGGTCGTGGCGACGGCACTGGGCGGATACTTCGGGTCGCGGCTGATGCAGAACCTGCGCGAAAAGCACGGATACACCTACGGCGTGGTGTCCGCGATGGTCAATTTCGAGCGCGAGGGCTATTTCGCCGTGGCGGCGCAGGTCGGAACCGGCGTCACGCAGGAGGCTTTGCAGGAGATCTGCAAGGAGATCGAACGCCTCCGCACGGAGCCGATGCCCGAAGAGGAGCTGGCGTTGGTGAAGAACATGATGACGGGCGAGATGATGCGCATTCTCGACGGACCGTTCGGCATCGCCGACGTGACGATCGAGAACATCCTCTGCGGCACGGACAACACGGTGATCGGCGAAAACATCCGCCGCATCCGGCAAATGACGCCCGCCGACGTACAACGGCTGGCCCGGAAATACCTGGCGAAAGAGGATTTGGTGACGGTTATTGCCGGTGCGCGGCAACCCAATTCGTAAGTTCCACGAAATCGGCCACCGAGAGCTGCTCGGCGCGCCGGGTGAAGAAGGGATGTTCGGCACCGCCGAAGTCGCCGAACACGGATTTCAGCGAGTTGCGGATC
>OLWB01003352.1_pt1 | contig 11540 bp, 7 predicted proteins | sample 1673331 | NCBI WGS metagenome assembly OLWB01 (sample SAMEA3178943, study PRJEB25190) | human gut metagenome | biome: human gut; feature: human-associated habitat; material: faeces | place: Austria | collected 2013 | reverse complement strand
GCATCACAATGGCGTTCACCGGCTGCCGCCTGTTCCACCATTGAGCGGGCGCCCCGACAGAAAGAAAGGATGGCTGAACTGAGATGTATTTTTTGGATGAACTTGCAAAATACGATAAAGAGGTCTACGACGCAACCTGCCTCGAGCTGCAGCGCCAGCGCGACAACATCGAACTGATCGCCAGCGAGAACATCGTCTCCAAGGCGGTGCTGCTGGCGGCGGGTACCATTCTGACCAACAAATATGCCGAGGGCTATCCCGGCAAGCGCTATTACGGCGGCTGTCAGTACGTCGACATCGTCGAGAATATCGCGCGCGACCGCGCCAAGAAGCTCTTCGGCGCCGAGCATGCCAACGTCCAGCCCCATTCGGGCGCCAGCGCCAACCTCGCGGTGTTTTTCGCGCTGCTGACGCCCGGAGACACCGTGATGGGTATGAGTCTGGCGCACGGCGGACATCTGTCCCACGGCTCGCCCGTCAACATCTCGGGCAAGTATTTCAACATCGTGCCCTACGGCGTGGACGACGAGACGCACACCATCGACTATGACAAAATGCTCGAGATCGCCCGCGAATGCAAGCCGAAAATGATCGTCGCCGGCGCGAGCGCGTATGCGCGGAAGATCGACTTCAAGCGCTGCCGCGAGATTGCGGACGAGGTCGGCGCGTATCTGATGGTCGACATGGCGCACATCGCCGGCCTTGTCGCCGCCGGCCTGCACGAAAGCCCGGTGCCTTACGCGGACGTGGTCACGACCACCACGCATAAGACGCTGCGCGGCCCGCGCGGCGGTCTGATCCTCTGCAAGCAGGAATATGCGGCCGCCATTGATAAGGCCGTGTTCCCCGGCACGCAGGGCGGTCCGCTGATGCACATCATCGCCGCCAAGGCCGTCGCGCTCGGCGAGGCGCTGACCGACGAGTTCAAGCAGTATCAGCGCAATATTCTGGCCAACGCGTCCGCGCTCTCCAAGGCGCTGGCCGCGCAGGGCTTCAACATCGTTTCCGGCGGCACGGACAACCATCTGATGCTCGTCGACCTGCGCCCGTTCGACATCACGGGCAAGGAACTGGAAAAGCGGCTGGACGAGGTGCGCATCACCGTCAATAAGAATACCATCCCCAACGACCCGCAGAGCCCCTTCGTGACCAGCGGCATCCGCATCGGCACCCCGGCCGTCACCTCCAGAGGCTTCGGCACGGAGGATATGGCCGTGATCGCCGAGTATATCAAGCGCACGGCGGCGGACTTTGACAACAGCGCCGACGAGGTGCGCGCGGGCGTTGCCGAACTGTGCAGAAAGCACCCCATTTACGAAGAATAAGCGTCGCGGTACGCGAAAAAACGGCGGAGGATAAAAGATGAAGATCATGGTTGTCGGCGGCGGCGGCAGAGAGCACGCCATCATCAAAAAGCTGAAGGAAAGTCCCGACGCCGGGCAGATTTACGCGCTGCCCGGCAACGGCGGCATCGCTGCGGACGCAGTCTGCGTGCCGATCGCGGCGACCGAGCTCGGGCAGATCGTCGAGTTTGCGGTGCGCGAGGCGATTGATTTCGCCGTCGTCGCGCCGGACGACCCGCTTGTCATGGGGCTGGTCGACCTGCTCAACGAAAAGGGGATTGCCTGCTTCGGACCGACGAAGGCGGCCGCCGCCATCGAGGGCAGCAAATCCTTCGCCAAGAGCCTGATGGAGAAGTACGGCATCCCGACCGCCTCCTGCCGCGTGTTCGACGACTATGAATCGGCGCTCGGCTATGTGCGCGGCGTCGGACGCTATCCCACCGTCATCAAGGCCGACGGGCTGGCGCTCGGCAAGGGCGTGGTCATCGCGCAGGACTTTGAAGCGGCGAAAACCGCGCTCGACGAGATGATGCGCGGCGGCCGCTTCGGCAAGAGCGGCGAGCGGGTCGTCATCGAGGAATATCTGGAGGGGCCGGAGGTTTCGGTTCTGGCGTTCACCGATGGGGAGACCGTCGTGCCGATGGTCTCGTCGATGGACCATAAGCGCGCGCTCGACGGCGACGAGGGGCCGAATACCGGCGGTATGGGGACCGTCGCGCCGAATCCGTTCTATACGCCGGCGGTGGCCGAAGCGTGTATGGAGCGCATTTTCCTGCCGACCGTCCGCGCGATGAAGGCGGAGGGGCGTCCTTTCCGAGGCTGCCTCTATTTCGGCCTGATGCTCACCAAGGACGGGCCGAAGGTCATCGAGTACAACTGCCGCTTCGGCGACCCCGAAACGCAGGTCGTGCTGCCGCTGCTGGAAAGCGACCTGCTGGCGATTATGCGGGCCTGCGCGTCGGGTACGCTGTCCGCGGAGCAGGTCGTGTTCCGCAGAGGGGCCGCCTGCTGCGTTATCCTCGCCTCCGACGGCTATCCGGGGAAATACGAAAAGGGATAGGAGATCACCGTCCCCGCCGGTCTGGATGCCGTCGTCTACCACGCGGGCAGCGCGCTGAAGGACGGCCGGCTCGTCACGGCGGGCGGCCGCGTGCTGGGCGTGACGGCGACCGGCGGCACGCTGGAGCAGGCCGTGGAACGCGCCTATGCGGCGGCAGACCGGGTGCATTTCCAAAACGCGTACTGCCGCCGGGACATCGGACAAAAAGCATTGCAGCAAAAAGGACGGTCGTGATTTATGGTCAACAGAATTTTTGTAGAGCGTAAGCCCGCCTACGCCAACGAGGCGCGCGCGCTGTGTGCGGAAATCCGTGATTTTCTCGGCATCGCCGAGATCGAAAACGTGCGCATCATCAACCGCTACGACATAGAGGGCGTGCCGGCGGACGTGCTGGAAAAGTGTATCGCCACCGTGTTCTCCGAGCCGCAGGTCGACGACGTGCTGGAAAGTCTGCCGCAGACCGACGGCGCGGTTTTCGCCGCCGAGTATCTGCCCGGCCAGTTCGACCAGCGCGCCGATTCCGCTTCGCAGTGCGTGCAGTTCGTTTCCGGCGGCGCCCGTCCGCTCGTCCGCTCGGCGAAGGTGTATCTGCTGGAGGGCGGGCTGTCCGCCGCGCAGGTCGAGGCCGTCAAGAAGCATGTGATCAACCCCGTCGACAGCCGCGAGGCTTCCTTTGCGAAGCCCGACACGCTGGCCGCCGAGACGGCCGCGCCTGCGGATGTGGCGCAGATCGAGGGCTTCATCACGATGGACGACGATGCGCTCGTCTCGCTTGTCGATTCGCTCGGGCTGGCGATGGACGCCGACGACCTCCGCTTCTGCCGCGATTATTTCCGTCAGGAGCGCCGCGACCCGACGATGACCGAGCTGCGGATGATCGACACCTATTGGTCGGATCACTGCCGCCATACCACCTTTTCCACCGTTATCGACGAGGTGACCGCGGAGAACGATGCGGTCGCGCGGGCCTACGACCGTTATCTGAAGGTGCGCGCCGAGCTGGGCCGCACCAAGCCGGTCACGCTGATGGACATCGCCACGCTGGCCGCCAAATATCTCAAACGGCAGGGCATCTTGAAGAATCTCGACGAATCGGACGAAATCAACGCCTGCACCGTGAAAATCGACGTGGAGATCGACGGCAGAACCGAGCCGTGGCTGCTGCTGTTCAAGAACGAAACGCATAACCACCCGACCGAAATCGAGCCGTTCGGCGGCGCGGCGACCTGCATCGGCGGCGCCATTCGCGACCCGCTCTCCGGCCGCGCCTACGTCTATCAGGCGATGCGCATCACCGGCAGCGGCGACCCGCTGCTGCCGCTGTCCGAGACGATGCGCGGCAAGCTGCCGCAGCGCAAAATCGCCGTTTCGGCTGCGGAGGGCTATTCCTCCTACGGCAACCAGATCGGACTGGCCACCGGCGTCGTGGACGAGCTGTACCACGACGGCTACGTCGCCAAGCATATGGAACTGGGCGCGGTCGTCGGCGCGGCGCCGGCGGCGAACGTCGTCCGCCTTACGCCCGCGCCGGGGGACGTCGTCGTGCTCATCGGCGGCCGCACCGGCCGCGACGGCTGCGGTGGCGCGACCGGCTCGTCCAAGTCGCACAGCGTCTCCTCCATCGAGGAGTGCGGCGCGGAGGTGCAGAAGGGCAACGCGCCCGAGGAGCGCAAGCTGCAAAGGCTGTTCCGCGATCCGCGCAGTGCGCGGCTGATCAAAAAATGCAACGACTTCGGCGCGGGCGGCGTGTCCGTCGCCATCGGCGAGCTGGCCGACGGGCTGCGCATCGACCTCGACGCCGTGCCGAAGAAATACGACGGGCTGGACGGCACCGAGCTTGCCATCAGCGAATCGCAGGAGCGGATGGCCGTCGTGCTCGCGCCGGCCGACGTGCAGGAATTCCTTGCGCTCGCGCAGGGCGAGAATCTGGAGGCCACCGTCGTCGCCGAGGTGACGGCGGAGAAACGCCTGCGGATGCTCTGGCGCGGCAGGACGATCTGCGACATCAGCCGCGAATTCCTCAATTCCAACGGCGCGCCCAAACATACGGCGGTCTATGTCGGCGGCGGACAGGCCGCCCCCGCGCCGCTTTCCGGCGGGTTCTCCGACCGTCTGTGCGCCGCGCTCGCCGATAAAAACATCTGCTCGAAGCGCGGCCTGAGCGAGCGCTTCGACTCGACCATCGGCGCCGGCACGGTGCTGATGCCCTTCGGCGGCAAGTACCAGCGCACCCCCGCGCAGGCGATGGCGGCCAAAATCCCCGTCCTTTCCGGCGACACCGACGACTGCTCGGTGTTTGCCTACGGCTGCAATCCGGCGCTGGCCGAGCGGAACCCCTATGCGGGCGCGTATACCGCCGTGGTCGATTCGCTGGCCCGTCTGGTCGCTTCGGGCGCTTCGGCCGCGGACGCGTATCTGACCTTTCAGGAGTTTTTCGAGAAGCCCAAAAAGGAACCGGCCCGCTGGGGCAGGCCGTTCGCCGCGCTGCTCGGCGCGTTCGCCGCACAGTTGGATTTCGGCGTCGGCGCCATCGGCGGCAAGGATTCGATGAGCGGCTCCTTCGAGCAGCTTGACGTGCCGCCCACCTTCGTTTCCTTCGCGGTGGCGATGACCAAGGCCGCTAAGGTGATTTCGCCCGAATTCAAGCGCGCGGGCAGCCTCGTCTGTCTCCTCCGTCCGGAATATACCGCGGACGGCGTGCCCGAGGCCGCGTCGCAGAAGCGCGTGTTCTCGGCCGTGGAGGCCGGCGTCGCGGACGGCAGCATTCTCTCTGCCTACGCGCTGACCCATCATGCCGCCGAGGCCGCGGCCAAGATGTGCTTCGGCAACGGCGTCGGCCTGACGCTGGACGGTGTGTCGGAGCCGGATATGCTGTTTGCGCCTATGCACGGCGCGTTCCTGCTCGAGTGTACGGCTGTGCCCGCCGGCGCGCTCTGTATCGGACACACGACCGACGACCCGGCCGTCGTCTGCGGCGGCGACCGCGTTCCGCTGGATAAGCTGTACGATGCGTTTGCCGGAACGCTTGAAAGCGTGTATCCCACCCGCGCGCCGCAGTCCGCTTCGGCCGCGCCGCGCACATATTCGTATGCGAACGGCAGCAGAAAAGCGCCGGCCGTCGTCGGCGGCCGCGTGAAGGTGCTCATCCCCGTGTTCCCGGGCACCAACTGCGAGTACGATACCGCGCGCGCGTTTGAGAAAGCGGGCGCGGATGCCGAAATCTTTGTCGTCAACAACTTAAGCCGCGAGAGTCTTGCGCAGAGCGTGAAGGCGTTTGCCGAGCGCGGTCGCGACAGCCGGATCATTATGCTGCCCGGCGGCTTCTCCGGCGGCGACGAGCCGGACGGGTCGGGCAAGTTCATTACCTCCTTTTTCCGCAACGATTACGTCAGCGAAATGGTCGCCGAGCTGCTCGAGAAGCGCGACGGGCTGATGTGCGGCATCTGCAACGGCTTTCAGGCGCTGATCAAGCTCGGACTCGTACCCTTCGGCAAAATCGTTGCGCCGTCGGCTGAGAATCCGACGCTGACCTTCAATGAAATCGGCCGCCACCAGTCGCGGCTGGTCCGCACCCGCATTTCCTCCAACCTGTCGCCCTGGCTTTCGCTCTACGAGGTCGGCGAGGTCGTGACCGTGCCGATTTCGCACGGGGAGGGACGATTCGTCTGCGGCGAGACGCGTCTGGCCGCGCTTGCGGCCAACGGCCAGATTGCCACGCAGTACGTCGATCTTGACGGGCGCGTGACGATGGACATCGATTATAATCCCAACGGCTCGGTCGACGCCATCGAGGGCATCACCTCGCCGGACGGCAGGGTCTTCGGCAAAATGGGCCATTCCGAGCGGACGGGCAGCAATCTGTACAAAAACGTTCCTTCGGCTTACGACCTGCGCATTTTTCAGGGCGCGGTCCGCTATTTTTCGCTTTGATGAAACAGGGGAGGCGTGAACGATAATGTCTAATACATCCTATGAGAGCGTCCTCGGCGGCCGCTACGCGTCGGCCGAGATGCAGCGCATCTTTTCCGCGCAGAACCGGTATGAAACCTGGCGCCGTCTCTGGATCGCGCTGGCCGAGAGCGAGCAGGAGATGGGACTTCCCATCACCGACGCGCAGCTTGCGCAGATGCGCGGGAAGGTCTCCGACATCGATTTTGCGCGCGTCGCCGAAATCGAGAAGCAGACCCGCCACGACGTGATGGCGCATATCCGCGCCTATGGGGAGGTCTGCCCCGAAGCCGCGGGGATCATCCACCTCGGCGCGACGAGCTGCTATGTCACCGACAACGCGGATATGATCCTCATCCGCGACGCGTTTGCCGTCGTCCGCGCCAAGCTGGTCACGGTCATTCGCAATCTCGCCGCCTTCGCGGAGGAGAACAAATCGCTGCCCTGTCTGGCGTATACGCATCTCCAGTCCGCGCAGCCGACGACCGTCGGCAAGCGCGCCGCGCTCTGGCTGCAGGATTTTACGATCGATTACGGCGATTTGAAGTACGTCGCGGATAACCTGCGCCTGCTCGGCAACAAGGGCGCCACGGGCACGCAGGCTTCGTTCCTGCGGCTGCTCGGCGGCGACGCGGAGAAGGTCCTCGAGCTGGAGCGCCGCATCGCCGAACGGCTCGGCTTCGCTTCGGTGTTCCCCGTTTCGGGGCAGACCTATACCCGCAAGGAGGATATGCGCATCCAGAACGTGCTCGCCGGCATCGCGCAGAGCGCTTATAAATTCGCAGACGATATGCGCCTGCTCCAGAGCTTCGGCGAGCTGGAGGAGCCGTTCGGAAAGAATCAGGTCGGTTCGTCCGCAATGGCCTACAAGCGCAATCCGATGCGCTGCGAACGCGTCTGCTCGCTGGCGCGGTTCGTAATGGCCAACGCCGCCAACGCGCCGATGACCGCCTCCACCCAATGGCTGGAGCGCACGCTGGACGACTCGGCCAACCGCCGTCTGTCGCTCGCAGAGGGCTTTCTGGCGGTGGACGCCATTCTCAACGTGCTTATTGACGTCACCGGCGGCATCGTCGTATATCCCAAGATTTCGGAGAAGCGCCTTCGGAGCCAGCTCCCGTATATCGCAACCGAAAACATTCTGATGGAGGCCGTCAAAAAGGGCGGCGACCGCCAGAAGCTGCACGAAAAAATCCGCACCTATTCGGTCGAATCGGAGGTGCGCTATAAGCAGACCGGCGCCGAGCCGACCCTCATCGAGATGATCTGCGCCGATCCCGATTTCGGCCTGTCCAGAGCGGAAATCGAGAGCATCCTCGACCCGAAGGCCTTCATCGGCCTTGCACCCAAGCAGACCGAGCTGTTTCTGGCGCGCTGCGTCCGCCCGATTCTGGACGAAAACGCCGGCGTGGCCGTTCGCGCAGAGCTGAACGTATAACCCGATACGTTTTCAAAAATGGAGGGATTGCGAATGAGAAGGATCGGCTTTGACAACGACCGATACATCGAGATGCAGAGCGGGAAGATCCGCGAACGCATCGAGAAGTTCGGCGGCAAGCTCTATCTCGAATTCGGCGGCAAGCTGTTCGACGACTACCACGCCTCGCGCGTGCTGCCGGGTTTCCGGCCGGACAGCAAGCTGAATATGCTGCTCGCGCTGCGCGAGCAGGCGGAAATCATCATCGCCATCAGCGCCTACGACATCGAGAAAAACAAGGTGCGCGGCGACCTCGGCATTACCTACGACCTCGACGTGCTGCGCCTGATCGACGCGTTCCGCGTCTCCGGGCTGTACGTCGGCAGCGTCGTCCTCACGCAGTACGCGTCGCAGCCGGCGGCCAAGGCGTTCCGCCAGCGCCTGAAGGAGCTTGGCGTAAAGACCTACCGCCACTATCCGATCGAAGGGTATCCGAACAACACGGAGAAGATCGTTTCGCAGGAGGGCTACGGTCGCAACGAGTATATCCAGACCTCGCGCTCGCTCGTCGTCGTGACCGCGCCGGGGCCGGGCAGCGGCAAAATGGCCGTCTGCCTCTCGCAGCTTTATCACGAAAACCTGCGCGGCGTGAAGGCCGGCTACGCCAAGTTCGAGACTTTCCCGATCTGGAACCTGCCGCTCAAGCATCCCGTCAACGTCGCGTATGAAGCCGCCACCGTCGATTTGAACGACGTCAATATGATCGACCCCTTCCATTTGGAGGCGTATGGCGAGACGGTGGTCAATTATAACCGCGACATCGAGATTTTCCCCGTGCTCAATGCGATTTTCAAGCAGATCTACGGGGCGTCGCCTTACCGCTCTCCGACGGATATGGGCGTGAATATGGCGGGCAACTGTATCGTCGACGACGCCGTCTGCCGCAGCGCCTCGAATCAGGAGATCATCCGCCGCTATTACCACACGCTCTGCGCCGGCCGCAAGGGAATGCTCGGCGAGGACGCGGAGGACATCACCTGCAAGGCCGAGCTGCTGATGCGCACCGCCGGCATCTCGCCCGAGGACCGTCCGGCTGTTGCCGCCGCGAAGGAGAAGGCCGCCCGCACCGGCGCGCCCGCTGCGGCCATGCAGCTCAACGACGGCCGCATCATCACCGGCAAAACGTCGTCGCTGCTCGGCGCTTCCAGCGCGCTGCTGCTGAACGCGCTCAAGACGCTGGCCGGAATCGACGACGACGTGCATCTGATTTCGCCGACCATCATCGAGCCGATTCAGAAGCTCAAAACCGAGCATCTCGGCAACCGCAACCCGCGCCTGCATACCGACGAAATCCTCATCGCGCTCTCCATCTGCGCGGCGACGGACGCACGCGCCGCGCGCGCAATGGCGGCGCTGGCCGAGCTGGCGGGCTGCGAGGTGCATTCCTCCGTCATTCTGTCGCAGGTCGATTCGGACGTGTTCAAGAAGCTGGGCGTGAACCTCACCTGCGAGCCGGTCTATCAGACGAAAAAGCTGTATCACAAATAGGGATTATGAAAAGAAGGCGCTTCCCGCGGGAAACGCCTTCCTTATTCGTTGTCGTAGGTGCGCAGGATGTGCTCCGCCACCTGCTTTTTCGTCAGCCGGAGGTCCATCGCCTGTTTTTCGATCGTGCGGTGCGCCTCCTTTTCCGAGATGTTCAGCACCGATATCAGCGTGCACTTCGCGCGGTCGATCAGCCGCAGCTCTTCGATGCGCGCGCGCAGCCGCAGGTTTTCGTCCGTCAGCCCGAACAGCCTCTTGCGCGCCGCTGCGACCAGCCGCAGCGCGTCGAAGAATCCCGATTTGTTGATTGGCTTGGTGATGACGAACACGCCCTGTTCTTCGACCTGCGGGGCGGCCTTTTCAAGCCATTCCTCCCGCACGAACAGCAGCACCGAGGCTTCCGGCTGCCGCTCTGCCGCCTCGACGGCCAGCCGGCATCCGTCGCCTCCCGCAAACGGGCTGTTGACGAGAATGTAATCGAACGCGCCTGTCTCCAGCGCTTCCCATGCCTGTTCGGGCGTGGAGGCTTCTATGAACCGGTCGGCGATGCCCTGCTCAAATACGCTCCGCAGGAAGTCGGCGACGCGCCCCGGCGCGGAAATACATAAGACGCATTTCATATTCGGCAGAATCCCCCTTTTCGCACCGCAGCGCTTTTCTACTATTATATACGATTCCGCGCAAAGTGTAAAGACGTTTGCGCGTTTTTTCGGACAGGGAATCCCCGTTTTTTGGGAAAATCGCTTGACAAATACCGCCGTATGCGCTATAATACATAACACAGCAACGGCGCTGAGGGGATTTTCCCCCTGCGGCGTCTTTTTTATTGTCAACTACGGAAGGACGACTGATGATGAGCAAAACCGTGATCCCGCACGGCTATAAGCCGCTTCTCGATTTGTACCAGACGCAGACCGCCATCGGCTGCCTGAAACGGAATTTTGAGCAGAAGCTCTGCGCCGCGCTCAACCTCAAGCGCGTGTCGGCGCCGCTGTTTGTGGAGCCGTCCACCGGCCTCAACGACGACCTCAACGGCGTCGAGCGCCCCGTTTCCTTTGATTTGAAGGAGACCGGCCGCACCGCGCAGGTGGTGCATTCGCTCGCCAAATGGAAGCGGATGGCGCTGTACAAGTATGGGTTTACCGCCGGCGAGGGGCTGTATACGGATATGAACGCCATCCGCCGCGACGAGGAGATGGATAACCTGCACTCGGTCTATGTTGATCAGTGGGACTGGGAAAAGGTCATCACGCCCGCCGAACGCACGACCGCGTATCTGCAATCGACCGTCCGCGCCATTTACGCCGCCGTTTCCGGCACGCTGGACGAGCTGAAGGCGCTGTATCCGCAGCTTACGCTTATGCTGCCCGCAGAGGTCGGGTTCATCACCACACAGGAATTGGAGGACCTCTATCCCGCGCTGCCGCCCAAAGCGCGCGAGAACGCCTATCTGAAGACGCATAAGGCCGTGTTTTTGATGCAGATCGGCGGCCGGCTGCGCTCGGGTGAGCGCCACGACGGCCGCGCGCCCGACTATGACGACTGGACGCTCAACGGCGACCTGCTGTTCTGGAACGACGTGCTCGGCTGTGCGTTCGAGGTGTCCTCTATGGGCATCCGCGTGGACCGTCAGGCGCTGGACGCGCAGCTCACCGAAGCGGGCTGCGACGACCGCCGGACGCTGACGTTCCACAAGCTGCTGCTTGCGGATAAGCTGCCGCTGACCATCGGCGGCGGAATCGGTCAGTCGCGCCTGTCGATGCTGCTGCTGGGCAAGGCGCACATCGGCGAGGTGCAGGTCTCGGTCTGGGACGGCGAGACGACGCGCGTCTGCGCCGAGAGCGGCGTTGAGCTGCTTTAACGGAAACGGGAAAGGAAGAAAAAACGATGCATTCGGTCAACGAATTGTTCGGCAGTATGGTTTTCAATGAGAGCGTGATGCAGTCCCGTCTGCCGAAGGATACTTATAAAAGTCTGAAAAAGACCCTGCACACGGGCGTGCCGCTCGACCTCTCCATCGCCAACGTCATCGCCACGGTGATGAAGGAATGGGCGATCGAGAAGGGCGCCACCCACTATACCCACTGGTTCCAGCCGATGACCGGCATCACCGCCGAGAAGCACGACAGCTTCATCACTCCGGCAGACGACGGCGCGGTGATTATGGAGTTTTCGGGGAAGGAACTGATCAAAGGCGAGCCGGACGCGTCTTCCTTCCCGTCGGGCG
>OLWB01003344.1_pt1 | contig 11578 bp, 6 predicted proteins | sample 1673331 | NCBI WGS metagenome assembly OLWB01 (sample SAMEA3178943, study PRJEB25190) | human gut metagenome | biome: human gut; feature: human-associated habitat; material: faeces | place: Austria | collected 2013 | reverse complement strand
GACATCCGAGCGAGACGTCATCCGAAGGACCAGACCGGGCGGGCCCTGTATGGTCTCATGCGCGGCGAGTTCGACCGGGTGGCGCTGGCGTGGGAACGGTTCTCCGGCATCCATCTGGGGCCGGGGGCCGCCCGTGACATGCTTCGCAAATGGCGGGACGACCAGGGATGGCGCTACTACGACGCGACCTACGGCAATCTGCCGCAGATGCTGTTCTTCGCGGCCGGCGGACAGAACCTGGTCAAACGCTACATCGTGCCGGACAGCCCGTTGCACGAACGGCTGAAAGGCGTGCCGCGGGTGAGATTCACGCCGACGCGCTCCCGGTACGTGCAGGTGGACAAGGCCGGGCCGGGGTTCCTTACTCTGGATTTCCTGCTGTACGCCCGGCGCATCGAATGGGACGGACAGCACATGAACGAGACGTTCAGGCTACGCGGTCTGCTGGGCCGCGATGACGGGCAACAGGCCTTCGATGACCTGACCCTCGACGTCGATCAGGACTGGCTCCCCCACACAGCGGACGCCCAGCCCGGCCGCGACGAGCGGCTACTCGACATCGCGCGGGAAACGCTGCAATCCGACGCGGGTATCCCGGCAGATCAATAAAGCGTTATCAATGCAAGGAGAACAATGATGAACGAGAACGACAAGACGGAAATCCTCGAACCCGTCGAAACACCCGCCGAGAACATCACAGAGCCAAGCAAGGATGGAAGGAAGTGTCCGAAGTGGCTGCCGCCCCTGGTCGCGGCCGTCTGCGCGGTGATTCTGGTCGTGGCCGGCATCATCGGCTGGAACGCTTACAGCGGCGCGAAGCTCGCCGAGGCCAAGGAGGCGTGCGCCACCGCCGCCGACACCGTGCGCAACAATGCCAATGAATACAACGCGCTGCTCAACGGCGATGCCGCCGATGCCGCCGCCGTCAAGGCCGAACAGGTCAAGGACTCGAAGACCGTCGAATCCTTGGGCAAGGAGCTCAAGGCCATGGCACCCGAATACGAGGGCTGCGTGGCCGAAAACGCGCAAGGACTGGATGCCGCCGCCGTGAAGCTCAATGAACAGGCCGACTGGTACGAGACCCACGAGAAGAGCCTGTCGAAGGCGGTGAGGGCCGTCGTCGAATCCAAGGCCGCGAAGAGGCTGGATGACGCGAAAACGAATCTGACGGCGAAGCTGGACGAGGCGTCGAAGCTGCTCGCGGATTCGGACGGCAAGGTCGCGGACAACGCCACCCGCGACGCATTGTCGAACGCCATCGACGCGGCGAACGGGCTGAAGGACGGGAACGATCCGGCGAAGATCGACGGGGCGCGCAAAACGCTGGAGGATGCCATCAATGGCGTGAACGCGAGCGTCCAGGCAAAGACGGACGCGGATGCGCAAGCCGCCGCAGCGGCAGCAGCGGCAGCCCAGGCTCAGGCGCAGGCCCAATCCACCTACAGCGGCGTCTCCTCCTACTCCGGCGGCGCGTACGGGCGCACGGAAGGCTCCACTTCCGGCTCCAACACATACCGTGGCACCACATCGGGCGGCTCCGGCCCGGCCGCCGCCTCCGCCCCAAAGCCGAACCTCAACGGCGCATACGGCTGCACTGAGGACTGCTATGTTCCGCCGAACAATCTTATTCAGCACTGATTGATGATTGGCTGTTTGTGGCCCGCACTGGGGAATCGGTGCGGGCCTTTTTTCATGGATTTTGTGAGGAAGGGACATGTTCCCGCGAACCTGTATTCCCTTATTCCCGTGTACCCGTATTGCCGGGAAATACTTCCGGATTTTTTGTAGACGCCATGCTCCGTGGTTCGGCGTGTCGTCTGTGAGGCTTGTTGGTGGCTGCCGGGCCAACCGGTGGCTACCTCCCGTTATTCCTGCGGTCGGAAGCCCCGCCACCCCTTGAAAAAAGAGGCGGCGGGGCCATGACCGGAACGATTGAGGGAGGGGATGAACAGACAAGGTTAACGGAGGTTCATTTACATGAACTTTGGCAGGAAGATGATGAAGGCCGGTGTCGCGGCGGTGGCTGCGATCGCCACGCTTGGTGCCGGCGGCGTCGTCGCATCGACCGCGTTCGCGGGCGGTGGCGGCGGCAACCAGCCCGGCACGGGCGGCGACCTGGCCGCGGGGCAGTTCTGGCAGTACAAGGACGATGCTTCGGGCGCATGGGGTCCGGCCACGAGTCTTGATTCGGTGCGCGCCGCCATGAACAATGCCGGCGTGACGTTGGAGGGCGATGGCGTCACGAAGGCGCAGGCCGCATTGGACCAGGCCCGCACGGAATGCGAGACCGGTTTCCAGCGGCGTCACCCCGGCGAGGGCAACGGCGACTGCCGAGTGGTCGCGGTCGGCGCGGTGCCAGCCGTCATCGGCGGCAACTACATCTACAACGGGTCCGGCGCGGCTTCGCCGACCGGGACCGGCGGCTGGTACGACAACTGGAACACCTACGTCGCACCGAACACCTATAAATATGCAGGCACTCAGAATTACCACACATCCGATGGCTTCTCGGATGATCCGTCGAACAGCGTGGATGCGATTATGCGTCGTAATGTGGAGGCTTCCAGCAAGCCGTCGATCGTGGTGATCGTGCTGGACAAGTACCAGCCCGCGCCGCCCTCATATCATCTGGGCATCAGCACGCAGGCTGCGGAGATGTCGGGCCAGTCGGGCGACACCAAGGACGCCTCGGATGTGATCACCCTGTCCAGCGACGGGTCGAAGACCGAGAACGTGAACGGCACCGCGACCCTGCACTGGCGTGGCATTGACGGCACCGAGAAGACGGTGGCGAAGCAGTTCACCGCATCCAACAAGGGCAGCGCCACAGTGAGCGCGTCCTTCAAGGACATGGACGCCTCGTGGGAGTCGTGGCCTGCGGGCAAGCGCTGGTGGGACGTTGACGTGGCGAAGCAGGGCGGCATGGCCGAGGCGGTCTCCCACAAGGGAGAGAACGACGGCAAGGAGTCCGGCGAGAAGACCACCACCCCGCCCGAGAAATGGCTGACCAACGGGGCCGGCGACACGGTGCAGGACGGCAATGACTCCATCGCCTCCGGTTCGCTGTATACGGCGCACATCAAGGCGCATTCCAACGCCTCCGGCAAGTTCTGGATCTACGACACGATCGACACCAGGGACGTGGTGATCGGCGGCACCGAGCAGGACGACGTGAGCAAGGTGACCGTGACCGACGCGAACGGCAACATCGTGCCGGCGGACATTTCCATCGACGATTCCATCGATGGCAAGCGCGTGGTCAAGGCGCACGCCACCGCCCCGCATTCCGGCCTCTACACACTGAACGTGCCACAGTCGGCCAAGCCCACCGGCGGCGACTACGAGATCAACGACGGTTCCGTGGCGTGCTGGAACGGAGACAACGGCACCGGCAGCCTGGCCGACTGCCAGACCGGCAACAGCGACAGCGTGGGCAAGGTCACGCCGACCCCGGACAAGGTGTGGGTGCTGGACGAGTCCGGCGCTCTCGTGGCCGAGGACAAGCAATGGACCAACCAGCAGGGCGTCGATCAGAAGACGTTCCTCGTGGGCGACCAGGTGGGCGTGGTCGTCAACGGCAGCATCCCCGCGCACCTGCTCAACCCGCTGGCATCCTATTCCATCACCGATGATCTGACCGGTTCGAACCAGTGGATCGACTGGAAGTCCGGCAAGGTGTTCGTCGACGGCAAGGACGAGACCGACCAGTTCGATATCGTGATCGACCAGAAGGCCAGGACCGCGACCGCCACCGCGAAGGCTTCGTACATCGCCAAGACGATGTTCAAGAACAGCGCGAGCAAGGTCAAGTTCTACCTGACGGGCACCATCAAAAAGGGTGCCACCGAGGGCAAGAAGATCCAGCTGACCAACAAGGCGTACGAGAAGTGGAACAACGAGACCCGACCGACCAACGAGCCGCCGGTGTTCGTGTGGACACCCAACCCCAACAAGGCGTGGGCCATGAAGGTCGGCGGCAAGTGGCAGCTGACCGTCGATCCGACCAAGACCGACAAGGTGGGCGGCGACGACAAGTACTACCGTCTCGGCGACGAGGTGGCGGCGGTCATCTCCGGCACCCTGCCCACAGGATTGGGCCGCGTGCCCGAGATCGCGTGGACCGACGACTTCGCCAACGTCGATAGCATCCTCGACCTGAAGGACACCTCCAACATCAAGGTCTACGAGCAGGACACCACCGACGAGGCCAACGCCAGCGTCAACGACCTGAACAAGACCGGCAAGGACGTGACCGACCAGTTCGACATCACCGCCGAGGGCACCAAGGTCACGGTCAGCGCGAAGGACTCCTACGAGGCCGCGCAGAAGGACCTGAAGACCGCGAAGCAGATCAGCGTCGTGATCCCCTTCGACGTGAACTTCGACACCGTGAAGCTGCTCGAATCCTACGGCAAGGCGGAGGGCGACGAGCTCAACACGTGCGCGGACCCGAAGGGCGACGACCTCGACAACAAGGGCGGCCAGACGGTCGGCGGCAGCACGGTGGACACCAACACGCCGAAGATCTGCGTGACCGTGCCCCCGATCCACAAGCAGGTCATCGCCGAATCCTCCCAGGGCGGCGACCAGTCCAGCATCGACACCAAGACCGTGTTCCCCGGCCAGACCGTGGAATACACCGTGCGCGTGGACCCGCAGATCCCCGCGGACCAGGCATATTCGGTGACCGCCATCAAGCTGAGCGACACCTATTCCGAGTACACCACCGCGAACAAGCAGACCCTGGAGATCACCGACCTGGGAACCGGCGGCATCATCCCGAAGAGCGCCTACAAGGTGCAGTGGGACGAAGCCAACCACTCGTTCGAGGCCACGTTCGCCAAGGACTGGGTTGCCGCCAACTGGAAGGCCGGCTCCAACCCGCGCGTGCTGCTGCGCTTCGAGGCCAAGGTGAACGAGGACGCGCCCACCGACAAGACCGTCGACAACAAGGCCGCGCTGACCGTCAACAACGGCGTCACCCCGTCCAACAAGGTCGAGAACGAGCCGCCGGTCATCAAGCCCTCCAAGCAGGACACGCAGAAGGACCCGACCATCAGCATCGACGGCAAGACCGCGCTGCTGGGCGACAAGGTGTACTACCGCGTCAACATCGACGCCTCTAGGCTCACCGACACCGCCTACAAGGTATGGCGCTTGGGCATGACGGACGACTACGACCAGGAGTACCTGACCCTCGACGCGAAGCACGTGGAGATCCTTGACGAGACCGGCAGGGACCGCACCGGCGAGTTCAACATCCAGGACAAGGACGGGGTGCTCTACGCCTTCGCCAAAACCGTGGACACCCAGATCCCCGCGACCGGCGAGACCGTTCCCGGCGACCCGCAACCCGACGACCTGAAGGCGTACAGCGAGAAAACCGACAAGGATTACGACCCGCTGAAGGACCCGAGCATCGACCAGTCGCTGCTGGGCCACACCTACCAGGTGGTCATGCCGATGACCGTCACCAAGGTCAAGGACGGCCACACGGTGGAGAACACCGCCACGCAGGTCACGAACGACAAGCGCGACAAGACTAACACCGTCACCAACCCGCTGAAGGAGATCAACCCGAAGAAGGACGTGACCGTGCAGGTCGGCGGCGACAGCATCGACGGCAAGAGCGTGTATCTGAATCACACGTTCCTCTACCGCCTGGATTCCAGCATCCTGCCCCCGGACCGCGCCTACCAGACCGTCACGGACTGGGGCGGCACGGACCAGCTGAACACCGAGTACGACCAGTACCTGGGCAACTGGGCCGTCTACGCCAGCCGCGACCTGTACAGGGACGGCCAGATGCTCGCGGCCAAGGGCGAGAAGATCGCGGGCAGCGGCTTCGACTCCTCGAAGTTCGGCGGCAACCTGTTCACCGTGGACGCCGACGACAACGGCAAGGTCACGGTCAACGCGACCCAGACCTACCTCGACCTCGTGAGCGCCGACAACGAGCACGAGGCCGGCTGGGTGCTCTACCTCCAGTGCAAGCGCATCGCCGTGGCCGACGAGGTGCCCAACACGTGGACCGAGACCATCAACGGCCAGCCGCGCGAATCCAACAAGGTCGTCACCAAGACCCCGGACATGACCCCGAGCATCCACCTGGAGAAGGTCGATACCCCGACCCTCAAGCAGGACGGCCAGGAGCAGGCGGACCGCGACGACCCGAAGCAGGCGCTGAAGATGGACGCCGACAACATCGGCATCACGTTCATCATCACCAACACCTCCAAGACCGACCCGGCCACCGGCGACGGCGCATGGTACAAGGCAAGCGACCTGAACCTCGCCGACTCCACCATCGTCGGCGACGCGCACGTGGACATGGATTCGCTCACCTACCCCGACAACTGGGACACCCTGGTGCTCAAGCCGGGCGAATCGGTCAGCGTGACCGGCACGCTCAAGGGCGTCAAGGAAGGCGATACCCACACGGACCGCGCCATCGTCACCGGCACCCCGCTCGTGGAATGCGCGCCGTCCAACGGCGACCCGTTCAACGACAAGACCGACGGCGGCGAAGACACCGATCCGGAATACTCCACCGGCGACGTGACCGAGATCGACGGCAAGCAGCTGTGCGCCGACACCCAGACCACCAGCAACACCGACGACTGGAACGGATACCGTGCCAAGCCGTTGGCCTCCACCGGCACGGCCGTGCTCGGCCTTGCCGGCGGCGCTCTGGCGGTGCTGCTCGCGGGCGGCTCCCTGCTCGTGTTCCGCAAGCGCCACTACGCACAGGGTTCCGGCCGCCACACGGCCGTGAACGCGGGCAAGTGACCCCGTGGCGCTCCGGCCTCGTCGTCCGATGACGGCCGGAACGCCCTCCATTGACTTCACATGCCGGAAAGGGGCATAAAGCTTTCCGAATCCCGTGCCCCGGACGGCGTGTGACCCCCCAGGCCCTTCGCCAGCCTCTCCCCCGGCGAAGGGCCTTTTCCATGCCCGGAACCCGTGAACCCGTGGAACCGTGGAGCCGCAGACCCGTGGAACCGTGCTCCCGATGGGGCCTGTAGACGGTGCGCCCCGCAGCGGCCCGCGACCCGGCGCATCATCGACTCTGACATTGTTCGCACCATCATCATTCTTCTGGAGGTTGCACATGGCTGACAGGCAAACCGCATTGGCCGTATTCGATTTTCTCGACTCGCTGCGCGCCGGACAATACCGCATCGGCGCGGACGCGGAAAAAGACCATGCCACGGCGGGACTGCTGGCATCGCTGTCCGGCGACACGGGGCTGCGCGACGCCGTGTGCGCCAAGCTGATATCGCCGGGCATGGAACGCGCCCGTTTCCTCATGGTCGCCGAGCATGATCCGCGCGCCTTGCCCCTGTTCGCCTCGGGCCAGGTCAAACCGTGGTACCAGGCCGACTACAACGTGCGCGAGATAGCCAACAGCGAGTTCCACCAGGACATACCCGCACTGCTGTGGCGGCTGTCCAACAGCATCCCGGATTCCGCGCGAAGGGAGGGCGCGCTTGAGGCCGCCGCGTACATGAGCTTCATGCAGGGCGATCCCGAGGCCGCGTTCACCGGCCATCTGGGCCGGCTCGCGGCGGTTTCACCCGAGGGCGAGGTCACGCGCTGCCTCATGGACGCGCACGAACACGGCCAGCATCCCGCATGGGTCATGGAACAGCGGCAGCTGCGCGAACGGCAGGCCGACGCCGCCGACGGCATGACCGCCACCGCACCGGACCGCCCGAGCCTTCGCCAGCGCCTCTTCCCGAACCGATGAACACCTCCAGCACGGACCCATGGGAGATCGGCCCCATGGTCGCCGCCGGCACCGCCGTCGCCATCGACACGGCACGAGAACCGGAACCGGAACGCCGGCCACCGGCCGAACCCGAACCCGAGCCCGGGCCCGGGCTGGAGCCGGATGCGCGATGCGTGGACGACGCCGGAAGCGAAGACCGGGCGAACCCGGCCGTCGATCCGTGGGAGATCGGCCCGCTGCCATCGGCCTCGAATCCGGTGGGGAATGATATCCCGGCCGATGCCCCGGCATCGGAACCGCAGCACGTTGGCGGTGCCGTGGAGCCGGCCGATCTCGCCGACACGATCGACCTCACGCCGGTCGGCGACCGGGATGCCGCCATGCCCGTGCGCGAATGGAGGCGCATGGCCACGACCGCGGGCGGCATCCTGCTCGCGGCCTGCGTCACGGTCGCCGGCATGTCCGCGTGGAGATCGCATGAATCCGCCACGGCCGCACGCGAGCTGGAACAGGCGACGGCGGACTGCGCCACCGCCCACGCTGCGGCGAAGAAAGCCGAACAGAAGCTGGTCGAATATCTCGACGGCGACCGGCTCGCACAGGCGAAAGCGGTCACGGCCGACAAGCTCGCCGACCCGGAAACCCTGGAAACCCTCGACAAGCTGGCCGAACAATATTCCGAGGGCGAGCGAATCCCCGCATGTGCCGCCACGGACACGGAAACGGCCAACGCCACCACATCCAAGCTGCAAGCCATCGAAAAGAAGCACACGGGAAATCTCTCGCGGCTGAAGAAGGCGGCGGGCGCGGTGTTCTCCTCACGGCTGGCCCATACCGTCGAACAGGGCGAACGATTGTATTCCTCCTCCGAAGGCAAGGTGCAGGACGAATATTCTCGCGCCCTGCTGCGCGCCTCCATCGACAAGCGCGACGAGAAGGCCATCACCGACGCCATGGACAAGGTGAACGCCTCCATCGACGCGAAGACCAAGGCCGACGAGGAAAGGAAAGCGCAGGAGGAGGCCGCAGCGGCTGCGGCGGCGCAGGCGCAGAGCACGCCGGCACCGCAACAGTACTCGTACACGCCCTCCGGCTCCGCTTCGGGCCCGGGTTCCGGCCCGACGGGCGGCGGATACCATTCCTCCGGCGGTTCCGCCGGCTCGACCGGTGGTTCCGCGTCTCCGGGCTGGTCGGTGCCCGCGAACCCGGACCCCTCGCAACTGCCCGGCACCGACCCGAGCCTATGAAAGGACCAACACCATGCCACAACTGACCACGTTGATCCCGTCGTTCGCGGCACCCGTCACCGACCGCGTGTGGCTGGTGGGCGCGCACGGCGGTGCCGGATGCACCACGATCCGCCATTCGGATCCGGAACGTTTCGCCGACGCCGGCCGCGCGCTGCCGGTGAGCCAGGATCCCTCCATGCCCTCGCGCATCATCCTGTGCGCCATGGGCACGGGGCGCGGCCTCGAATCGTTGCGCGCGCTGCTCGCCGACCAGTCGGCCGGACTGTTCGGCGCATCGATCCTGTTGGGCGCGGCCATCACCGACCCCGTGCCCCGTATGCCCCGGCCTTTGGTGGCGGCGCGCATCCAACTGTCATCCGCCGTCCGCGTGTGGCGGCTGCCCCATATCAAAGGGCTTGAACTCGACGGGTTTCCCCGGCGTTATCCGGCCGCGTACTCACGGCTCGTGAAGGACGTAGACGCCATGCCCCGCGCCACGGCCCATGTCGGCTGACGATGGTGCATGAACCTAACACGAAAGGAACAACCCAATGCTGCATGAAACATGCGTGATCCTCGCCGAGACCCTTTCCGACCCGACCCCGTGCCTGCCTCCGGGATTCTCGGGCCCGGTATCCACCGCCCTGGGCTGGGTGAAGGCGCTGAGCCTGGTGATCGGCGTGGTCGCGCTGGTGCGCATCGGCGTGCACATCCTGCGCCAGCAGGGCGACGGCGTGCCAGACCGCGACGACACGTTCGACAAGCTCGTCAACTGGGTGATCGGCATCTTCCTCGGTGCGGGCGCTGTCGCCATCCTCGCCGCACTCGGCCTGTCCGTCACCGCAAGCTGCTGAGAAAAAGCCATGAAAGGGATTCGACGCATACGGCAGCGCCTGTGCGCGCTGCCGCTCGCCCTCGCCTGCCTCATGGGCCTCGCCGCCTGCGGCGGACCCGACTTCGGATCGTTCAGCAAGGAGCTCACGTTCGGCGACAAGCAGATCAGCGACACCCAGACCACCTACGTGATGAAGATACCCGAAGGCAAGCTCGGCGACCTGATCGGCCCCAGCCAGATCCAATGGGTCATCGACCAGTACGGCGACCCGCCCGCCCATACCGGCGTGGTCGCGGTCGGCACCAAGAAGGCGGCGAAGGATCTGCTGAGGAAGTCTCCGGAACTGCAATGCAGGGCATTGGAGAACACGTATCAGGAGGAGTCGTCCGACGAGGGCAAATGGGAGTACAAGGACTCCTCGTGCCGGAAGCAGCGCAAGCTCTCCTGGCTGGAGAAGACCCTGTGGAACATGTACCAGGTGCAGTCGGATTCCACGATCGAATGGCTGTCCACCAGCCGCAACACGCTGGTCGCCGCGAACGACACGGTATCAACGTTGCAGGCGAACGCCACCCCGGACTACGATTCATGGTTCGCACCGGTGAACCGGTACCTGCGCATCGCGCAGGGCGTGCTCGTCGCAGCCGCCGCGATCAGCCTGATCGTGCTGAGCGCGCGCATCGTGTGGAACATCGGCCAGGGCGGCGAGGGCCGTCTGCTCGACCGCATCGGCTGGATACTGCTCGGCGTGCTGCTCGGCTCCTCGTGCGCGAGCATCGCGCTCACGTTCTTCTCCCGCTCGTCCGGCGGCAATCCGGACCTGCCGTCATGGACGCCGGGCGGCGGCACCACGTTCTTCCTGTCGGACTACATCCGTATGCAGGTTGACCCGTTCCTTATCATCGCGGCCGTGTGCGGCGTGATCGCGGCCGGCTGGAAGCTCGTCACCCAACAGGAGGGACGTGACCTGATCCCGTTGGGCAAGGCGTTCATGTGGGCGATCCTGAGCGCCGTGTGCCTTGCCGGACTGGTCAACACGTTCCAGGCCACATTCGACACGTGGACCGCCGACGTGCTCAGGTCCGCAAGCGGCATGATGAACGACGCCTGGGAATCGAAAAGCCTGGCCGCGAGCTCGTTCTTCAATCTCGGCGCGCCCGTCGCCATCGTGGGATATATCCGCGCCAACGCGCTGGAAACGCCCGACATCTGGGTGTCCATCTGGTGTGCCGTCAAAGGGCACAACGGCAGCGGACTGGAACTGATGGCCGCGCTGCCGGGCCTGACAAACGCCCGCGTGATGGCCTGCAACAACATCCGGCCCAGGACCATGGCGTTCTACACCTTTCTGGGTTACACCGCAGAGCGCCTGCCCCACTATTACCGTCTGGGCCGCCGCAAGGATTACCAGCTGGCCAAACCACTGCGGTACATACTGCCCCCGGTCCAGCGCGATTTAGGGCTGGAAAAAGTAGAAGACGCGGCCGACCTGATCCCGCTGGGGATGCCTGCCACGCCCCACACGCCGGTGAAGGATACCTGGTATCTGCGGCGGCGGTATTTCCGTTATCCTTACTTCCACTACGATGTCTGGGCCGCGCGGGGAAACGGCAAGCTGCTGGCCTACGTGGTGACCCGCACCGTAACCGCTGAGGAGACCGGCTGCGTGCCGGTGGTGCGGCTGGTGGACTTCATTGGCGAGGATGCCGTTCTGCCCCGTTTGGGTGGTGCACTGGACGCCATACTAAACCGCGCAGGCGGCGAATATATGGACTGCTACAA
>OLWB01003335.1_pt1 | contig 11614 bp, 9 predicted proteins | sample 1673331 | NCBI WGS metagenome assembly OLWB01 (sample SAMEA3178943, study PRJEB25190) | human gut metagenome | biome: human gut; feature: human-associated habitat; material: faeces | place: Austria | collected 2013 | reverse complement strand
TCTTGGTCATAGAATGGTCTAATTTTAGATAAATATTTTTCACGAATAATCATAAATTTCTCCTCTTTTTCCACTTTATTTTATTCCATTATATCGTAATTGTTTTCTTTTGTCAACGTTTTTGTTTATCTCACTAAACAAAACTCGTTTTTTTTCGCATTTTGTTTAGTTTGCAAATTATGTATTTAAGAATATCAATATTTTCCAAAAATTAGTGCCAAACAACAACACTTATGTGTATATTTCTGCATCTGGTACTTTATATTATTCTTCAATTATACTTTATCATATTTGTGCGAAAAAGTTATTTCTTTCCCATAAAACGTAGTAAATTTTTTAATTTACTACGTTTTTTACTTTATTTATTTTTTTCGTTATTACTGTAATTCTTATAATTTTTTAATTTTAGAAATATATGTCAAGTAAATGTAGGCAATTTTTATATTTTACCTACATTTATTGTACACTAACATTTTATGCTCCATCTAATAATCTATTAAATAGTCTATTCCATGCTCTCTTTAATAACAATTTCGTCATCTTTCGCAGAAACTTTAACTTTACCTTTTACTTTGTCATCAAGCATTGCCTCTGCAATCTTGTCTTCTATCATTGTTTGAATTGCTCGTTTTAATGGTCTTGCACCATAGGCTTGGTCAGTACCTTTTTTAGCAACTAAGTCTTTTGCAGTATCGTCTACTTCCAATTCTATATTTTGGCTCTTAAGTAATTTTGCTACATTTGCAATTAAAATATCAACAATTTTTCTTATCTGAGTTTCTTCAAGTTTGTGAAATACAATTATTTCGTCAATACGATTTAAAAATTCTGGTTTGAATTCCTTTTTCAATTCTCCCATAACATCCTTTTTTGTATTTTCATATTCTTTGTTTGAATCTTCATTTGTATTTACAAATCCCAAACTTTTCTTTTCTGTAATTAATCTTGCTCCTATATTTGAAGTCATTATTATAACTGTGTTTTTGAAATTAACTGTTCTTCCAGTAGAATCTGTAAGTCTACCGTCATCTAAAACTTGCAGAAGCATATTCATTACATCTGGATGAGCTTTTTCTATCTCATCAAACAGAATTACTGCATATGGTTTTCTTCTTATTTTTTCTGTAAGTTGACCGGCTTCTTCATATCCAACATATCCTGGAGGAGAACCTATTAATTTTGCAACTGAATGTGATTCCATATATTCTGACATATCAATTCTAATTAATGCATCTTCTGTTCCAAATAAATTTTCAGCTAGTGCCTTTGATAATTCAGTTTTTCCTACTCCAGTTGGTCCTAAAAATAAGAATGAACCTATTGGTTTATTTGGATCTTTTAGACCCATTCTACTTCTTTTTATTGCTTTTGATACTGCTTCTACTGCTTCTTCCTGTCCAATTACTCGTTTATGCAAATTTGCATCTAAATTCTTTAACTTTTCATTTTCTGACTCTGAAACTTTAATAACTGGAATTCCTGTCCAACTTGCTATTACGTTAGAAATATCTTCTTCTGTTAAGCTTGATACTATTTTGCTATTTTTGTTTTCCCAATCTTTTTTTGCCTTTTCAAGTTCTTTTTTCTTTGATTTTTCCTTATCTCTTAAATTAGCTGCTTTTTCAAAGTCTTGTATTCTTATTGCTTCTTCTTTTTCTTTTCCAAGTTTCTCTATTTCATCTTTGATATCTTTAAAACTTTCTGGCTCTGTGTAACTCTTCATTCTAACTCTAGAAGCCGCTTCGTCAATTAAATCTATTGCTTTATCTGGCAAAAATCTATCATTAATATATCTTGTTGAAAGCTCTACTGCAGCGTTTATTGCTTCGTCCGTTATTTTTACATTATGATGTGCTTCATACTTATCCCTTAATCCTGCTAATATTTGTTTTGTTTCTTCTTCTGTTGGTTCACTTACATTTACTGGGCTAAACCTTCTTTCTAATGCTGCATCTTTTTCAATATATTTTCTATATTCTTTTAATGTTGTAGCTCCTACTAATTGAATTTCTCCTCTTGCAAGAAGTGGCTTTAGAATATTAGCTGCATCAACTGCACCTTCTGCTGAACCAGCTCCTACTATTGTATGAACCTCATCTATAAATATTATAACATCTCCTGCTTTTTTTACTTCCTTTAGAGCTTTTTTAATCCTTTCTTCAAAATCTCCTCTATATTTTGCCCCTGCAACCATACTAGAAATGTCTAAACTAACAACCCTTTTGTTTTTTAAGATTTCTGGAACATCTCCTGATACAATTTTCTCAGCTAGTCCCTCTGCAACTGCAGTTTTTCCAACGCCAGGCTCTCCAATTAAACATGGGTTGTTTTTTGTTCTCCTTGATAATATTTGTATTACCCTTTGAATTTCTTCTTTTCTTCCTATTACTGGATCTAGCTTTCCTTCTTTTGCCTGTTTAGTTAAGTCTACACCATATTGATTTAAAGTTGGTGTTGAGTTATAGCTTCCCATCTTATTTCCTTGTTTTTCTGAATCTGCTTCTACATCTTCGGTTAATACTCTATTTAATTCATTATATATTTTTTGAGGTGCTGCTCCTTCTTCCATCATTATTCTAATTGCAACACTATCGCCTTCTTTCATAATACCAATTAAAATATGTTCTGTTCCTATGTATTCTGTTCCTGTTCTTCTGGCTTCTAAAAAGGCATTTTCTATAACTCTTTTACTTCTAGGAGTAAAACTAATCTGTTCTGGATTTTCAATTGTGGCTCCCATACCAACAATTTCTTCGATTTCTTGCTTTACTCCATCTTCTGTCAATCCCTGATTTACAAGAACTTTACATGCCACACCTGTGCCCTCTGCAACTAGTCCATATAGTAGATGTTCTGTTCCTATATAATTATGTCCTAAGTCCATAGCCAGTTCTTGTGCAAGTTCAAGAGCCTTTTCAGCTCTCGCTGTAAATTTATAATACATAAATTAATCCTCCTTTATAATTTGCTTTATTATTTCACATCTTGCTAATTCCTGCTCTAATACAGAAAGTTTCTTACCAGCTCTTTTTTGTACATTTGCTGGTTTAGTATATAAAATTAATTCCGCTATTTTTTTATCTGTTAACTCTTTTATTATTCCCAAATCTGTTCCTAATTTTACACTAGAAAGTAATTCCAAGGTTTCTTCTTCACTTAGCCTCTTTGCAAATGTAAGTATTCCGAAATCTCTATATACCTTGTCTTCAAATTTAACAGATTTTTTCGCTAAATATTTTCTTGCTATTCTTTCTTGCTCTATTATTTTTGCTGAAATTAGATTTAAATTTTTTGCTATTTCTTTTTCTGTTATTCCTAAAGTTTGATTATTAGAAATTTGATATATATCTCCTTCTGCTTTTGTTCCTTCTCCATAGATTCCTCTTACATTCATTCCCAAGTTATTTACTGCATTTAAAATTTTGCTAATATTTCCTGTCATTTGGAATCCTGGTACATGTACTAGTGAAGATATTTTCATACCAGTTCCTACATTTGTTGGGCATGCTGTTAAATACCCATATTTCGGATGGAAACTATATTGTACTATGCTTCCTATTTTCTCATCTATTTCTATTGCTAAGTTTAGTAAATTGTCTATGTCTAATCCAGATGTAAATACTTGTAATTTTATGTGGTCTTCTTCATTTATCATGATACAAATATTTTCTTCATCATTAATTATAATTGCTGTATAAGGTATTTTCGTTTTAGCAAAGTCTGGACTTATAATATGTTTTTCTACTAAACTTTGTTTAGTTATGCTATCCATATCACTTAGTCCAAAAAATTTTAAACCATACCCTAGTGAAGGAGTTATTTCTTTCATTTTATCATATACAATTTTCAGGTCTTCTTTCGAGCATCTTGTTGTAAATGGAATTCCTTTTATATTTCTAGATAATCTTACCCTTGTACTCAAAACAACATCTGATTCTTTTCCATTTTGCAAATACCAATTCATTATTTATTCATCTCCTTTATTTCATCTCTTAACTTAGCTGCATCTTCATATCTTTCTTCTTTAATAGCTTTTTCAAGCTTAGCTTCTAATTCTTCTTTTTTAGTTAATTTTTTGCTTTCTACCTTTTCTTTTATAGGTTCGCCTTCTCCTTTTGCACCTCTACCTATATGTTTTGCTGTTCCATGTAAATTTTTTAATAAAGAATCTATTGGATTTGAAAACACATCATAACATTCACTGCAGCCAAACATTCCTGTGTCTATGAAATCATTATATGTCATTCCACAGTTCTTGCATTTTGCTTCATCCATTTTTAAACTTGGAAGTAATGCACTTTCTGCATAATCATTAAAGAAATCTCCCAAAAAGCTAGTAAAATTAATTGGTATATCAATATTATCTAACCCCAACTTTCTAGCACATTCTGAGCATAATCTTACCTCTTTTTTTACACCATTAATTATCTGAGTATATCTAAAGTTTGCTTCATTTTTTCCACAATTTTCACACATCATGTTAATAACCTCCTTACACTTCAATATGTGTTTATACTAAATTTATAAGCATATTCTTAAAAATTTTTGCTCTTATTTCATCTTTTGTTTGTACTGGTAATGTTAATACATTATCACTGGTTGCTCCTTTTATTAGATTTGCTTCTTTTTCTGTTATTATGTCATAGTCTAATATATTTTTAACAAATATATCTATTTCTTTTGCACTTATTGTATTTCCTATATTATTTATAATATGCATTAAGTAATCGCTATGAGTAATATTTACTTTTTTAATTTTTATACATCCGCCTCCACCTCTTGAACTTTCTACATAATATCCTTGCGTTGGTGTAAATCTAGTTGAAAGCACATAATTTATTTGTGATGGAACACAATTAAAGTGCTCTGCCAAGTCATTTCTTTGTATTATTGCAAGTTCATCTTCTTCTAACATTTCTTTTATAAAATTTTCTATTATATCCGATATTCTCATATTGCCCCCCTTGGATATTTTGTTACATTGTTCGATATTTTTCTACTTTATTTGACTTTGACTTTCTTTGACTTTTATAAGTATACATTGTTTTCTCTAAAATGTCAATAGTTTTACGAAAATTTGTTTTTGAAAAACTGTATTATTTTTTTTGCATTTATGATATACTTTAAAATATTTAATTTGGAGGTTTTGTAATGGAACTATTACACTTATTAGAAATATATTTTTTATTATTTATAACCTATGCATTCTTTGGATGGCTCATGGAAGTAATATGCAAATTAATTCAAGAAAAAAGATTTATAAATAGGGGCTTTCTAATTGGTCCATATTGTCCTATATATGGATGGGGTGCACTTGCAATTACTATTTTGCTAAAGAAATATTTAGATGACCCAATTGCCTTATTCTTTATGTCTGTAATTATCTGTTCAATAATAGAGTATTTAACAAGTTATATACTAGAAAAGAAATATAATGCAAGATGGTGGGATTATAGCAACAAAAAATATAATATAAACGGAAGAATCTGTTTGGAAACTTTGATTCCTTTTGGATTATTAGGTATGTTTATTTCATATTTTACTAACCCTATATTTTTTAGTTTCTACGAATCTTTTAGTCCTATTTTATTGCATATTGTTTCTGGATTATTACTATTAATATTTGTTACTGACAATATTGTCTCTTCTAAAATTGTAGGAGCTATTAAATCTGAAGGTCTAAAAGCATTGAAGGATAATACTGAAGAAATAACTCAATTTGTAAAGCAGAAGTTAAAGGAAAAATCTATACTTCATAGAAGATTAATTAATGCTTTTCCTAATATGAAAGACATTTTATCTAATTTTAAGAAATAATTAAAAGACGAGAAAGCATTGGTATAGCAATGCTTTCTCGTTTTTTGTCGTTTGAAGTTAGAAGGGAGTATATGTAGCCTGCAATTTTATATTTAAAATCTTCATTTTAACCCAATAATTTTATATAACACTCAATAAAACGTTTTTTCAAAATTGCATTTGACAAAAATTAAAATTCTGTGTATAATATAGATAGAAAATGAGAAACCACAAACTGGTTTGCCTCGAATAGATATGTAAAAACACATCGAACTCGGCAAAGTTTACAGATGTGTTTTTTTATTGGTTATTTTTGTTTGCTAATAATTACTACTAATGCAATAATCAAGGCAAACCACATCTGCTTATTCTCATTTCCTACAACATCTACTATACAATAAATTTTTACATATTTCAAGCAAACAGCACAAATTTTACAATTATTTTTTATTCATTTCTTTATCATACCCTCTAACTTTTATTGAGACATTTTTATATGAGTTCTTTTATTACAAAAAACACAAAATTTTCAAAAAAATTACCAAATACAATAGATTATACTTTTTAAAGTTTCTTTCCCTCAAATAAACAAATAAGAATAAATGAACTTAATCATCTATTCTTATTTGTTATATACAACGGAACAGCAGGGCAATGATACTTTATTACTAAATTATTTGTTTTCAATTATACAATTTTCATAATGGATTTCACAGTTATAGTAGTATATTCTTGTATATGGTTCTTCTTTTAAAAAGTCTATAATACCAAAAATACCTGATAATATTCCTATTAAAATACTACAACCTGATATAAAAGAAATTATTTTCTTTTTCCTTTTATTTTCCTCCTTTCTAAAAAATTCTATTTTTGAAAGGATTTTTTAACTTGTATCTTGATGCCTTTGTCATTCCTCCTTTATTATTTATTTGATTCTAGCAAACTGTTTTGTTTACTGCTAAAATAATACTACATTTTTTTAATTTGTCAAATACAATAAAAATCCCCATTTCTATGGATTTTTTATAAGATAAAATTTTGTATACTGTTATTGTATAGCTATATTTTTCGAAGTGCACTCCGGTTCAACATTCAGAAAAAATTCAGAAATAGCAGTACTCACAGTCCTTGGAAATTAAATGTTAATGTAACTACGGAAAATTTATATAAAACTATAAAAAAATTTAAATAGATACAAAATTTATATTTTCGACAAAATGTAGACAGTTCTATCAAAAGAAAAAACGACAAAATTTCAATTAAATATTAGAAATTTGTCGTTTCTTGTCGTTTGGAGGCGCCTATCGGAGTCGGACCGATCATCAGAGTTTTGCAGACTCGTGCCTTACCGCTTGGCTAAGGCGCCATATGTTTTGTTCTTAATTAATTATATGCATAGTATATAAAAAAATTACTATAATATTAAAAAAATGGAGCGGAAAACGGGGCTCAAACCCGCGACCTTCGCCTTGGCAAGGCGACGCTCTATCAACTGAGCTATTTCCGCATAAGTACGTTATTTATAATAACAAATATTAAGTCAAATGTCAACCTTTTTTTTAAAATAACCATTAACTCCTTAAATATAAAACTAAATTTCATAAGAAGAATAATCGGAATTTAGTTTTTATAAAATACAGTATAGCCATACTTTCTCAAAGTTTCCTTTTAAAAACAGCATTTATTCGTAAAGATTGTCCTTAACCTTTTCGTATTTTCCATCTATTACTTTATATTCTCCTTCACCATCATAATTTTCTACTACAAAATCAATATCTTCAAATGGTTCCTCACTTCCTGCTTTAATATCTTTTAAGAAAATATATCCATCATCTTCAAAAGCTTTATAAATATGCCCTTCTTTTTTTAATTCTTCTGCCATATTAATCTCTTCTTCTTTTATTTTTTCAAGGCTCTTACTTGCAAGTTTTATTACATTTTCCTTTATGTCTTCTCTTATTTCTGGACCATCTTTACCATAACTAAAAATTATATCTTCATCATCATAGCCACTTGGTACTTCATTATAATTCATAATTATATTTTCTACTTGTCCGTTTTCGAACTTATCTACTGCAAATTTAGGATTATCTGTTGGACCATTTGGCGTAAATTTTTTTCTATAAATTGTTCCTTCTTTTGATAGTTCTAATAAAATTTCTTCTACTTTTTTCTTTAAGTCATCTTTATATTTAAAATTTGCTCCCCATCTTGAAATTCCTATTTTAGCTGCTACATTATCTTCAATAAAATTTTGATATTTCCAATATGAACTGTATTTGTCTACTATTTTTGTATTATCAAATGAATTTTGAAGTTCTTTCACAAATTCACTTACAAAGTTGCTTTTCTTTATTTTATTTGCTAAATCGTTTAATAATTCTAATCCCAACTATTTTCCTCCACGTCCTTTATTTTTTATTAATTCTTTATACTTAGTTTTATCTTTTAGTTAGTCCTATTTTTATAGTATCTCATACTTTATATTCCATCTTCTTATGCTTCATATTCTTATATTTTATCTTATTATAATTTTATTTGCAAGTTCAAAACAAATTCGACAGAATCCGACATTATCTTTTGTTTTATATAAATTTATAATTTTTTCTTTCACATGAATTTGCATTTCACATTAACTTTTTCTGTTTGTGTATCAATTTTGCACTTCATTGTTATTTTTTTATGCAAACATATATTATTCTTTAGAACTTTTACCTGTTGCATAATCAATTTTTATTCCTGGCTGAACATTATAAACAAATACATTAAATGAAACACCTTTTCCGCTATCTTCTACTGAATACCCTTCCATTTGCACCCCACTTGCTACTAAATTATTTTCTTTAAATATTGGTCTTATCCTGTATAATACATGATTATTTGGATTTTCATCAATATATTCAGCTACTTTATTTTCAAATATAAGCATTCCTGATACATTAAAATATCTTGTTCCTGTAATTAAGTTTAGTTCATTAGCATTTTCTCCTGCTAGCTGATGACCTATTAAATGACATCTATTATATAAGTACTCACCATCGTATTTAGCTTGTTTCCATCCACTTGGTTTTACATCTCCAATATCTTCTCTTTGTTTTTTAGGCATTAGTTCTTTGCATATGTTTGCATAGGCTACTTGGCATCTACCAAGCTTATCTAATTCACTATATTTCTCAAATGGCTCTGTGCATAATTCCTCTTCTTTAAAATTGGGGACATTATTATTTATTGGGACATAAATTCTTCCTGTATATTCAGGTATATTGTTAATATTTATATTGGAGATATTTTTTTCTAATTTATAATCTGAAAATTCATTCTCTGATTTTTTTGTATTCGTACTTACATTTTCGGCCGAGTTGGGACCAAAGCTTGCTTTTTCACCAGGATTTACTTTATTTAATACATCTTCTCCATAAAATAAGCTTAATATGAATAAGATAAAACAACTAGCTATTGCGACTATATTTTTTACTATCTTTTTATTAATTTTGTTTTTCTTTTTTCTTTTCAATTTTTTATCCTTTCTTAGTTCATTTAACATTTCATTCTTTATTTGAATATTATATTACTATAATAAAAAAATTGGAGGTTTTTATATGTTTTCTAATAGTGCCTCAGCACATATAACAGGTAGTAAGTATTATCCAACAATAGATGGCTTTGTTACCTTCAAAGAAGAATGTTCTCAAGGAGTTTTAGTAACTGCAAAAATTAATGGCTTACCTAGCTCTAATACTTGCTCTGGTCGATTTTTTGGTTTCCACATACATGAAGGAACATCTTGCAGTGGTAATGATAATGACGAATTTGCCAATGTAAAGTCTCATTTAAATCCTACAAATTGCCCTCATCCATTGCATATGGGAGATTTACCCCCTTTAATTGAAAATAATGGATATGCATATATGAGTGTTTTAATAAATAAATTTACTATTTCAGATATTCTTGGCAGAGTAATTGTTATTCATGATTTACCAGATGATTTTGTATCTCAGCCTAGCGGTAATTCTGGAGTTAAAATTGCCTGTGGCAAAATAAAATAATAAATTGTATTCTTAAACCTTGATTATTAAACTCAAAAGTTTAATTACCAAGGTTTCTTTATTATACTATATCAAAATTTTATTAGCAATTGTTTTCATAGCTGCAGCTTAATTTATAATGTTAATTTTTCCAGAATAAATTTTAGCAAATATTTTTAAATAATCCCATATATCCCTTCTTTTTACATCTAAGCTCGTTTTTATATCTATTTCTTCTAATATTTCATCGCCTAATTTCACAATCAAAGTTCCTATTCTAGTACCTCTACTAATGGGTGCTTCTAAAGATGTTACTGCTGTTATTTCTATTTTTATATTTTTGTCTGTGGCAACTTTTTTTATTTTCGGTTCTGATATTTCCAGTTCTATTCCATTTTCTGCTTTATTTATATAAATTCTATTTTGATTTATTTGCTTCCAAAGCTCAAATTCCTTTTCTACTGCTTCTTCAACATTTAAAACTTCATATTTATTACATGCATATTCTATTAGTTTAACAGTATCTCTTGCTCTATCTTTCCTTGTATCAGCACCTAAAACAACTATTATCAAATCTAAATTTTCTCTTTTTACTGCTGTTACTAGGCATCTTCCTGCATTATTAGTAAAACCTGTTTTTACACCATATACTCCTTCTACGTTTCCTAAAAGCTCATTTGTATTTCTTATTTCTCTAGTATCCCCATTTATTTTAATACTTGCTACTTTCGTATTTACTATTTTTCTTATAGTTTCATTTTTCAAAGCATAATCTGTTAGTTTTGCTAGTTCATATGCTGTTGTATAATGTTTTTCATTATCTAATCCATGTGGAGTTACAAAGTGTGATCTTTTCAATCCCAATTCTTTTGCTTTATGATTCATTAAACTTGCAAATTCGTCTGTACTTCCTGCTACGTATCTAGCTAGGGCTACTGCTGCATCATTTCCAGACCTTAGCATAAGTCCATAAAGAAGGTCGTTTACTGTTATTTTATCTCCTTCTTTTAATCCTAACCTTGAACCTCCCACTGCTGCTGCCTTTTTATCTATTGTAACACTTTCTTTTAAGTCACAGTTTTCTACTATAATTAATGATGTAAGAATTTTAGTGGTAGATGCCATTGCAGTTTGCTTATTCTCATCTTTTCCATATAATGCTTTTCCAGACAATCTATCGTAAATAACATATCTTCTTGAATTTATTGTTGGTTTAGTTTCTGAATTTGCTGTTTCTTGTATTACTTTTTGTTCTTCTTTTTCTATTACATTTTTGTATTCTTCTAGTTCATCATCTGCTTTACATGTATTTATAAAGCACAATAATATTATACTTGCTAACACAACTAGCCATTTTAATTTTCTTAATACTCTTTTCATAAAAAATCACCTAAGACATTATATGTCCTAAGCGATTTTTTATTACTTATTGTTTATCGGAATATTCATGCTATATGCTTTTAATGCCTCTGATGATTTACCTGCTAAAGCCTTTTCTTCATTGTTGTCATACACTCTTACTAAATTTAAGTTTAGCTCAGTTGGATCTTTTCCGTCATCGTAATATTTGTCAAATATGAAATGGTATGTGTTAGTATTACCCGGTTTTAAGAATACATTATTATTAATTATATCTAACGCATTTCTTTTTTGGTCTCCTAAATTTATTGTTATTTCATTTGCTGTCGCACCATTTCCAATCGATATATATCCGTCTGTTTTATTTGTTATTTCAACATAATATTCTTCTCTTGTATAACTCATATTCTTGGAAATTACTTTGACTTTTAAGT
>OLWB01003327.1_pt1 | contig 11628 bp, 14 predicted proteins | sample 1673331 | NCBI WGS metagenome assembly OLWB01 (sample SAMEA3178943, study PRJEB25190) | human gut metagenome | biome: human gut; feature: human-associated habitat; material: faeces | place: Austria | collected 2013 | reverse complement strand
AGCGAACTCATTTAGTTTAGCACATCTTCATCCGTTTGTCAAGAACTTTTTTCGATCTTTCCAATCTTTTTTCTTGACTTCCGTCCGATTTGCCGCGCCCTTCAGAACGCTTTGCTATGATACCAAAAACTGATGCAAAAGTCAACAAAAACTTATATTAAATCCTGCACAAAAACGTGCCTTGCGTTTTTGGTCGTTTTAGCCATAAGTGCCATGGAAGGCCGTCTTCTGTTTTTCTTATGCCCGGAGTACGCAAAATGGACGCCCCGGAGGGCGTCCATCTGTATTTCACAGTACTTTAAGCCTCGTCCTCAATCAGGCCGTAGCCGCCGTCGGTTCTCTTGTACACGACTGCAAACGCGCCGTCGTTGTCCTCGTCGCGGAACGCGAAGAACGTATGCTCCAGCAGGTTCATCTGGAGGATGGCCTCCTCGCGGGTCATCGGCTTCATGTTGAACTTCTTGGTTCTCACAAGCTCGAAGGTGCCCTCTTCGGGTTCCTCGGGTGCAAACGAGGTTTCGTCCGGAGTGCGGACAAACGCGTCCTGACGCAGGCGCCGGGCCAGACGGGTCTTATTCTTGCGGATCTGGCGTTCGATGGTCGCCACGGCCGCGTCGATCGACGCGAACATATCGGACGTGCTCTCACTGGCGCGGAAGTAGGTGTTCGCTGCGTGAACCGTAATTTCGACGTTGTTGCGGTTCTTCTCAACGCTGAAGGTGACAAGAGCGTCGGCGTCGGTGCCGAAGAAACGTTCCAGCTTCATGACTTTCTTTTCTGCGTACTTGTGAACGTTCTCAGGCAGGGTTACCTTCTTTTCGGTGTACTGAAATCTCATAGTTACCGCTCCTTTCGTGATGCCATACTTCCCAGGGATCTCTCCCTGTGACCATAGTATACCACAGATTCCGTCAAATTGCAAGTTTGACGCGGGTCGGACGCAGTAAACATTGTGTGAACAGACAGGAGCGGCCGCAGATGTGGCCGCTCCTGTCGTTATTGTCCGGAAAATGCATCGATCAGTTCCTGCATACTCAGGCCGAAGTAGCGTGCAAGCGTCATGAGGTTCCGGGTGCTGACGGCCGTTTCACGGCCGGTCATGATCTTGCGGAGGATCCCGGCGTCGATGCCGGTCTGCCGGGACAGCTCCGCCGCCGTCAGCTTCCGCTCGTCCATCCACGCGCTGAGCACCTCCGGCGCAGCCTTAAAGCTCCGCATGGCCGCTCTCCTTTTCGTCGAGCAGCTGGCACAGGAGCTGCTGATAGACCGCGTCCGCCTGTTTTTCATACGCGCGCACAAGCGTGCGGGCCTGCGAAAGCGTCGGCGCGGCAAGCTCCAGCTTCATGAGAACGCCCGCATCGTCGCGCAGGCACAGCTGCGCGAGATAGTCGCCCGTTTCCTCCTGCTCGATCTTCGTCTCGATCAGTCCCTTGCGCTGGATGCGGGTATTATAGCGCTGCACCGCCATCAGCGCGCGCTGCATGACCGGGTAGGCAATGGCGTCGCAGGTGATCTCCTCGTGCTCACGGCCCTTGTCGGTGATGACGTAGGTATCGTCCGGCAGCTGCTGCAGATGGCCGCTCTGTACCATCTGGGGGACGGCAACGCTGACGTCGAAGTAGCTGAGCTTATCGTCCTGATAGCACAGCTCGTAGATCGTCTGCAGCGTCACCGGATAGGAGAGCTTGGCCATGACGAACAAAATGAGGACCTTGACGTCGAGCATATCCTGAATAAAACCGTGCTGTTCCATGCTTGTCACCTCGTTGGTAAACATTTCTGCGATGCATCCAGTATAGCAAAAAAGTCCTGAAAACACAAGCCCTTCGCGCGCTTTTCCAACCGCGAGGAAGGATTTACCGCTTGTTTTCCTGCGAAAATGGGCGTAAAACGAAGAAGAAGGAGGTATTACCATGAAAAGAAAAATCCCCGCATTACTCCTTGCGCTGCTCCTTGTTTTTTCAGCAGCGCTCCCCGCAGGCGCGGCGACTTACCGCTGCGCGGTCCGGTCGTGGCCGCCCGACTGCTGGAAACAGTTCTTCTGTGACCGCTTCGGCATCGGCTGCGGCAATCAGACGCCCGGCGCTCCGTCGGAGCCGGAGCAGCCGTCCGAGCCGGAGCAGCCCTCCGAGCCGGAGGAGCCGTCTGAACCGGAACAGCCCTCTGAGCCGTCCGGCGGTGCATCCGTATCCAGCTATGAGCAGCAGGTCGCTGCGCTCGTCAATGCAGAGCGCGCAAAATACGGCCTCGCGGCCCTGACGCTGGACGAGACGCTCTGCGGCTATGCCCTCGTCAAATCGCAGGATATGCACGATCAGGGCTACTTCTCCCACACCAGCCCGACCTATGGCTCCCCGTTTGACATGATGCGCTCGTTCGGCGTGTCGTACCGCTCGGCGGGTGAAAACATCGCCATGGGCTATTCGACGCCGGAAGCCGTTGTGGCCGCCTGGATGAACTCCGAGGGCCACCGCGCGAACATCCTGTCCGCGAACTATACAACGCTCGGTGTCGGCTACGTCGAAGACGGCGGGTACTGGACCCAGTGGTTCATTGGCTGACCAGACATCCTTATTATAGATAGAAAAAGCCGTGTCCATACGCTTGCCCCTGCCGCGAAGGCAGGGGCCTTTTTTCTGCGTGCTGCATAGGATATCAGGAAAGAAGGGATGCATTTGAAGCGATCATTTGCCGTCATTGGCGGCGATCTGCGGCAGCGGTGTCTGCTGCGGCAGCTGCGCGGGCTGGGCTTCCCGGCTTCCGCGTACCGCGTGCCGGATGCGGAGGACAGCGCGCCGGACTTATCCGGCTGCTTACGGGGTGCGAACGTTCTGATTTTGCCCATGCCTGCCGGAGGCGGTGTGCCGCTGGCGGACATTCTGGACGCGGCGGAGCCGGGCGCGCTCATCTGCGGCGGGATGCTTGACCCGGCGGAGGCGCTCCTGCAGGCGCGCGGGATCGCATTTTATGACTATGCGAAGGACGAGGCGCTGCTGCTGCAAAACGCGGAGCTGACCGCCGAAGCAGCGCTTGCGCTGCTGCTGGAACGGCTTCCCGGCCCGCTCGCCGGAAGCCGGATCCTGCTCTGCGGCTTTGGGCGCATCGGAAAGCTGCTGGCGCGCAAGCTGAAAGCGCTTGGCGCGGACGTGACCGTCTCGGCGCGGAAGGCGCAGGCTCTGGATCTTGCGCGCATTCTCGGCTATCGCCGCGTCACGGCCGGAAGCTGGGCAGACGCGCCCGCGCAGTACGACGGGATCGTCAACACCGTTCCCGCACCGATCATCGGCCCGGCGCAGCTGCCATGCATCCGCCGGGACTGCGTGCTGCTGGAGCTTGCCAGCCTGCCCGGCGGGTTCTGCGCCGAGGCGCAGGCGCTTCCGGGGTATTGCGCCGCGCGTGGTCTTCCGGGCAAATACGCGCCGGAGGCTGCCGCCGCCATCATCCGAAGCGCCATATTCCGTAACCTGAATTTGGAGGAAGCAACATGAAAAAACGCACGCTCGGGCTTGCCATGTGCGGCTCATTCTGCACGTTTTCCCGCGTTCTGGACGCGTTTGAGACGCTGGACCAGGAGCTTTATGAGCTGGTACCCATCATGTCGCAGGCCAGCTTTGAAACCGACAGCCGCTTCGGGCCTGCGGCGCAGTTCCGGGAGCGGCTGGAAACGCTGTGCGGACGCGAGATCGTCCATACAATAAAAGAGGCAGAGCCGTTCGGCCCGAAAAAGCTTCTGGACGCGCTCGTCATCATGCCGTGCACCGGCAACACGCTTGCAAAGCTGGCCGCAGGCATCGCCGACGGTCCGGTCACGCTGGCGGCAAAGGCACATTTGCGGAACGAGCGTCCCGTGATCGTCGCCGTGTCGACCAACGACGCTCTGGCCGGAAACGCGGCAAATCTCGGCACGCTTTTGAACCGACGCGGATATTTTTTTGTCCCCTTCGGACAGGACAGCGCGTTCAAAAAGCCGCGCTCCCTCGTCGCGGATTTCACAAGGCTGCCGCAGACCGTCGAATCCGCGCTGCGCGGCGAACAGGTTCAGCCGATACTGTACGGGACGCCTGTTGGATAGGTAGTTGCAGGCCGCTGCGGTCAGTTCAGCCGGCTGCGGTATTCGTTGGCGCTGAGGCCGGTGAGCTTTTTGAAGGTGCGGGAAAAATGACCGCTGTCGGAATAGCCGACGAGGTCGACGATATCGCCGATCTTGAGGTTGGGGTCTGCCAGCAGCTCCTTGGCCTTTTCGATGCGGACGGAATTGAGCAGGTCGTAATAGCTCTTTTATTTTACTGCATTTTCCGTATCCGGGTAAGGGGTAGCATAAACTTTCCCAACCGGCAATGTTGTCAGTTCAAGGCTGTCAATCTTATGCAAAATTCGTTAAAATTCAAACTTACCCGGCAGGATGCACCGAATCATCGAAAATTCTCGGCGGATTCGTATGCACTTGCCTGCTTGATTGTAGGGGCCGATGCCCACATCAGCCCACTCCCGGCGTTCTGTCAAAAATCAAGCGTTGTGAGTTCCGCGCCGCGGTAATAAAAGCGCAGGATCGTCCGGTAATCGAAGCCGAGGCGGGCGATGGCGTCTGCGCCGTATTGGCTCATGCCGACGCGGTGGCCGTAGCCGAGGACGTCGAAGCTGAACGCGCCATCCTCGTACAGAAGCGTAAAGCGCGTGGAGTTCAGCCCGAAGGCCTTTCGCAGCTGAACGCCGGAAAACGTCCTTCCGCCTGCCGTAAGCGTATCGACGCCGCCGCCCGGCGTGCGCGTGACGGACTGCACCCAGCCGCTGGGGTCGCCGGAAAGCTGCGCCGACGCGTCGAGCGCGCGGAGCGTCTCGGCAAATGTCTCCGCCGTCACACAGACCCGGCTTTCATATTTGGCCGCGTCCTGCTCGCCGGGGCTTTCGACCGCCCGCAGATACGGCACGTCCGTTCCCCAGACAGCAGCCGCGTCCTCCGTCGAGCCGCCGGAGCAGGAAAAATAGACCGCGTCGATCAGCGCTCCCTCGTATGTCAGCACCTCGTTCTGCGTTTCCCGCACGGCGGCAAGCGCCTTGTCCCACGCAGCCTCAAAGCCGTCTCCATACCGCACGCGCAGGTCCTCGACCGTCAGGCACGCCTGGCAGCAGGCGCTCTGCGCGCACACGTCCGCGTTTTCGTGCTTGCCGCCCGCCGTCTGCCGGCAGGCGAACGTGCGCGCTGCCACCGCCTGCGCCTTGAGTGCCTCCGGCGCGAACGAGGCGGGCATTTCCGACAGCACGACCTGCGCCAGATAGGTATCCAGTGCAGCCTCCTCCACGCTTCCGTCCCGCAGGACGCGGAGCGTCCGCTCCTGCGCGTCCTGCCGCGTCTGCACGATTACGATCAATGGCTCCGTCTCCGCCGCCTGCGTTGTCTGCGCCGACGGCAGCAGCAGTACCGCTGCCAGCGCCAGCAGCCCCGCCTTTGTGATCACCGACATTTCAAGCACCGTCCTTTCGGACAAGTCTATGCCGCGTGAATGGGCGGTATTCTGATTGACATAATCGCAAATCTTGACACGAATTCCGATGGGACGTATAATGTATAAAAACATTCGAAATTTCTGCTGCATACGGATTGGAGCTTATATATGAAGCACACTTTGAAAATCATTCTCCCGATCATCCTGATCCTTGCCATCGTCATCGGCGCGTGCTGGTTTTTCCTGATCGCACGCCGCGATGTGACCGAAAGCATCTTCGTCTACTGGGGTGAGCATTTCTATGAGGCCGGGCGCTATTCCCGCGCGGTCGCGTTCTACAAGGCGGCCATGCGCTTCGCGCCGAAGGACGCGGAGCTTGCCATCCGGCTGGCCGACGCCTATAAAAAGAGCGGCAACTATACCAAGGCGGAATACACCCTTGTCAGCGCCATTACACAGATCCCGGATTCTGTTTCCCTCTATGTCGCGCTGTCCGGGACGTATGTGGAGCAGGACAAGCTGCTTGACGCGGAGACAATGCTCAGCCGCATTACAAACGACGCCGTCCGCACACAGATCGACGCGCTGCGCCCCGCCGCGCCCGTCATCGAGCCGGAAAGCGGCAATTACTCGGAATACATCGACGTGACCGTCACCGGCTCGTCGGGCACGGTCTACGCCGTGTGCAACAGCGATTTCCCCGCCTCGGCGCAGGACATCTATACCGGCCCCATCTCGCTGGAAGCCGGTGAAAGCCGCATCGTCGCGCTGAGCGTGGCAGAAAACGGCCTTGTAAGCGACGCGGCCTACGCGGGCTATACCGTCGGCAACGTTGTGGAAGAAGTCAAGCTCGCCGACGCAGGTCTTGACGCCTATGTGCGTGAGCTGCTGGGCAAGACGGCGGGCAGCGCCATCATGTCCGACGAGCTCTGGGCCGTCGAGGCGCTGGACCTTCCCGATACGGTCGCCTCGCTGGACGATCTCTCCTACTTCACCGGCCTGCGCTCCTTGTCCCTGCACCACGGCGCGTCGCTCGATCTGTCCGTCCTGTCCCGGCTGCCGCTGCTGCGGTCGCTCGATCTGTCCGGCTGCACGCTCTCGACTGCGGCGATGAACACCATCGTGACGCTGCCGGAGCTGACGAGCCTGAATCTGTCCGGCTGCGCCGTGGCGGAGATCGACGCGCTCATCAGCCTGCAAAAGCTGGAAACGCTCGATCTGTCCAACAACACCGTCTCCGATCTGACGGCGCTTTCCGGGCTGCTGGCGCTCAGGGAGCTGAATCTGACCAACAATCCCGTCACCTCACTCAACAATCTCAAAAACTGCACGGAGCTGGAAACGCTCTACGCCGGGCAGTGCGCGATCACGCGTATTGCGGGCCTTGCCGATCATGCGAAGCTCAAAACGCTCGTTCTGCCCGGCAACCAGATCACGGACATTTCCGCGCTGGCCGGCTGCACGGCGCTCGAAACGCTCGATCTCAGCGGCAACAGCATTTCCGATATCTCCGTCGTGTCCGGCTTCAAGCAGCTGGTCGACCTCAATGTGAGCAGCAACCAGATCACGGAGCTTCCGCAGTTCGACGCGGATACGCCGCTCTGGCACGTCGACATCAGCCATAACCAGATCGAAAGTCTGGCCGGATTGGAGGGGAACCTCGCCGTCAATTTCATCAACGCTGATTATAACCGGATCAAATCGATCTCGAAGCTGGAATCGTGCATCATGCTCGTGCGGATGAACCTCTGGGACAATCCTGTGAACGCCGACGAGGTCAAGCCGCTGCAGGACATCGGCATTCTCATCAATTACAACCCCAAGTATGTAGAACCGGAAACGGAATCCTGAGTTCATTGAAGACGATACAGGCGCATCAAAAGGCCGGAACCATCGGGTTCCGGCCTTCGTGCATATAAAGGCGCAGCCGCTGGGGCGCATCATCAGCTGAAGACTGCCGCGCCGGTGCTTCCCGGGAAATAGGAGCTTTTCCGGAACAGGCGGCGGCCCGCAGGATTTCCTGCGGGCCGCCGTCAACACAAATGAAAAGAGGAATCATGAAACGGGCATAGGTTTTAGATGTGCGCGGATCGCACGGAGGCGTTCAGCGGACGCTGAACAGCAGCTCACCGTAGGTCGGGTACGGCCAGCAGGCGCGGGAGGTAAGCGTCTCCATCTCGTCCACAGCCAGGCGCAGCTCAGCCATGTCCTTGAAGACCTCTGCCTGATAGAAATCGGCAGCCTCCTGTGCGCTGGGCAGCTCGCCTGCCTGCAGGAGCGCGTCGGAGAGCTTCGCGGCGTCCTCGCTGGCCGTCTCGGTCAGTGCCGACAGACGTGCGGCCGTCTTATATTCATAGCTGCCTGCCGCGTCGCCGAGCAGGCTCTTTTTCTCCGCTGCCGTCCGGACGAGCTTTGCCGTGTAGTCCGAAACGGCGGGCAGGATGTCGGTCTGCACCATGTCGAGCATGGTCAGCGCCTCAATGCGCAGCACCTTGCTGTAGTTTTCCAGCAGAATTTCATATCTCGCGTGCAGCTCCGTCTCGCTGTAGATCTTATGGTCTGCAAACAGGCGCACATTCTTTTCCTTCATCAGATACGGCGCGCAGGCGGGCGTGGTCTTGAGATTCAGCAGGCCGCGCTTCTCGGCCTCCTCCAGCCAGCTTGCATCGTAGCCGTTGCCGTTGAAGATGATGCGCTTGTGCGCGCGGATGGTGTCGCGGATGAGATCGTGCAGGGCAGTTTCGAAGTCCTCCGCGCCCTCAAGCTTGTCGGCGTACTGCCGCAGAGACTCTGCAACAGCGGTGTTCAGAACGACGTTCGCGTCGGAAATGGACGCGGCGGAGCCGAGCATACGGAACTCAAACTTGTTGCCGGTAAAGGCAAATGGCGAGGTGCGGTTGCGGTCGGTCGTGTCCTTCGGGAATTTCGGCAGGACGTGGACGCCGATCTTCAGAAGCTCCTTCTCCTTCGCGTCATAGGCCGTGTCGGATTCGATCGCGTCCAGAATCTCCGTCAGCTCCGTGCCGAGGAACATGGACACGACGGCGGGCGGCGCTTCGTTCGCGCCCAGCCGGTGGTCGTTGCCCGCAGAGGCCACGGAAATGCGCAGCAGGTCCTGATAATCGTCAACGGCCTGAATAACGGCGCACAGGAACAGCAGGAACTGCGCGTTCTCACTCGGCGTTTCGCCGGGTTCGAGCAGGTTGACGCCTGTGTCGGTCGAGATCGACCAGTTGTTGTGCTTGCCGGAGCCGTTGACGCCCGCAAAGGGCTTTTCGTGCAGCAGACAGACCATGCCGTGCTTGCGGGCGATCTTCTGCAGCAGCTCCATGGTCAGCTGGTTGTGGTCGGCGGAAATATTGGTGGTCGTGAAAACCGGCGCAAGCTCATGCTGCGCGGGGGCGACCTCATTGTGCTCGGTCTTGGCCAGAACGCCGAGCTCCCAGAGTTCCTTGTCCAGATCCTGCATGAACGCGGCCACGCGCGGCTTGATGGTGCCGAAATAATGGTCGTCCAGCTCCTGCCCCTTCGGCGGCTTCGCGCCGAAGAGCGTGCGGCCCGTGTAGAGCAGGTCCTTGCGCTTATTGTAAAGCGCCTCGTCGATGAGGAAATATTCCTGCTCCGGGCCGACCGTCGTGCGCACAGCCCTGACGGAGGTGTGGCCGAAGAGCTTCAAAATGCGCAGGCCCTGCTTGTTGATGGCCTGCATGGAGCGCAGCAGCGGGGTTTTCTTGTCGAGCGCCTCGCCGCCGTAGGAACAGAACGCGGTCGGGATATAGAGCACATGATCCTTGATGAACGCGAAGGACGTCGGGTCCCATGCGGTGTAGCCTCTGGCCTCAAACGTGGCGCGCAGACCGCCGGAGGGGAAGCTGGACGCGTCCGGCTCGCCCTGAATCAGCTCCTTGCCGGAAAACTCCATGATAACGCCGCCGCCTGCGGTGGGCGAGATGAACGAGTCGTGCTTCTCCGCCGTGATGCCGGTCATGGGCTGGAACCAGTGGGTAAAATGCGTCGCGCCGAGCTCAATGGCCCAGTCCTTCATGGAATTGGCCACAACGTTGGCCGCAGCCAGATCGAGCCGCTTGCCCTCGTGAATGGCAGCATAAACGTCCTTGAATACCTCTTTCGGCAGCTTCTGCTTCATGACTGATTCGCTGAACACATGACAGCCAAAGAAATCCGATACCGTCTGCATAAAAAATCCCTCACTTTTCTCAAAAAAGCGGCAAAGGCACGCACAGAACCGAAGCTGTACGACGCCTTTGCCGTTTACCGTTTCCATGTGAGCCGGAAGAAATCCTCCGAGCCGTTTGTTTGAGCGAATTATACGCGCGCAGCGGGCAAATGTCAAGCCCCATGCGGAAAAAACCGGTATCTGTTTTTCTTATTGCAGCGTTCAGCCAGAGAAATGGATTGACAGAAACAGGGCGGCTGCATAAAATAGAATATCATATGCAGCAGAAGGGGGCTGAGAACGTGGAGCAGGCAAAGAATACGATCCTCCTGGTGCGCGGCACAGCGGCGGAGCCGGCGGCCCTGTCAGCGTTCACAGCCGCGCAGCCGGACGTGCAGCTTCAGGCGATATCCGGGCTGAACGAGGCAGGCGCCGCATTGGAACGTCTGCGCCCGACGCTGATCGTCCTGCAGTCCGACGCGCCGGATGCGCAGGCACTGCACCGCTGCGCCGAGCTGGCGGAAACGGCGGAGGCCGTCTTCCTGCTGCTGGTGCGGCAGGAGGCATACGGCGCGGCCTGGCGCACGCTGCAGAAGCATGGCGTGTGCGTCATGACGTGGCCGATGGAGCAGGCGGTTCTGACCCAGACGCTGCGCAATCTGCTGCTGCTGAAAAAAAGTATGCAGACCATGCAGGCCCAGACCGATCAGCTGCGCTCACAGCTGCAGGATCTCAAGCGCATCCAGAAGGCAAAGGGCCTGCTCATGCGTCAGCTCGGCATGACGGAGCAGGACGCGCACCGCTGGATTGAAAAGGCCGCAATGGACCGCTGCGTCAAAAAACGCGAGATCGCGGAAACGATCATCCGTATGTATGAGCTGTGAGCTGTGTGTGCAAGGCAGGGTTCACGTCAACCGGCAGAAAGCCGCAAATGCTTTCTTCCGGTTTTTGCTAGGGTGTATCTGAAAACTCATGATGTGACCGGCAGCGAGGGATTTTTGCGTTGCGCAAGACATTTTTTCGCAGGAATACTGACGTATTTCAAGGAAAAATGACGCGGCGCACCGCAAAAAGGCCCGCTGTCCGGGTGCGTTGGGAGTTTTCAGATACACCCTATGCAAAAGCATAGCAAAAATAAGAAATGTGCCATTTCCTCGCCCCTGCGGGGCAACCGGAAATGATGCACAAAAACTTCATGCACCGGCATTTGAGCATTTTCGTGGTGCGGTGCTCACGCATGAAGTTTTATGATTTTTTCCGGAAGTCCTCCACTCGCAAAACCTCGAACATCCGTGTGGCCGCGCTTTCCTCGCCGCCCGCAGCCAGCCACCCGGCCTGAAACGCCGCCCGTACCAGCGAAAACAGCGCATCCTCCGCCTCGTCATATTCCTCCCGCTCCAAGAACCGCCCGAAGGCTTCTTCGTAGTCGTTGCTGTGCATATTATCCAACGCCCCCGTTCGTGATTTACTTATATTTTAGCGAATTATTCGCTAAAAATCAATATCAAATCATTGCCTCGGCTATAATCCTTCCAGAAAGTTGAGGGCGATGGAATGTACGAACGGATTCGGGCGCTGCGGGAGGATAAAGACCTGACCCAGCAGGAAATGGGACAGATCCTGATGTGCAGCCAGCGGATTTACAGCAACTATGAACGCGGCGATGTCGACATTCCAACGACTGTGCTGATCCGTCTGGCTGACTTTCATGGTGTTTCTGTCGATTATCTCCTGAACAGGACAGATAATCCTAAAATGAACACGTGACCCAAATTACGGAAGAATATAAAAAGACGAGCAGAAGCGGAAACCGCTTGTCTCCAAGCCTGCCCTTGTCGTGCCCCGCACGATAAGGGCAGGTGGCATTTTCGAAGAAAATGACGGAGGGGATATGTCGCAAGTGTCAGAGTGCCCCGAAATTTGCAACGCACCCAAGGCTCCCCTTGTGCCCAAGGGCAATGTCATCAACTTAAGACCATAGACGGTTTGTTTTACGCAAAAACCGTT
>OLWB01003326.1_pt1 | contig 11641 bp, 10 predicted proteins | sample 1673331 | NCBI WGS metagenome assembly OLWB01 (sample SAMEA3178943, study PRJEB25190) | human gut metagenome | biome: human gut; feature: human-associated habitat; material: faeces | place: Austria | collected 2013 | reverse complement strand
CGCCGAAAGCCCCGCGTCCGCCCCGCCCGCCGAAAGCCGAGGGCGCGATTGAGGGCGGCGAGAACAAGCCTCGCCGCCGCAGCCACCGCGGCGGCAGAGGCCGCCGCAGAAGTGGCGGTCAGGGCGGCGAAGCCCCCGCGCCGAAGAGCGAAGCGTAAACAAGAAATAGAACCGCCGCGAAGCACAGTTGTTTCGCGGCGGTTTTGCCAAAAGGCGGAAAGGAATTGCTTCCATGCTGTACCATGCCTCCCCCACCGGCGGTCTCACCGTCCTCACGCCGCACGTCTCCAACCATGGCCGCCCGCTCGTCTATTTTTCGAAGAAACGGGAAAATGTGCTGGTCTATCTGAGCAATGCCGTTGAAAAATACTGCCGCGACACCGGCTTTGTCCACACGGGCCAGTGGGAAAAATGGGGGCCTTACGGCTTCGACTTAGACGGCGTGCAGCGGCTGGAGGAATACTACCCCAACGCACTGGAGGAGACCTATGCCGGTGTCTCCGGCTATATCTACGGCGCGGAACCGGCAAATACCGCCCCTGTTTCCGACGTGCCGTTCGCGGTCACGTCCGAAGAGGCGGCAGCAGTCGTCTCGTGCGAGTTCGTCCCCGATGCCTATGAGGCCATTCTCCGCGCAGAGCGGGAGGGGCTGCTGCGCATTCTGCACTATGCGCAGACCGGTGATCCGTTCCGCGCCTGGATATGGCAAACCATGAAACATGAATACGAAAATGCCGAAAAGCAGCCCGACTACCGTCATTTTATCAAAGGAAAATTCGGCATCATCGGCTGATATCTTTACGCAAAACATCCCTTTTCATTTCTCCCGCGCCGTGGTATACTTTTGCCGAAAAACAACGAGAAAAGAAGAGAGGATCCATCATGCTGAAATTCAACAAGGTGCTGCTCGCCAGCGACTTTGACAACACGCTCGTCTATACGCAGGGCGCGCTGGAGCGCGGCGAGGACATCCCGCCGATGAGCGCGCGCAACCGCGAGGCGGTCGAGTACTTCATCCAAAACGGCGGCTATTTTTCGATCTCCACCGGCCGCGCGCTGCCCGCCTTTGCCCGCTACGCCAAGGACCTGCCCTGCAATGCCCCCTGCGTCATCGCCAACGGCGCGGCCATCTATGACTTCAACAAGGACTGCTATGTGGAGACCGCGTTTCTGGACGCGGACATCTACGACCATGTCGACGCGCTGCTCGCGCGCTTCCCCGGCCTGTGCTTCGAGATCTACCACGACGACCGCCGCATCCACGTCCTGCACCCGAACGACTACACGCGCAACCACGAGCACCTGACGCGCGCGAAGACCGAGGAGGTCAAGGACTTCCGCGAGGTAGACCTGCCGATCATCAAGCTGCTCTTTGAAGAGGAAAAGCCGCTTCTGGAGCAGGTGCGCGACTTCATCGTCTCTCAGGAGTGGGGAAAACGCTACGAGCTCATCTTTTCGAGCGATCACCTGCTCGAGCTGACGCGCCGCGGCGCGACGAAGGGCGGCATGATCTTAACGCTTGCCAAGCTCCTCGGCGTTGCGCGCAAGGACATCTACTGCATCGGCGACCACAACAACGACATTCCGATGCTCGAGGTCTCCGAGATCGGCTTCGCGCCCGAAAACGCCATCCCCGAGGTCAAGGAATGGGGTGCGCACATCGTCTGCCACTGCAAGGACGGCGCGCTGGCGGACGTGGTGGAAATTCTCGACAAGCGATATTGACTTCAAAAAAGCGACTTTTGCCGCTTTTTTGAGGGGGATCACACTCCGCTTCGTGCCTTGCCGCCCGCAGGGCGGCTGCGACACGCGCAGAGCGAGAAGAATAAATCGCCACGCACATGTCGCGGCGATTTATGATCGAAATTTATTTCGCGTCTGCGGACGCGAAAGTCTGCGACGCTTTTTGATCTTGCAGATACAATGTCCCTCTTGCGCGTAAAAATCTGCGAGACGCTTTTTTATCCTCTGCTGTCCTTTTTCGTACAACTTTTCGTTTGCTCGCGCATATAATAGCCGGGTGAGAGAAAAGCTGAAAGGAATGGTACAATGAAGGAAAAAGACAACATCCGTCATGGCGACGTGGACGACATGATCTTCGGCAGCGAGGCGCATGTCAGCGAACGATAATATGCCAAAAGGCTCCGCTTTCGCGGAGCCTTTTCTCACTTTTATAACGTCTTTTCGATCGTGCCGCCGCCGAGAACCTCTTCGCCATCATAGAAGACGACGGCCTGTCCTGCCGTGACGGCGCGCTGGGGCGTGAGGAGCTCGACGTGCGCGCAGCCCCCTTCCAGCGGTGTGACGACGGCGTCGCACTCTTTCTGGCTGTAGCGCGTTTTGGCGGTGCAATAGACTTTTTCCGCAGGCGTCTCCCCCGCGATCCAGTTCACACGCGAGGCGAGCAGCGCCGAGGAAAACAGTTCCTCGTTGTCGCCGAGCAGCACGGTATTATTTTCGGCATTTTTGGATATCACATAGAGCGGGCGGTCCGCACTCACGCCGAGACCCTTGCGCTGACCCGCCGTGTAGCACTCCAAACCGCGGTGGCGGCCGAGCACGCGGCCCGTTTCGTCGACAAAGTCGCCGGGCTGCGGCGTGACGCCGCCGTAGTCGTGCAGAAAGCGCACATAGTCCCCATCGGGGATGAAGCAGATGTCCTGTGAATCGGCCTGATGGGCGTTTGCAAGACCCGCCTCCTCCGCCTGCTCTCGAATTTCCGGCTTTTCAAAGCTACCGACCGGCAGCAGAAGATGCGATAGCTGCTCCTGCGTGAGCTGATAGAGCACGTAGCTCTGGTCCTTCGCGCGGCTCTCGCCGCGCAGCAGCCGGTAACGTCCGCTCGCTTCGTCATAGCCGACGCGGGCATAGTGCCCCGTCGCAATGTAGTCAAAGCCCATCTCCAGCGCACGGTCCAAAAATGCACCGAATTTGAGGCAGCGGTTGCAGTCGATGCACGGATTCGGCGTGCGGCCCGCGCGGTACTCGCTGACGAAGTGATCCATCACCTCGCGCGCAAAAAGCTCGTGCTCGTCGAAGATGTAAAACGGCATACCGAGACCGTCGGCAATGCGCTTCGCGCCGTCCGTCTCGTTGCCGCAGAGCGACAGCGTCGCGCCCGCGCACTCGTAGCCCTGCTTTTGCAGCAAAAGCGCGGCGGCGGAGGAATCCACGCCGCCGCTCATGGCGATCAAAACTTTTTTCTTCATCTGTGTCCCTTAATCCAGATACTTTTGCAGAAATGCCTCGCTCGAAAGCGCGTCGGACATCTCCACGAGCGTGCGGTTGAAGCCGCCGGCGTAGTCGCTGCCGCGGTCCTTGAGCTGTACGCGCCCGGCCTTTACCGCAGGGAGCGAGACGGTAAAGAGCGAGCCCTTTCCCTCCTCCGACTGCGCGACGATCATGCCCCCATGGCCCTGCGCGATGCGCTGGCAGATGGGAAGGCCCAGTCCCAAGCCGCGCGGCGGCATGGGGTCCTGCCCGCCGTCCATAAAGCGGTCGAACAAATGGGCCAGCGTGTCGCTGTCCATGCCCCTGCCGGTGTCCGCCACGGTGATCTTGACAAATCTCCCCTCCGTTTTCACGCGCACGCGGACACTGCCGCCCTTGGGCGTAAATTTAAGCGCGTTGGAGAGGAGATTCAGCAGCAGCTTGCGGATGGCCTCGGCGTCGAGGGCGATGATGCGGCTGTCGCGGTCGGCGAGAAAGTCGAGCTCCACGCCGCACTGCGCAAAAAGGAAGTCCACCTCAGCGCACACGCTGCGGCAGACGCCGACAATGTCGTCATCGTAGAGCTCGAAACGCTTGCGCTCAAACAGGTTCCCCGCGTCAGTCAGATTGCTGATGACGCGGTAGAGCTGGTAATAGCTCTGGTAAAATGCCGCGGCGGTGCGGTCAGTCTTCGGGTCCTTCTCCCGCGTCTCCTGCGGTGCCATGCGGTCGACCGCCGTGTAGATCGTCGAAAGTGAGGTGCGCAGCTGCAATGCAATATTCGGCAGCACATCCGACAGCATTTTCAGTTCTTCTTCAGTATAATCCCGCATAGCGTCTCCTAATAAAAGTTCTCCTACCGGTAGCATTCACCGCAGGGAGGCGGAGTTTGCGCGGAAAGAATTGGTGTTTTCGCGATAAGCTCGCGCTTAGAACGTTTTGTTGTACAGCGTTGTAGTATGAGGGTAGCAAAATTTCGGTCAAAAAGCAAGGAATTTGTGGAAATTATGAAAAAAATAGAGTTTTTGCAAAAAAGGACTTGCAAAACGAAACTACTGCTATATAATATCTAAATGTACCAAACATTCGATATATTCCGATAAGCAGGAAGGAAGTAAGTTTTATGAGTATTAAGGTCGGTATTAACGGCTTTGGCCGCATTGGCCGTATGGTCTTTCGCGCAAGCCTGAACCATCCTGAGATCGAGATCGTGGGCATCAATGACCTCTGCCCCGCCGATTATCTGGCCTACATGTTGAAATACGATACTATGCACGGCAGATTCGCCGCCGATGTGAAGAGCAACGACTACGGCATCGTGGTCAACGGCCGCGAGATCCCCGTCTTCGCCGAGCGCAACCCCGCGGATCTGCCCTGGGGTAAGATCGGCGCGGAGTACGTCGTCGAATCCACGGGCCTGTTCCTGACGAAGGAAAAGGCGCAGGCGCACATCGACGCCGGCGCCAAGAAGGTCGTCATTTCCGCTCCTGCCGGCAATGACCTGCCCACCATCGTTTACAACGTTAACCACAACACCCTGACCAAGGAAGACAACATCATCTCCGCCGCTTCCTGCACCACCAACTGCCTGGCTCCCATGGCCAAGGCTCTGAACGACGGCTGGAAGATCCAGTCCGGCATTATGTGCACCATCCACGCCTACACCGGCGACCAGATGCCGCTCGACGGCCCGCAGCGCAAGGGTGACCTCCGCCGCAGCCGCGCAGCCGCTGTCAACATCGTTCCGAACTCCACCGGTGCTGCCAAGGCCATCGGCCTCGTCATTCCGGAGCTGAACGGCAAGCTCATCGGCGCCGCACAGCGCGTCCCGACCCCCACCGGCTCCACCACCATCCTGAACGCAGTCGTCAAGGGTGCTGTCACCGTTGATCAGGTCAACGCCCAGATGAAGGCGGAAGCCACCGAGTCCTTCGGCTACAACACCGACGAGATCGTCTCCTCCGACATCATCGGTATGCGCTTCGGTTCCCTGTTCGATGCAACGCAGACCATGGTTCTGCCCCTGCCGAACGGCGATACCCAGGTTCAGGTCGTTTCCTGGTACGACAACGAGAACTCCTACACCAGCCAGATGGTCCGCACCATCAAGTACTTCTCCGAGCTGGGCTAATTCCACAACAAACCCCAAACAGGCGCTGCCACCGGCAGCGCCTGTTTTTTGCGCCCACCGTCAGCTGCGTATGCAGCTGGTAGGTGGCGGGGCTCTGTCCGCCCGGCAGGATGCAGTGAATTTCTTCGAAAGTTTACGGCGAATCCGCAACTACTTTCCTGTTTCAGCGTAGGGGCGGACGCCTCTGTCCGCCCGCAGAATGCATCGCTTTTACGGAAATCTACGGCAAATCCGCAACATTTTCGGGCCGACAGAGTCGTCGGCCCCTACGGAGCGTTGTGCAAATTTACAGCTGCCCATCGGGCGGAGCAGAGCCCCGCCCCTACCAACTGCATACATTTTCGCACGCTGGGAGAAGCAATTGGGTACTGCATCAGCCTGAGAGTTGATTTGTTCCAAAAGGTCGACAACAGTAAACTTATATGCTACAATAAGTTTATGATAGTAAACCTTTTGGGTATCCTCTGTTTTTGTATGTTTGTACGAATTTGTTGTTGATTTTCTTGCAAATTTTTGTTACAATTTAAATAGTTCCCGTAGAGTAACATCGCCACGCTATGAAAAGAAGGTAGTTTTGTGCGAAAGTTTGTATCACTTATTCTTTGCCTGTCTATGTTATCCGCTTTACTCTGCGCCCCCGCCTCAATTGGACCGTTTTAGGCCAAGACACTTTGGAAATCGTCAGTTGGAGTTAAGTGTCATGCGTCCATATCTTTGCCTACAGCTTATTATTTCTCTGGCTTTGCTCCTATGTATTCTCTTGTCTGATTTTGGAATTCTATTTCAATCGTCAAACACAACTGCACGAATTCTCCTGCACATAAGTACTATTATTCTCATTGCTTCTACAGTGATCCAATTACACACAAGAAAATAAACACAAAATGCAAGTGTCGGTTGAACGCAGGCACTTGCATTTTGTATTCAAATGGTTCAGCACTCAATTTCTCTTAAACATTCTGCCACTTCAACTTTGCGCTTGTTCATAATGAACTATCGTCTCACGTTTGTCAGATAACTGTTGCTTGATCGTTCTCGCATGGAGAGCTTGGGCCGCGGCTAGAGAGGCATGGTCCATGTCAGACTTTCTGGATACCGCGCAGGCGCACCCGGACATTTCTTCCGTCTTTGCGCAGGACGATGGCGCATCCATGATTCAGATGCTGCTACTTTATGCGCCGGATGCCTTTATAGACTATGACGCGGCACAGGCAAGCTTCGATTCTCCAGAGTTTCTCTGCCTGCTGGAACTTGCCAAGCGCCAGACACAGCCGGAGGCGGAATCGCCGCACGAAGCCGCGGCGGCTGGCTGCCGGTACAGTCAGATTTTGAGAAAAAGACGGCGGCCATGACGGATACTGATGCACAGCGGGTTCTGCGTGAATTACAGGCGGATGCCGTGTCCGTGTTCGAGTACGATGCCGCCGTTTCCGGCATCCTTGCCGACGAGCTGCCGTATTATTTCGCGGAGGAGCAGTCCGCCGGACAGATCGCAGACCGCATCCAGCGCCGCGTTCAGCTGTACCTTGAAGAAACCCGTCGCTGAATCACGCGGATTTCGGTGTTGTGCTGAAACGCGCAGAATGATATAATGGATCCATAAAGGGCTGCGTCAAGCTGCCATTCCGCCTGCATCTGCGGGCGCTGTGAAAGGACAAACCCGATATGACAGAACGAGAAAAACGAGTACAGTGGTTTCAGAATGCGCGTTTTGGTATGTTCCTGCATTGGGGCCTCTATGCCATCCCCGGACGCGGCGAATGGTATATGAGCAACGCCAGAATCCCCGCCGAACAGTACGAGCGTTATATGCAGGAATTTACGGCAAAGGCCTACGATCCCAGAGACTGGGCCCGCCGCGCAAAGCGGGCCGGAATGCAGTATGTCGTCCTGACGGCCAAGCATCACGACGGCTTCTGCCTGTTTGATTCCAAGCTGACGGATTATAAGAGCACGAACGCCCCCTGTGGGCGCGATCTTGTGCGGGAGTTTGTGGACGCGGTGCGCGCCGAGGGCCTCCGCGTGGGCCTGTATTACTCCCTGCTCGACTGGCACCACCCGGATTTCCCGAAATACAACGACCCGATCCATCCCATGCGCGGAAATCCGGCCTATCAGGATGAGAAAATCGACTTTGACCGTTATCTTGCCTATATGCACGGGCAGATCGAGGAGCTGGTCACGAACTATGGAAAGATCGATATCCTCTGGTTCGACTATTCCTATGGCGAACTGCGCGGCGAGGCGTGGAAGGCGACGGAGCTGATGCAGATGGTGCGACGCCATCAGCCGGACGTCATCGTCGATAACCGTCTGGAAACCAGCGGCGAGGGCTTCGGCAGCCTTGTTACGGAGCAGCCCGCGTATTACGGCGGCGATTTTGTCAGCCCCGAGCAGCTTCTGCCGCCTGAGGGCATCCGCAATGTCCGCGGCGAACGCGTCCCGTGGGAGCTTTGCGCGACCATGAACAACAATTGGGGCTATACGCCCTATGATACGTGCTACAAGCCTGCGTCCATGCTCGTCCGCAAGCTGGTCGAGTGCGTCAGCAAGGGCGGCAATATGATCCTGAACGTCGGCCCGGACGCGAACGGCCGCTTCCCGGCGCAGAGCTGCGAAATTCTGGACGAGATCGGCGCGTGGATGGCAGTAAACAGCGAAAGCATTTATCACTGCGGCAGCGCCGGCGTGCCGAAGCCGGACTGGGGCTGGTACACGAAGAAGGAAGGCCGCATCTACGCGCACATTCTGGAAGCCCCGCTTGGGCCGCTGGCGCTGACGGGTCTTGCGCCGGAGCGCATCGGCGCGGTGCGGCGGCTTGCCGACGGCAGCGAGGTCATTCGCGGCGAAAGCTGGGTCACAAATGCCTACGAGGGCCTTGCGTTCGTCACGCTCGGCACGATCCCGCAGTATACCTATCCGCTCCCGGATAAAACCGATACCGTGCTCGAGATCGAATATTCATAATGCCCATCAGACCCCGGCAGCAAGGCAGGGGAGATTGGTGAAACTGCCTACTTGCATTTTTCATAAAATCTGCTAAAATGTAGCGTGCTACCAAAAACGGTAGCACGCTACATTTTTGATTCGGGAGGTTCCGATGAAGGATTGTTCTCAGAATCTCGGCCCGCGGCTGCGGCATCTCAGCAACCGCATCACGCAGTACATGGATCAGCAGTTTCTTGCGCTCGACCTGACGTCGACGCAGTCATTTATCCTGCACCATCTTGTGCTGCATGAGGGTGAGCAGATCTACCCAAAGGACATTGAAAAGCGCTTCCACCTGACGCACCCGACCGTCTCCGGCGTGCTGCAGAGGCTGGAAGCAAAGGACTTTGTCGTGCTTGAGCCGGACCGGGACGACCGCCGCTGCAAGCGTATCCGCCTGACCGAACGCGCCCGGCAGTGCGACGCTGCCGTCGGGCAGGCATTCGAAACGCTTGAGCGCGTCATGTGCTCCGGCATGAGCGATGAGGAGCAGCAGACGCTCCTGCGTCTTCTCGATCTGGCCGCAGACAATCTGCACGCCACACAGGAAATGGAGGTATCCGATCTATGATCAAACGTCTTTCCGCCTGCATCCGGGAATACAAAAAGCAGACGATTCTGACGCCCGTGTGCATGGTGGGCGAGGTCGTCTGCGAATGCACCATCCCGCTGCTGACAGCGGATCTCATTAACTCGATTCAAAACGGCTGCGATCTGCGCACGATCCTGCTTTACGGCCTCAAGCTGTTCGTGATTGCGATGCTGTCGCTGGGCTTTGGCGCGCTTTCCGGCTGGTTCGCGGCGGAGGCTGCGGCGGGCTTTGCGAAAAACCTGCGCCATGATCTCTATTATCAGGTGCAGAGCTTTTCCTTCGCGAATATCGACCGCTTCTCCACGTCCTCGCTCGTCACCCGCCTGACGACGGATGTGACCAACATCCAGAACGCGTTCATGATGTGCATCCGTATCGCTGTCCGCGCGCCCATGATGCTGGTGTTTGCCGTCATCATGTCCATCCGCGTGGGCAAGCAGCTTGCGTTTATTTTTGCGGGAACCGTCCCGATTCTCGGGCTTGCGCTGTTCTGCATGATCCGCAGCGCGCTGCCGCTGTTCAAGGCGGTCTTCAAGAAATACGACGCGCTCAACAACTCCGTGCAGGAAAACGTACAGGGTATGCGCGTGGTCAAGAGCTTCGTGCGCGAGGACTATGAGACGCAGAAGTTCTCCGCCGCGTCCGATTCCGTCCGCGCGGACTTTTTGAAGGCGGAGAAAATTCTGGCCCTCAACAGCCCGGTCATGCAGTTCTGCGTGTATACGTCGATGATCCTGATCTCGTTTTTTGCCGCGAAGCTCATCGTCACCTCCGGCGGCACGTACCTCGGCGTCGGCAGCCTGACCAGCATGATCACCTATTCCATGCAGATCCTCATGAGTCTGATGATGCTTTCCATGATCCTCGTCATGCTCACCATGGCGCAGGCGTCCGGCAAGCGTATCTGCGAGGTGCTGGGCGAGACGAGCAGCCTGCATAACCCGGAAAACCCGGTTTACGAGGTTCCGAACGGCGCTGTCGATTTTGACCATGTGCAGTTCAAATACTCCGCCTCCGCGAAGCGCAGCGCGCTTTCCAATATCGACTTCCATGTGAAGTCCGGCCAGACTGTCGGCATCATCGGCGGCACCGGCTCGGCCAAGACGACGCTGGTGCAGCTCATCTGCCGGCTGTACGATGTGACGGACGGCAGCGTAAAGGTCGGCGGGCGCGACGTGCGCGCATACGATCTCGAAACGCTCCGCAATCAGGTCGCGGTCGTGCTCCAGAAGAACGTGCTCTTCTCCGGCACGATCAAGGAAAATCTGCGCTGGGGCGACGCGAACGCGACGGACGAAGAATTGCAGCGTGCCTGCGAGCTGGCCTGTGCGGATGAGTTCATTCAGCAGATGCCGGACAAATACGACACCTACATCGAGCAGGGCGGCTCGAACGTCTCCGGCGGACAGAAGCAGCGTCTCTGCATCGCCCGGGCGCTTCTCAAAAAGCCGAAGATCCTGATCCTCGACGACTCGACCTCCGCGGTCGACACGCGCACCGACGCGCTGATCCGCGAGGGCTTCCGCACCTATATTCCCGAGACGACGAAGATCATCATTGCCCAGCGCGTCGCGTCCGTGCAGGATGCCGACCTCATTCTCGTGATGGACAACGGCCATATTGCGGACATGGGCACGCACGATCAGCTCCTCGCTTCGAGTGAAATTTACCGCGAGGTCTACGAATCCCAGACGAACGGAGGTGAGCAGGATGAAGCGTGATCCCAAGAATTCCCGCCGCCCAAACGACGGCGCGGCGAACCTCGCCATGCTTAAGCGCACGGTGAAAAAGCTCTTTTCCTACTATCCTGTGCTCGCGCCCGTCACGTTCGCGTGCATCCTGTTCTCGGCCATCGTCACGTCGATCCCGTCGCTTTTCGTGCAGAATGTCATTCAGGTCATCGAAAAGTGGTACGTCTCGCGCGACTGGGTCTCCGCCAAAGCAGAGCTCATCCCCATCCTGTCGCTGCTCATCTCGCTCTATGTGCTCTCGATCATCGCGATCCTGGTCTACAAGCAGCTCATGGCCTATATGACGCAGGGCTTTCTCGACAAGCTCCGTCAGGAGATGTTCGGCGGCATGCAGGATCTTCCCATCCGCTACTTCGACACTCACCAGCACGGCGATATCATGAGCTTCTACACCAACGATATCGACACGCTGCGCCAGCTCGTGTCCGAAGCCATCCCCGCCTTCATCCAGTCTGGCGCGATCGTGCTGGCCGTGTTCGGCATTATGCTCTATTTCAGCATCTGGCTGACGCTCATTTCGGTGCTCGGCGTGATTCTGATGATCGTCGTCACCAAACGCGTCGGCGGCGGCAGCGCCAAATTCTTCCTGCGCCAGCAGCAGGCCGTCGCCAAAACCGAGGGCTATATTCAGGAGACGATGACCGGCCAGAAGGTCGTCAAGGTCTTCTGCCACGAGCAGCGCTCCATTGAGGAGTTCGACAAGATCAACGACGCCCTCTTTGAAGACAGCTACCGCGCCCACGCCTATGCCAGCGTGCTCGGCCCCATCATCGGCAACATCGGCAACTTCCTCTATGTGGCTCTGGCGCTCGTGGGCGGCGTGCTGCTGCTTATCGGCGTTCCGAACCTGAGCCTTTCCGGCAAGGCGCTGGATATCTCGATTCTCGTCCCGTTCCTCAACATGACCAAGCAGTTCACGGGCAATATCAACCAGCTCTCCCAGCAGATCAACTCCATCGTCATGGCGGG
>OLWB01003325.1_pt1 | contig 11648 bp, 10 predicted proteins | sample 1673331 | NCBI WGS metagenome assembly OLWB01 (sample SAMEA3178943, study PRJEB25190) | human gut metagenome | biome: human gut; feature: human-associated habitat; material: faeces | place: Austria | collected 2013 | reverse complement strand
TATGAAGTATAAATATATCTTATTTGACTTGGATGGGACGATTACGGAATCGGGACCGGGGATCATGAATTCGGTGGAGTATGCGCTGAATAAAATGAACCGGGAGGTTGGTGAGCGGGATATTTTAAAGAAATTTATCGGACCGCCGTTGACGGAATCAATGGAGAAATATTATGGGATGTCTGAGGAAGAGGCACTGCTTGGAGTAAAGTATTACCGGGAATATTATGCGGTGAAAGGCATTTTTGAGAATTCGGTGTATGAAGGGCTTGCGGAGACACTGGAATCCTTGGAGAATGAAGGATATATACTTGCAGTGGCGACTTCCAAACCGGAAGAGTATGCAAAAAGGATTGCGGACAAATTTGACTTTGCAAAATATTTTGCAGGGATTTACGGGGCTACGATGGATGGATCACTGATCCGGAAGGCAGATGTGATCCGGTATGCGTTGGATAACCTGGGCGTGGAAAGGGAGAATTACGATCAGGTCGTTATGGTCGGTGACAGAAATAATGATATCTACGGTGCAAAGGAGAATGGGATCCAGGTGATCGGTGTCCTGTATGGATACGGAGATCTTGCGGAGCTTCAAAGTGCCGGTGCAGATTACATTGCAAAGATGCCGGAAGAGATTGCACAAATCATCGGAAGATGTAATCATGAGAGGGTTTGAATATGAGTAACAGTGAGATTCGGTTTCTGGAAGAGGTTGAAGAGAAACTGAAGACACGCATTACCGAGATCAACGCATCGTTTCTTGAAGGAGAAAAACAGATTGAGAGCATGCATGATTATTATTGGGAAAACTATACGGAGATGGATGAGTATGGTTATGAAAATTATGATAATCAGCAGGCACTTCTCGGAGAAGTTAATGCGAACAATGAGCGTCTGATGAAAAAACAGCGCCTTAAGAAAATGATCGACTCCCCATATTTCGGAAGAGTGGATTTTCTCTTTGAGGGGGAAGAAGAAAGCGAAAGTTTTTACATCGGAATCGGCAATTTTGCGCCTAAGGCAGGAATGACGCCACTGATCTACGACTGGAGGGCGCCAGTGAGCGGTCTTTTTTATGATTATGACAGAGGACAGGCTTCTTATGAAGCACCGGGAGGAACCATTGAAGGGGAGATTACTTCCAAATGGCAGTATAAGATCAAGAAAGGAAAGATGGTTTATGCATTTGAAAGTGACACCAAGATTGATGATGAGATCCTGAAACAGGAGCTTGGAAGTAACGGGGATGTACAACTGAAGAATATTGTCCGTACTATCCAGAAAGAACAGAATGAGATCATTCGGAATGTAAAGGACAAAGTTCTGGTCATTCAGGGAGCCGCAGGAAGTGGGAAAACCTCCGTTGCACTGCACCGGATTGCATATCTTTTGTATCACGACAGGAAAAATTTAAAAGCATCGGATATCCTGATCCTTTCACCGAACAGCGTATTTGCAGATTATATCTCACATATTCTTCCAGAATTAGGAGAAGAGAATATCCGTGAGATGAGTTTTGATCTCTACGCCTACAAAGAGCTTCGAAAAGGTGTCGCAGCAGACTGTGAGGATCGTTATGATCAGCTGGAACGTCGGATGAAGTTTCCGGATGAATCAGCTCAGAATCGTTTTGACTGGAAACAATCCAAAGATTTTATTGGTGAAATAGAAGGTTTCCTTGCGATTCTGGAAGATCGTCTGATGGAATTCAAAGAAATTGAGTTCCGTGGAATGACATTGACAGAAGAAGACTTGATCCAATTGTTCTATTATAAATTCACAGAGACTCCGTTATTGAAACGTATGGACGCTGTAAAAGACTATTTTATCGATTCCTGGGAAACTCTGAAAGGCAGAAATATTTCAGAGGATGATCAGGAGATGCTTCAGATGAAGTTCGACAAGATGTACACAACGAAAGATATTTACACCATTTATAATTGGATGCTCGATGATTGTGGTTGTGATCTGTTGCCGGAAGTTCCGTACGAAAAACGAAAGCTCCCTTATGAAGATGTATTTCCTATGCTCTATCTGAAATATCGTCTTTCCGGTGGGAACTCAACTCATAAGAACATTAAACATCTTGTCATTGATGAAATGCAGGACTATTCGTATCTGCAATATACCATTCTGGAATCCTTGTTTCATTGTAGGATGACTATTCTTGGAGACCGTGCACAGACACTGGATACAAAGCAACAGGATGTATTGAGATTTCTTCCCAAATTACTTGGACGTGAGATCCGAACGATTGAAATCAAAAAGAGTTACCGGAACACATTGGAAATTGCCCGGTATGCGGAAAAAGTCAGTGGAGTATCTGATCTTGAGTTACTGGACCGCCATGGAAAAGAAGTCGTAGAAAAGACATTTAACACAGATACGGAATTGCTTGATGAACTTGTCTGTCATTTAAAATGTCCGGGAGACTTTGAAACTGCTGCCCTGATCACAACAACAGAAGAGGAAGCTTTTGACTTAAGCCGTCTCCTGAAACTTCGTGGTATCAACGTATCCTATGTAGATCGTAACAGTTCCGCATTTAAGAAAGGACTCACAGTAACGACATTTTATCTTGCAAAAGGGCTGGAATTTGACCAGGTTTTCGCACTTCGCGGTGCAAAAGAAAATCCGCTTAAAAATCAGGCGGAATATATTTGCGCAACAAGAGCTCTTCACGAACTCTATGTTTACGAAATTGCTGACAGCTTATCAAAATAACAGTTAACAAGCATGCATGATTAAAATTTATTCAGAAAGAACAGAAAAATGAAGATTACATTAATAACCGTAGGAAAGATAAAAGAAAAATATCTGCGAGATGCAATTGCAGAATACAGCAAGCGATTGAGCCGATACTGCAAACTGGAGATTATAGAAGTAGCTGATGAAAAGACACCTGACCATGCAAGTGATGTCGTGGAAAATACAATTCGCGATAAAGAAGCTGAGCGCATTATGAAATATGTAAAAGAAGATGCCTATGTGATCACTCTTGAGATTAACGGAAAACTTCTTAGTTCCGAGGAACTTTCTGCAAAAATCAATCAACTTGGAATTCAGGGGACAAGCCATATCACATTTATCATTGGCGGATCCATTGGTTTGGGCAAAGAAGTGCTCGCAAGATCGGACTATGCATTAAGCTTTTCCAAGATGACCTTTCCACACCAGTTGATGCGGGTCATTCTGTTAGAGCAGATATACAGAAGTTATCGGATCATCAACGGTGAACCTTATCATAAATAGAGGTCTGTCACAGAAAACAACTGGTATAGGACATCGTGATATATTCATATACTGATGACAAAGGATTTTTATATAAAAAACTTCAATGAACCGAGAGCAGATCAAAGAAAAGATGGTATCCGCAATGGATCTCCCAAAAGATGTGATTCAGAATGCTTCTGTTATAACCATTTTAGGACGAAATGAATTATGCATTGAAAATTATCGGGGCATCATTGAATACACAGATACACTGATCCGTGTGCAGACGCGGGCAGGACAGATCCGGATCCAGGGAAAACGACTCCGGATTCAATACTACACAAATGATGAGATGAAAGTAACTGGAGCATTATCATCTTTAGAATTTACCGAGGGGAGGAATCCGGGGTGATTCATTGCCTGATCCGCTACTTGTCCGGTTATGTGAAGATTCAGATCAAAGGATACTCCCCAGAACGATTTCTGAATCTCTGCTGTTATCACCGCATCCGATTCTGGGGATTGACCCGTATCGGAACAAATTATGAATTATACTTGAGTTTATCTGATTTTCGAAAGATTCGTCCTTATGTCAGAAAAACACATACAAAAGTCATACTAAAAAAACGGTATGGCTTTCCTTTTTTTCTTTATCGCTACCGAAAAAGAAAACTATTCTTTATCAGCATCTTCCTATGCATTTTTCTAATCGATTGTTACTCGCAATTTCTATGGGATATTCATTTTCAGGGAAATAAAAGATGGACCGACACGACCTTGACAACGTTTCTGAAAGAAGAGGGGATTTATCCTGGAATGCAAAAGAAAAATGTAGATTGTCAGGGGATTGTCAAAGCCCTTCGAAAGGAATATAATGATATCGTTTGGGTATCTGCTTCTCTTGATGGCAGCCGGTTAAAAATACAGATAAAAGAAAATGAAGATGCGCTTCCTATCATCTCATCTACTCAGACAGATAAGAGTAACAAGACAGATTCTTTACCTGCTGATCTTGTTGCTTCTACTGATGGAATCATTACAAATTTAATTACACGCACCGGCATTCCCCAGGTACATATCGGGGATTCTGTAACGAAAGGAACTTTACTTGTATCTGGACGGATTGACATCCTGGATGACAGTGGTGAAATTACCGGATATCAATATACGCATGCCGATGCAGATATTTTCGCTGATACACAGATTTCTTATCTGGATATAATTTCCTGTTATCATAATAAAAAAGTATATACAAAAGAAACAAAAAAGTCCGGATTTATTCAAATCGGCTCTGTCCGGTTAGAAACATGGAAGCCAAAAATGTCCGCTACTTCTGAAAAATTGTGTATAGCACATCAGTTAAAACTAGGAGAAAATTTTTCACTTCCTGTTTTTTATGGGCATGAAACAATAAAAAAATACGGCTTCAAGAAAATAAAATATACGAAAAAAGAGATGCAGACAATTTTAAGCAGTCGATTTCGCTATTTTTGTAAAGATTTAGAGGAAAAGGGTATTCAAATTAATGAAAAAAATGTTAAGATATATATATCTGCCGAAAAGGCAACGGCTTCAGGTACGCTCTATCTGAATCAGCAGATTGAAGAGGAAACAGAGACCGAAAGAATAACTTTAGAAAGGAACGAACCGGATGAGTCTGTCGGAACTGATCATTGATATTCCGGCTGAATACGAGATAAATGTATTTGGCCAGTTTGATACTTATATAAAGAAAATAGAAAGAACTTTTCATGTCACATTGATTTCACGTGACGGTGCAACCAAGATTGTAGGAGATACAATTGCTGCACAGAAAGCCCAGCGTGTACTTACACAGCTTGTAGAACTTGCTAAACGAGGGAATACGATTACGGAACAGAATGTAGACTATGCAATCTCGCTCGTATTTGAAGATCAGGAAGAAGCCCTTGTTTCTATTGATAAAGATCTGATCTGTCATACACTTCAGGGAAAACCTATAAAGCCAAAAACATTAGGTCAGAAAAAATATGTTGATGCAATTCGAAATGGAATGATCACTTTCGGTCTCGGACCTGCCGGAACAGGAAAGACCTATCTTGCGATGGCAATGGCAATCACAGCATTCAAACGCGAAGAAGTAAGCAGAATCATCCTGACGCGCCCGGCAATTGAAGCCGGAGAGAAGCTTGGATTTCTTCCGGGAGACCTGCAAAGCAAGATTGATCCGTATTTAAGACCTTTATATGACGCGCTTTATCAGATCATGGGAGCTGACAGTTTTCTTAAGAATTCTGAAAAAGGATTGATTGAGGTTGCTCCTCTGGCATATATGCGCGGGCGTACTTTAGATAATGCGTTCATTATCCTTGATGAAGCACAGAATACAACGCCGGCCCAGATGAAGATGTTCTTAACAAGAATTGGTTTTGGATCCAAAGTTGTCATTACAGGTGATTCTACGCAGAAAGATCTTCCATCCGGAACAATATCCGGACTTGATGTTGCTGTAAAGGTTGTAAAAGATCTGGAAGGGATCAACATCTGTACGCTGACAAGCAAAGATGTTGTAAGACATCCATTAGTTCAGAAAATTGTAAAAGCATATGAGGACTATGAGAAGAAATCGTCCAGACCGAGAGAAAACAGGAGGAAAAAAGGATGAGTCTTTTTATCGAAGAAGAGGGGAATATAAAGTTAGACTTTGATACAGAAGAGATTGCCGCATTAGTTATTGACGCTGCATTAGAACTTGCAGACTGTCCTTATGAAGCAGAGATCAATCTTCTTTTAACAGAGAATGCCCAGATTCACGAAATGAATCTGGAACAACGTGGAATTGACCGCCCAACAGATGTACTTTCTTTCCCTATGATCGAATACGAAGAACCGGGAGATTTTTCCGTGATTGATGAAGAAAGTGCAGAAGCCTTTAATCCGGAATCCGGAGAATTGATGCTTGGTGATATCGTTATCTCAAAGGAAAAAGTGTTATCCCAGGCTGAAGAATATGGACATTTACCCAAAAGAGAGTATGCTTTCCTGATTGCACACAGTATGCTTCACTTATTTGGATACGATCACATGGTTGATGAAGAACGTGTTGTCATGGAAGCGAAACAGAAAGAAATCATGGAAAAAGTCGGTATTTTCCGCTGATAGGATACATATATTAAATAGATTTTAAGGAATGGGACACTAGGAGGAAGTTATGTCTGAAACTGAGGCACAAACAACGAAAAAACGAACGAAAAAGGATGATTATATTGTCCAGGGTTCGATACTTGCAGCAGCAGCTGTACTTACAAAAATCATAGGCGTAGTCTACAGGATTCCGCTGACGAATATTTTAGGAGATGAAGGAAACGGATTTTATGGATATGCCTATCAGGTCTATGCAATCGCTCTGATGATTTCATCATTCAGCCTTCCGACTGCCGTATCCAAGCTGGTATCGATCCGACTTGCAAAGCGTCAGAGACGAAATGCATTCCGTGTATTTATCTGTTCACTTGCTTTTGCAATCGGTGTTGGATTATTCATCTCGCTGACAATCTTTTTGGGAGCAGGACTGATTTCAACACATTTAATGAAATCTCCACTTAGCGTTTACGCACTGCGGGTTCTTGCCCCGGGACTTCTGATCGTTGCAGTCATGGCTGTTATCCGTGGATATTTCCAGGGAATGGGAACAATGCTTCCAACAGCTATCTCACAGATCATTGAGCAGGTATTTAATGCCGTGATCAGTATTGTCGGCGCAAGTGTCCTCTTTGGCATCGGAACAAAAGCAGGAGAAAAATCCGGAGAAGAGCTTCTCGGACCTGCTTACGGTGCTGCCGGAAGTACACTTGGAACGGTTATCGGCTCTTTATCTGGATTGTTATTTCTTTTGTTTGTCATTTTTTTATATAAAAACATAATACGCAAACAGCTTAAAAGAGACCGCACCCAGAATGTTGAAAGTTATTCTTTCCTTCTGAAAGCATTACTTTTAACAGCAATCCCCGTTGTATTCAGTACCGCTGTATATAATATTAACCAGATTATCGACCTTACAATCTTTAATCATGTTATGGAGTCACAAGGCTATGTAGAGAAAGAATATATGGCTCTTCAGGGTATTTACACTGGTAAATACGACACCCTGATCAATGTCCCGATGGCAATTGCGAACGCACTTGGAACATCTCTTGTGCCAAGTCTTACAGCTGTTGTTACAGCAGGTACAAAGAAACAGGTTCACAATAAGATTAACCAGACTTTACGTCTTACAATGGTAATTGCTATTCCAAGTTGTATCGGTTATTTTGTACTTGCTTCCCCAATTATGGTTCTGCTGTACAATGACTCCAGTGCAACACCGGCGCGTCTGTTGATGGCAGGAGCTATCGTTGTTGTACTGTATGGACTTTCCTCTGTAACGAATTCCATTCTTCATGGATTAAACTACATGACAAGTCCCGCAAAGAATGCTGCAGCAGCTCTTGGAATTCATCTGGTAGCATTTGTACTGATGATGACTGTATTCAAGATGAACGTCTATGCACTGGTGGGTGGAAATATTGTATTTGCACTTGCAATGAGTATTTTGAACCTGCTCAAGATTCGAAAAGTCAGCGGCTTCAAAATCGATTTTGTAAGCACTTTCGGAAAACCATTCGCTGCAGCAGCAGTGATGGGCATTGTAACTTTCGGCGTATTCAGACTGTTTGATACACTGATCGGCGGTCGTGTAATTCCAGTATGCATTTCACTGTTTGTAGCAATACTTGTTTATGCGGTTGTTATGTTGAAGATCGGAACACTTTCTGAAGATGATATCCTTGATCTTCCAATGGGTGGACGGATCCTGAGAATTTCTAAGAAATTCCATCTGCTTCCAGCCGTAAAAGTAGAAGAATAAAAAAAATAAAAAAGCCAATACTGTATGAAAAAAGGAGCGATTTGCGATGAAAAAATACATGATTGGCTTTTTTTCTGTTTTATTTCTGATTACCGGATGTTTGATTGCAGGTTATCAGGTTAGTTACAACAATCTACTGAAAAAGGAAAAAGCTATAGAACTGGCTAAAAATGAAAAAAATGATTCCATTCAAACCAGACGCAGTTCAGCCAAAGGAGAGTCTGTTTCAGATGATGCCTATTATCTGAAAGAGCTGCATGGATATGTTGCGGTCTATCTGCAAGATGGGACAACCCTTTACGAAACAACCAGCCTATCCGTAAATAATCTGCCGGATGAAGTACAACAGAATCTGAAAAATGGAATCTATCTTAAGTCTGCCGAAGAACTGTATGGTTTTCTTGAGAATTATTCCAGTTAAAAAAGTGGACGAAGTGCACAGAATCGTGTATAATACAGAGTCAGCGGAAAGAATATCGGTTACTGTTCACACGGGAGTGAACAGTAAAGAATATCGCAACATTAAACGGAACAAGAAAAAGGAGAGAGATAGACAATGGAACAAAAGAAGATTGATCGTATCAATGAATTATATAAAAAATCAAAAGCGGAAGGACTCACTCCGGAAGAAGCGAAAGAACAGAAGATTCTTCGTAAAGAATATATGGAACTTATCCGAGTGAACTTAAGAAGCCAGCTGAACAATATTGACATGGAACAAAAAGATGGAAGTATTGTTAATCTTGGTGAGAAGTATGGCGAAAAATATATGAACAAGAAAGGAAACTAGGATCATGCTACAGAATTTACCACAGGATCCTGTTATCCTTTTGAGTGTTGTGAATACAAAGCTTAGAGATTTTTATCCGTCACTAGATCAATTATGCAGTGAGATGGAAGTAAATAAAAAAGAACTTATAGATAAACTAGATCTGATTGACTATGCTTATGATGCATCCTGCAATCAATTTGTATAAAGGAAATGAGAATGAAAGAAATAATTGAAAATGTAAAGCTGGTGGAGAATGCTCCGTTGGAAGAGCCTGCACGCCAGTATTATTTTATGGAAAAAGCAAAAGAATATGTTGCTGAAATGTCTGAGAAACTGGGGCGTCCATTAGTCGCGGTAATTCAAACATTTGGTTGTCAGATGAACGCCCGCGACTCTGAAAAACTGCTTGGAATTTTGGAAAAAGTCGGTTATGTAGAAGGAACAGATGAAGAAACAGCAGACTTTGTCATCTACAACACCTGCACTGTTCGTGAGAATGCAAATCTTCGTGTTTATGGTCGTCTCGGACAGCTTGGCGCAATGAAGAAAAAGTATCCTCATAAGATGATCGCACTGTGTGGCTGTATGATGCAGGAACCGGAAGTTATCGAAAAGTTAAAAAAGAGCTACCGCTTTGTCGATCTTATTTTCGGCACACATAATATTTATAAATTTGCTGAGCTTTTAACATCTGCAATGCAGTCTGACAGAACCGTCATTGATATCTGGAAAGATACAGACAAGATTGTAGAAGATCTTCCGGTTGAAAGAAAATATCCTTTCAAGTCTGGTGTAAATATCATGTTCGGATGCAACAACTTCTGTAGTTACTGTATCGTACCTTACGTACGCGGACGTGAAAGAAGCCGTGATCCAAAGGCAATCATCCGCGAGATTGAACGCCTTGTTGCAGATGGTGTTGTAGAAGTCATGCTGCTTGGACAGAATGTCAATTCTTATGGAAAGAACCTTGAAGAACCGATGACATTTGCACAGCTTCTTCAGGAGATTGAAAAAATTGAAGGACTTGAAAGAATCCGTTTCATGACTTCACATCCGAAGGATCTGTCAGATGAATTGATTGAAGTGATGAGTAAATCAAAAAAAATCTGTAAACATCTGCATCTTCCGGTTCAGTCCGGAAGCAGTCGGATCCTGAAACTCATGAACCGTCATTATGACAAAGAACAGTATCTTGCACTTGCTGAAAAGATCCGCAAAGCAGTTCCGGATATATCACTTACTACAGATATTATTGTCGGTTTCCCTGGTGAGACAGAAGAGGACTTCCAGGAAACTCTTGATGTTGTAAGAAAAGTGCGCTATGACAGTGCGTTTACTTTTATTTATTCAAAACGTACCGGAACACCTGCTGCAGTAATGGAAGATCAGATTCCGGAAGACGTTGTAAAAGATCGTTTCAATCGTCTTTTACATGAGGTTCAGACCATTTCAGCAGAACAGTGTGCAATTCATGAAGGAACCGTGCAGACAGTTCTCGTAGAGTGTGTCAACGAACATGATAAGCATCTGATGACAGGTCGCATGAGCAATAATCTGCTCGTTCATTTCCCAGGGGATGAAAGTCTGATCGGTCAGCTGGTTGACGTTCACCTTGACGAATGTAAAGGATTTTACTATATGGGAACGATAGCTGGTAACTAGAAATCAAGATTGTCGTAAGTGAACTTTCTTTTTGATTTTATGAATCAGATACCTGTTTTTTCTGCATCTTGAATCAAACCCGTTCAAGAAATTCAGTGTTAAACTAAGACATATTTTTAAAATATTTCATGAGATTTATTTTCGAAGATGAATTCTAGATCCATGAGTATTCTGAAAACAGGAAGGAGATAAAAATATGACTAGAACACTGACAGGAAAACCGAGTATTGATCGCCCATGGATGCAGTATTATCCACCACAGTTGATGGAAGGACTTTCTATTCCAGAAGATACGGTTTATGAATATTTACTGAAACGTTGCCCGGGAGATGATGTCGCAGCAATTCATTACTATGGCAGAGAAATAACCTGGAAAGAAGTAAAAGAGCAGGTGGATAAAGTAGCACGTTCCCTTCGAGCAATCGGTTTTGGTGAAGGTGACGAAATCCCAATGTTTTTACGCGCTGTACCTGAATTCATCTACGTACTTCTTGCAGCAGAAAAAATCGGAGCTTCCCTTCTTTGCAGAGATAATACGATTCAGGAAAATGTTGATGCAGTAAAAAAATCCGGTGCAAAAATGATTATCGCACAGGATTTCTTATCTCATGAAGACCTGAACAAATATCGTAATGAAGCAGGTGTACGCGGAGCTGTTCTCTTAAGTCCTATACAAAGTGCCAATCGATCAGAAGTCCCGGATTATTGCTGGAATTATCTTGAATCACTTTATACAGATTATCCTGCATATGGTCCGTGTACAATATCCTGGGATGAATTTCTCAAATTAGGAGAAGCTTATCAAGGTACTGTAGAGGCAGAAAAAAACATTGACCGTCCACTTTTCCGTGCTTATACAAGTGGATCTACCGGTCCATCAAAACAGGTAATCCATTCTGCCCACACAATGATCGGAAATATGCATCAGATGAACTTTTATGGTGCATCCAGTGATTTTCGTCCAACCTGGCTCGTGACACAGCTCACACCGTCTCTTGTGGCAGTCGTTGTTGCTATGTTGCTTCTGCCTTTAGCTTCAGATAAATTGCTGATTTTGAGCCCGTTTGTAGCACCGGAAGATGTCGATCTTGAAATGATGCGCTATCGTCCGAA
>OLWB01003321.1_pt1 | contig 11651 bp, 8 predicted proteins | sample 1673331 | NCBI WGS metagenome assembly OLWB01 (sample SAMEA3178943, study PRJEB25190) | human gut metagenome | biome: human gut; feature: human-associated habitat; material: faeces | place: Austria | collected 2013 | reverse complement strand
AGCACACGCTCGAATGGGCCGAGATCGCCAAACTCAAACGCCGCAACTGGCTGTCGTTCTTCGAACCCGACATACTCGTCCAAAACCTCCGCATGAAAACCGACGGACTCCCCATCCAGATGGGCAGCGGCGTCGTGCTCGCCCCGACGGGCAGCCGCGACAACATCGCCAACCTCTACGTCTTCAAGAACGGCGCGTTCAACCGCCAGGCCGCCGAGTTCGTGACTTCGATTGCCGGCACCTTCACGATTGCCGATTGGGAGTTCTTCGGGATCTACGGCCTCTACAAGTACCGGGGAAGCGTCATCCTCGAGGAATGGGAGCTCGAGGCACCGCCGCATCGCGTGTGACGGGGATTCCCGTTTGGGCACGGACGTGCCCGCAGGCAGATGACAAACGGGTAGCAAGTCTGCCCTCTCCACAGCATCTCTATCTCCTCGCGTACAATGTCCTGAACGTCGGGTGTCTTCATGCGCCCGCTAAACCGGACTGGACAGGACATGACGCAGGACATGAACCGGCACTTCTCCATGAGTGCCCTTCTCAAGTACACGTTCCCGACCATCTGCATGATGATCTTCACCTCGCTCTACGAGGTGGTGGACGGTTTCTTCGTCTCGAACTTCGTCGGCAAGACAGCACTCGCGGCCGTGAACCTCGCCTGGCCCGTCGTCATGATCCTCGCGACGATCGGCCTCATGACGGGCACGGGTGGCAGCGCCCTGGTTGCCAAGACCCGCGGTGAGGGCGACGACGAGCGCGCTAACCGCTACTTCAGCATGCTCGTCATCTTCACGATAGGCTTCGCGATCATTCTCGCCGTCCTGGGACAGTGGCTGATCGAACCTCTCATCGCGGCCTTCGGGGCACAAGGGGAGTTCCTTGACGAAAGCGTCATCTACGGGCGGTGGACGCTGCTCGCCCTGCCGTTTTTCGCGCTGCAATTCGCCTTCCAGACGTTTTTCTCCACGGCGGGCAAGCCCAATTACGGCTTCTTCGTCATCGTCGCCGCTGGTGTCGTGAACGTCGTGCTCGATTGGCTGTTCATCTGCGTCTTTGGCTGGGGTATCGCCGGAGGCGCCATCGCCACGGCACTGGGCCAGGTCGTGGGTGGGCTTGTTCCCCTCATCTACTTCCTGCGCAAGCACAACTCGAGTTTGTTGCGCCTGGTCAGGACGCGCCTGGAGTGGCGTCCCATTGGCAGGGCTTGTCTCAACGGTTGCTCCGAGCTCGTCTCCAACATCGCGATGAGCCTCGTGACCATGCTCTACAACTTCCAGCTCATGCGCTACATCGGCGAAGACGGCGTCGCGGCGTTCAGCGTCATCGGCTACACGGCGATGATCTTCGGTGCCATCTTCATGGGATACGCGCTCGGTAGTTCGCCGCTCATGAGCTACCAATACGGAGCGAAGAACCATGCCGAAATGCGAAGCATCTTGTTCAAGAGCCTCGGCTTCATCGGTGTCGGCAGCGTTCTCATGTTCCTAGCCGCCGAGTGGCTTGCCGGGCCGCTCTCCGCCATCTTCGTGAGCTATGACCCGGCACTACTCGAGTTCACCACCAAGGCGTACCGGATCTACGCCTTCGCGTTTCTCATCATGGGCGTGCCCATCTACGCTTCGGCATTGTTCACCTCGCTTGGCAACGGCATCGTCTCCGCCATCATCGCCTTCCTGCGCACGATCGTGTTCGAGTGCGGTGCGGTGCTGTTGCTACCGTTGATCCTGGGTATCGACGGTATCTGGCTTTCGGTTTCCGTTGGCGAGCTTGCCGCCGCCGTGCTTGCGACGTGCTTCATGGTCGCGTTCAGGAACCGCTACGGCTATGGCAAACGCGGCGCTGCCAGGCAATAGCGAAATGTGACAAAACTGCCCCGTCGCGTCTTGTCACATTGGGTACGCTAGCCTTCGTCGAGGGCACGGATCGACTTGGGGATGTAGGCCACGAGGCCCAGCACGAGGCACGCGATGCCGTCCACCACGAAAAACGGAGCCACGCCCATGAGCTCGGCCGCCACGCCGCCGATGGCGATGCCGATGGGCGTCGCGAGCCCCATGGCGGCGTTGAGCAGGCCCATGGCGCGCCCCATCTTCTCGTCGGGCACGTTGCGTTGTGTGAGGGTCATCGTGGGACCGTTGAACCATGCGCAGGCCATGGCCATCACAGCGACGAGCACCACGAAGGCGACGAAACCCGTCGGGGGCAGAAGCCCGCACGCCGCCGTCGTCGCCCCCACGATGACGGCCGCCACGGCGATAAGTCCCGCGAGTCTCTTGCCGCCGCCCCATGCCATGAGTATGCCCGAGCCCACGAGCATGCCGATGCCGAATGCCGCCTCGACGAGTGAGGCCATGTAGCCATCACCCGAGAAATGCTCGTATGCCATCAGTGGGAACACGGCAGAGAGCGGGCCGAATATCATCATGCCGATGGTGACCATGACGATGAGAAGCAGCAAACCGCGTGATGCCGCGACGGCACGGAAGCCGTCGCGCAGGTTGGCGATGACATGCTGTTGCGTGGCCGTCTCGTCGATGACGGTGGGGACCTTCGCAAGCGCAAGTCCCGCAATGGCGAAGAGCGCTCCGATGAAATCGAGGAACATGACCGAGGAAAACCCCATGGTGGTGTAGAGGAAGATGCCGAAGGCAGGCGCGCCTATGCCGGCAATGGAGGCGAGCAGCTGGTCGAGCGTGTTGATGCGCAGGAGGTGCTTGTCGGGCACCAGCATGGGCATGGTCGCCATCATCGCCGGGCTGTGGAAGGCCTGGCCGACAGCACGCGCCACACAGACGAGGATAAGCAACACGAGCGAGACATCGCCTGCGAGGATGATGAATCCCGCTATCAACGAGATGAGCCCGATGGCGCCGTCGGCCACGATCATGATCATCTTGCGGTTGTGCTTGTCGGCCACGATGTCGCCAAAGGGGGAGAGAAGGCCGATGGGGAGCATCACGCATATGTTCATCACGGCAAGCACGAGCGCGCTGCCGGTGGATTCGGTCACGTACCATACGACGGCATATCCCGCGGCGTAGCTGGTTATCATCGAGACGGCCTGACCGGCCCATATGAAGCTGATGATTGCCAGCCAGTTCTTGGGAAGGGGCAAGCCGACGGCGCTCGTGAGGGGCGTGTCGGCGGATTCGGCAGGTTTTCCCGCCTGCACAGGCGGGTTTGAAGAGATGTTCTTTGACATGGGAATCTCCCGGAACGTGAGTGTGCGGAATGGGAATGGCTAGCGTTCGGCACTTAGCCGAGAAAGACTAGATGACGAATTCTCCGCACATACATCCACCTCAAATCGAATCCGGGTTCGCCCAGTGTAGGGGAGGGCACGCACGCTGTCAAAGCCTCATGCGATCGACGTGGAGTGCCTTGCGTGCAGTCGAGTTGTATTGAACCATGCATGTTCCATATCAAATGATTATTGAATCACAATAGTGAAATCAAATGAGTGCAAATATGTACGAATGCAATCAAATTATAGTATTATGAACGCATGAAAATATCACATGAGTGATTTCTGTTCGAGGAGGTAGGGCATGGCCCACGAACTCACACCGCAGGACATCAAGGACATCCGCGCCAAGTACGGCCTCTCGCAACGCTCGTTCGCTCGTTTGCTCGGTCTGGGGGAGGCAAGCCTCGCACGCTACGAGAAGGGCCAGAAGCCCTCTCGCGCTAACGCCAACCTCATCCGTGCCGCCCGCTTGCCGCGCTTCGTCATGGATTGCCTCGACCGTGACGGCAAGGAGCTTTCCGAGAAGGAGCGTCAAGGCGTCGAGGAAATCGTCTATGCAGAGGTCTACTTTGGCGAGGGAGATGAAGATATGGACATGACGGAGATCTACCACATCACGCTCACGCAAGAGGTGCTTACGGAGAAAGCTGCCGAGATTCTGGCCAAGCTATTCACGTTGAGATCAACTGCGCGAAAGCAGGGCGACGCAATGCGCGAAATGGTGTTTTCCGACATCATCAATCAGATCGCGTTGCTCAAGCCTACTATTGTCAGTTCCGAAAACTCCAACAAGAACAAACTGGCAGAGATCAAGGGCCAGCTCGACGCATTCGATAAACTCGCAGACCGCTATATCCCGCTGGCGGCCTGACGTGGGTAACTATCTTGCGGAGTATTCCGAAGAAGAGTTTTCCGAAAAGCTGATTGGCCAGCTCGAGACGATGGTGACACCTGCTTGTCTGTCGCCGCACGATAGACCTCAGGCAGTTTTGCTCGGAGGCCAAAGCGGGGCAGGCAAGACCACTTTTCACCACGTGTTTCTCGAGATGTTCAAAAAGGATGTCATCGTCGTCAACGGCGACGAATATCGAAAGCTCCATCCGCGCTTCTTTGCTCTGCAAAGCGTCTATGGCGATAAAGCCGTCGATTACACGGCGCAGTGGGCAGGCAAGATGGTGGAAGCCATCGTTGAGGCGCTTTCCTCGGCCGGCTATAACCTCGTCATCGAAGGTACGCTACGCACGTCTCAGGTGCCTCTCGCAACCGCCACGCTCCTGCGCGAGCGCGGCTACGATGTCTCGCTTGCCCTCATGGCGGTCAAGCCGGAGATATCGCTCGTCTCCTGTCAGCTCCGCTACGAGCAAATGCGTCTTGCCGGCACCACGCCCCGCGCAACCGATCCGGCCCATCATCGCAAGATCGTCGACCAGATCGTGTGCAATCTCGCCGTACTCGAGGATTCGGGCATGTTCGATCAAATAATACCTCTACAACCGCAGCCGCGAGCGTCTCTATCCGCAAGAGGGACTTGCCATGGCGGCAAGCCAAGCGCTCGAGGAGGCGCTTTTCGGGGGCTGGTCCGAGGAGGAGCTGAAGCACTACGCTTCGCTCAAGGCTGAGCTCGAGAGGCTTCAGCGCAGGAGTTAACGCGGGAATTTCGCCCTTGCGAGTTTTCCATGTCGTATCTGGCATATAATCCCAAACCATGACCGGGGAGCTTGGGTAATCCAGGCTGAGAGGGTGCTTGTGACGCCGACCCGATGAACCTGTGTGGGTAATGCCAACGAAGGGAGTGCGCCATGGTCACCATGGGCAATCAGATAACGCAAATCGATTATGCGCGTGCCGGAATCGTGACCGAGCAGATACGAAGCGTCGCCGCGAAGGAGGGCATTTGCGCGGAAAGCGTGCGCGAGGCCGTCGCTGCCGGACGCATCGCCATTCCGGCGAACATCCACCACGCCGCGCTCGATCCCGAGGGCGTGGGTTCGTGCCTGGACGGCGTACCACTGCGCACCAAGGTCAACGTCAACCTCGGCATTTCGGGCGACCTGGCCGACGAGGAGGAGGAGTGGCGCAAGGTCGATGTCGCGCTCGAGCTGGGTGCCGAGGCGATCATGGACCTCTCGAACTCGGGAAAGACACGGGCATTTCGCCGTGCGCTCATCGAGCGTTCGCCGGCAATGGTGGGCACGGTGCCCATGTACGATGCCATCGGGTATCTGGAAAAGGCGCTCATCGACATCACGCCGGATGATTTTCTCGAGGTCATCCGCGCGCATGCCGAAGACGGCGTCGACTTCGTGACGGTGCATGCGGGCATGAACCGTCGGGTCATCGACTCGTTCAAGGAGACGGGGCGTCTCACGAACATCGTCAGCCGGGGTGGATCGCTGATCTTTGCCTGGATGGAGGCGACCGGCAACGAGAACCCCTTCTACGAGTTCTACGATGACGTGCTCGCCATTCTGCACGAGCATGACGTGACGATCTCCCTTGGCGATGCGATGCGCCCCGGTAGCATCTACGATGCAAGCGACGCCGCCCAGATCGCCGAGCTCATCGAAATCGGCAAGCTCACGCAGCGCGCGTGGGATGCCGGCGTGCAGGTGATGGTCGAGGGGCCGGGGCACATGGCGCTCGACGAGATTGCCGCCAACATGAAGATGGAAAAGCGCTTGTGCCATGGGGCGCCCTTCTACGTACTCGGGCCGCTCGTGACCGATATCGCTCCCGGCTACGATCACATCACGGCGGCCATCGGTGGGGCCATCGCAGCTTCGAGCGGGGCGGATTTCCTCTGCTACGTGACACCGGCCGAGCACCTGCGCCTGCCGGACGCCCATGACGTGCGCGAGGGGCTCGTCGCCACCAAGATCGCCGCCCATGCCGCCGACATCGCCAAGGGTGTTCCTGGTGCGCGCGACCGGGACAATCGCATGAGCGACGCTCGCCGCCGCGTGTCATGGGATGAAATGTTCGACCTCGCCCTCGATCCGCAGCGTGCCCGCGAGTTCTACGAGAGCGCCCCACCCGTCACGGAAGGGACGTGCACGATGTGCGGCAAGATGTGCGCCATGAAGACCGTGAACGATCTCATGGACGGCTTGACGGTGAGCATCTGACGAAAAACATCAGCCGTCGGTCCTTCGCGCGTCAATGCGCGATGTAGTATCATGACCTCATACGCTATCGGCACGAATGCAGACGAAACGAGGTGAGGTGCTGAGCGCGTGGCCATGAAGAACGTCTTTCGTGTACTCAAGCGCGATATCCTGCGCCTTCTCAAGGTGCCGCCCGCCGTGGTGGTCATCCTCGCCCTGCTCGTGTTGCCATCGCTCTATACCTGGTATAACGTCCTCGGCTTCTGGGATCCCTACGAGAGCACCGGGCATCTACACGTGTGCGTGGTGAACGAGGACGAGGGGGCCGACAGCGAGCTCACGGGTCATATCGACGTCGGCGAGATGATTGTCGACGAGCTGCACGGCAACAACCAGCTCGACTGGCAGTTCGTCGACTACGACGAGGCCATGGACCAGGTCAAATCGGGGAAGAGCTACGCTGCCTTCGTCATCCCGTCCGACTTCTCGGCAAAACTCCTGACGCTTACGACCGGCCATTTCGAGAAACCCGACATCGATTACTACGTGAACGAGAAGGTCGGACCGATCGCGCCCAAGATCACCGATACCGGTGCCAACACCCTTGACGCGACCGTGAACGCGACCTTCGTCGAGACGGTGAGCCTCAAGGCGACCGAGGCGTTAAATGCCGCTCTGGAACAATCCGATGAACGCGTGAGCAACGCGAAGTCGTTGGCTTCGATGAGGGTCGAGGAGGCCGAGGCCAAGCTCGAAAACGCGAGCGCGTCGATAGGCAGGCTTGCCGATCAGGCCGAGCAGGCGAAGGGGAGGGCGCAGAGCGCCAAGGCGTCCCTTGCCACCGCCCGCGATGCCATCGACAACGCATCCGGCGCGATGGATTCGGTATCCGATGCCGCCTCGACGCTGCAGAGCAGCTACATGGGATTCGCGGCTGATACCGTGCCGCTCGTGACCGCGGCGATGAAGGATGCCGCGGACGCCTACGCCGAGGCGGCGCGGGCGATCTCCGAACTGCCCGTGCAAAGCGACGAGGCAAAGGAACTGCTTTCCCAGCTGCGCGCGTCGGCCGATGCCGCGACTGCCCAGGCGGACCTCTATGCGAAGATACTGGCCGATGACGTGGCGCCGGCGATCGGCGAGAGGCTGGGGGCCCTTGCAAGCGCGAGCTCCCAGGCGGCAGGCGCGATCGCGGGCCAGAAGATCGTCATCGCGCAGGCATCGGCGGTCATCGACGACATGGTTGCGACGCTGGATTCCGCGGCCGGCTCCCTCGGCAAGACCCAGGCGCTTCTGGACAGCCTGGTCGACGAGATCGACCGCGTGCACACCGACGCGATGATGCTCGCGGGTTCCGACGTGCTCAAGAACCTCGTCGGCGAAGACGGGTTCGATGCGGAGAAGGTCGCGGAGTTCATCAGCGCGCCGACGCGTCTGGATACCGTGCAGCTCTATCCGGTCGACACCTATGGTGCGGCCATGGCACCGCTGTTCATGAACCTCACCTTCTGGATCGGTGCCTTCATGTTGATGGTGGTGCTGCGCCAGGAGGTCGATTCGAGCGGCATACGCAAGCTCACGCTCACGCAGCGCTATCTCGGGCGCTTTCTGCTCTATGCCCTGCTCGTGATCTTGCAGGCCGTCGTCTGCTGCGCGGGCCTGCCCGTCATCGGCATGCACGTGGTCAACCTGCCGGCGCTGTTCTTCGCGTCAATCGTCGCGGCGCTGTCCTATCTCAGCATTATCTACGCGCTTTCGGTGACCTTGCAGCATCTGGGCAAGGGTATCTGCATCGTCCTCGTCTTCGTGCAGATACCGGCCGCGACTGGCCTGTACCCCATCGAAATGACGTCCCCGTTCTTCCAGGCGATCTACCCACTGTTTCCGTTCACCTACGGCATCAATGCGATGCGCGAGGCCATTTGCGGCTTCTACGGACTGCATTACCTGCGTGACATCTGCATATTGCTGGGTTTCCTCGTCGTGTCCATGGCTGTCGGCATACTCGTGCGCCCATGGCTCTCCAACGTCAATCGCCTGGTCGCACGCGAGATAAAGCAAAGTGGCATCTTCAACGGCGAGAGCGTCGAGGTGCCCATGCGACGCTTTCGCTTCTCGCAGGTGCTGCGCGCGCTCGCCGATCGCGACGAGTACCGCAAGGCGCTCATTCGGCGTTACACGCGCTTTCAGCGGATATATCCGCGTCTCATACGCGGAGCCGTCATCGTTGGCATCGCCGTGCCCATCATCGTCCTCGTGCTGTTCTCGCTCGGCATGACGGGCAAGGTCGTGCTCCTCACGCTGTTCCTCGGATGGACCGCGTTCGTCTTCGTGTTCCTCATCGTGGTGGAGAGCCTGCGCTCGAGCTTCGAGCGTCAGCTGCGCCTCGACAAGATGAGCGACGAGCAGCTACGCGAACTCTATCTGTCGCGCAATCATCTCGAACACGCCGACATCGTCCACGGCGCGACCATGCCCCAGATAGCAGACGCGGACGAAGACGACGAGCCCTCGTCGCAGCCGCAGGGCGGAAGGTACTCGGCATCGGGCGGTGATCGCGATGCATAACATCTGGGCCCTGTTCAAGAGCGATTTGCGGCATCTCTTCGCCAACGTCGTGAGCGTTATCATCACGATTGGCCTGGTCGTCATGCCGTCCATCTTCGCGTGGTACAACCTGATCGCGTGCTGGGATGTCTTCGACAACACGGGCCATCTCACCGTCGCGGTCGCCAACGAGGACGAGGGCTACGAAAGCGACCTCGTGCCCATACGCGTCAACGTCGGCGACATGCTCGTCTCGGAACTGCGTGCCAACGACCAGATCGGCTGGCGCATTGTGAGCGAGGAGGAGGCGGTCGACGGAGCGAAAAGCGGCAAATACTACGCCGCGGTCGTGATACCCAAGGATTTCAGTCGCGACATGCTGCGTTTCTACATGGACGATTCCGAGCGCGCGCAGATCACCTACTATTCGAACGAGAAGAAGAACGCCATCTCGCCCAAGATCACGATGACCGGAGCCGATACGGTTTCCGAGAAGGTGAACACCGTCTTCGCGCAGTCCATCTCCGAGGTGATGCTCTCGGTCGCGGAATCCGTCTCGCGCTATGCCGATGACATGGACGTACATGGGCAGATCGCCGCCCTGGCAGATCATATCAACGCGATGTCGGAGGATACGAATCGCGTTGCCGACGTCGTGGAGATGTACTCCGGGACTCTGGAATCGGCTCAGCGGCTGCTCGATTCCGGAAGCAAGCTGATTCGCCAGGCGCAAGACGAGATCGTCTCCATGATGGAGACGGCCGACGCGAGTGCCGACGGGCTCACATCGGCGGCAGAGGACATCGCGGCCGCGCAGGGCAAGCTCGAGGAAGCGCTTTCCTCGGCGCAGGCGAGCTTCGACGAGCTACGTGCCCTGATTGACAGCTCCGGGCTCTCGCAGCTCCTCGACCCCGAGGTCGTGCAACGCATCGACCAGCTCGCCGCCAGCGCGCAGACCAACATCCAGGCCGCGAGAAATGACTACAACGAGAACCTCAAGCCCGACCTCGATCGCCTCATCGCCGCGGCGAAGGGCCTAGATGCCGATGCATCCCAGGCCATCAGCGGCATGAAGGAAGCGGAAAGCGGCATTTCGGCGGCGACGGACTCCGCCCAGGGCATACTGGGCGATGCCGTCGCGCAGATCGGCTCGGTGACGGGGGACCTGCGCGCATCGGCCGACACGCTCCATGGTCTGGCGACGAGCATTTCCGAGGCACTCGTCACCGGGGATCCGGCTGCGCTGCAGGCGGTGCTCGGTGCCGATGCGCAGAGCATGGCCGAGGCACTTTCCGCACCGGTGGGCATCGAGCGCATCGCGGTGTTTCCGTCCGAGAACTTCGGTTCGGCCATGGCACCGTTCTACACCACGCTCGCCGTCTTCATCGGGTCGCTGCTCATACTCGTCGTCGTCAAGCCGAGCGTCTCGAATCGCGCGCAGGCGAATCTTCGCAATCCCAAGCCGCGCGAGATGCTGATCGGGCGCTTTCTCTCGCTCGTGTGCATCTCGCTCGCGCAGACGACGCTCATCGGCATCGGTAACATCTTCTTCTTGCAAGTTCAGGTCGTCCATCCATGGCTGTTGATGCTCGACCTGTGGTTCTCGGGACTCGTGTTCACGTTCCTGATATACGTCCTCGTGCTTGCATTTGCCAATCTTGGAAAGGCGCTCGCGATTTGCCTGCTCATCTTGCAGATAACCGGCTGCGGAGGATCGTATCCCTTGCAGATTCTGCCCGATTTCGTGCAGAACGTGAGCCCGTTCTTGCCGGCGACGCACACGGTCGATGCCATGCGTGCGGCCATGTTCGGCATGTACAACGGCGACTTCTGGATTCAGCTTGGCGAGCTTGCGCTGTTCCTGATCCCAGCTGCGCTCATCGGCTTTGCCCTGCGCAAGCCGTTCGAGAAGTTCATGAAGTGGTACGTGCGCACCGTCGAATCCACGAAGATCATTGGTTAAAAGCGCAAGGGATACGCGCCAGGGTTCCAAGATCACAGTCACCCTGGTCGCGCATCCCTTGCGCTAGACGATCGTTCTTCGTTGGTTCGAGCGTTGTCTGGGATGGGGGGATGGTCATGCATCGTCCCCACCGAGTTCCGTCTTTGTGGGTTCTTTACACCGAGTAGGCCCAGAAGTTACGCGCTTGCGCGATGAGCTTGTCGAGATCCCAGGGTTTGTTCGTGCGTTCCGCGCTATTGGGGTCGCGGATGATGGCGCGTCCGTTTTCGTCGATTCCGCATATCACGATGAAGTGGCCGGTTGTCGTGAAATCACCAGGTCCCATGATCGCGATGACGGGATGACCGGCACTGACACGGCCCTTGATCATGCCCTTGTCGGCGGGAAGCTCCTCGGCGTTCAGTCCCAGGCCCCGGGCGCCCTTCGTCATGAACTCCCAGCTGGTCGCGCCCTTGTCCACGAAGCCCATGCGTTCGCTGTACGCGCACATCTTGGGCGGATCCATCTCCTTGCGGCCCGTGAGGTTCACGTACACCATCGATAGGCAGGTGGGGCCGCAGCCGCTCTTCTCGAGCGTGTCGTTCGCGTATGAGGTGGAAGCCCATTGCGGGTCGGTCTGGTAGAGGGCCGGCGTCGCCCCGCGCTTCCACTCGGACTGGGGAGTGCTCGATGCTGCGGCGGTGGTGGTGGTCGCCTTTCCGTTTCCGCCGAGCATCGGCGCCATGGACTCTGCCGATGTGCTTGCGAAATACGATGCGCATAGAAAGCCGACGACGAGTACGCAAAC
>OLWB01003319.1_pt1 | contig 11671 bp, 9 predicted proteins | sample 1673331 | NCBI WGS metagenome assembly OLWB01 (sample SAMEA3178943, study PRJEB25190) | human gut metagenome | biome: human gut; feature: human-associated habitat; material: faeces | place: Austria | collected 2013 | reverse complement strand
TAGGTAGAAATTTCTACCTACTTTTCATTTTTCTTCTTAATTGCAAAAATAGCTTTTGATGCATTGGAAATCTCCATGCAGTGTTTTACTCCGCGGATAACTTTCGCACAGTCATCTTCCAGCTGCTGAATGTTATGACGAAGTCCAGGCTCACACTCCGCTGCATTTACAAGGATATATCCTCCCTGCAGATCTGTTCCGAGTTTTACACCTGTCGGGAATCCGGCGCCACCCATTCCGACAACACCTGCCGCTTTTACCATATCAAGCTTGCTGCCTTCCGGAATCTTTACATATTCATCCTTCTGTTCTTCATCCGGCTTGATGATGATACGGTCTTCCAGTACGTCTTCTACCACACCATATGCACTTGAAAAAATATTAGCTCCAAGGCCTGTCGGTGTTGCAATCAGAGTCCCTTTTTCTACTCTGTCTCCGGCTTTTACAACCGGTGCACAAGGAGCTCCTACATGCTGACGCAGCAAAATCTGTAAGTTTGCCATGTCTCTTCTCTTCCTTTCTCCTCTACGTCGAAATCTATATCTTATCTTGTCCTACGCGTATTTGACTATAGTTTAACAAATAGATATATTTTTTTCAATAGCATTTATAGATTTTCACTTTTCATGTTGGACTCAATACTAGAATCTAGTCTAGTGATTGATCTGTACTATAGTCTATATGATTTTACTTGAAAATTCAATATCTTTTTTATATATAATCTATTTATTTTTTTCATCGGTTCTGTCTGATTTTTACAGATTGTCTATTTTTTCTCATTTTACTTATCCGCATTATCTATAAGTATTCTGGCCAAGAGGATTTACGTCAAAAAAGAAAAGCCACCGTACTGTTTCCCCAAAAACAATACAGCAGCTTTTCTCTTTATCTTTTTTAAGGCTTTCGCCCAAAAACCTCTCTTTTTGGCGAGGGCATGTGGGAATCGAACCCACCCAGGACGCTCCTAACGCCCCACACTGGTTTTGAAGACCAGGAGACACACCAGTTATCCATCTACCCCCATATATTGATTATTCCAATCAAGCTTATTTATTATAGCAAATTACCATTGACTTTTCAAGTGTTTTCGTACATAATATTTTTAAAGAAAACTGAACTGCATACTAGACTCTGGTCTGGTCTTTCAACTAAGGAGGAATATTAAAAATGGAAATCAATCCAAAACTGAATCTTGACGCATTTGAGGCATCTTTCCATGCGATCGACACACATACAGTTGGGGAATTTACAAGAATCATTACATCAGGTTTCCCGAAGCTTGAAGGGGATACCATGATCGAACGTAAGAACTTTCTTGCAAAGCATTACGACAAATACCGTCAGGCTCTTATGTTTGAGCCACGTGGACATCATGATATGTTTGGTGCTCTTCTGACAGATCCGATCCACCCGGAAGCTGATTTTGGTGTGATCTTCATGGACACTGGAGAATATCTGAATATGTGCGGCCACGGAACAATCGGTTCGGTTACAGCAATCATCGAAACAGGACTTGTTCCTGCCGTAGAACCTTATACAGAAGTTGTTCTGGATGCTCCTGCAGGAATTATCCGTACCAAAGCAGAAGTCAAAAATGGAAAGGTACTTAATGTAACACTTACTAATGTACCGGCTTTCCTTTACAAAGAAAACCTCACCACAGAAGTTGATGGCAGAGAAGTTCACTATGATATTTCTTTCGGCGGAAGCTTCTTCGCACTTGTTGATATCGAACAGTTCGGATGGCACGTAGATCCACAGTCAATCCCACAGCTTACCGATTTCGGTATGAAGCTGATTGAAAAGGTCAATGCCGAAGTAGAGATCCAGCATCCGGAACTTGATATCACAACTGTCGACCTTGCAGAGCTTTATTGCTCTACCGATACTCCTGGATGTGACAAACGTAATGTCGTTATCTTTGGAGATCATATGGCTGACCGTTCTCCTTGCGGAACCGGAACCAGCGCAAAGCTCGCCACCCTTTACAAAAAAGGTGAAATCAAAGTCGGACAGCCTTTCGTATATGAAAGCTTTATCGGCTCTCAGTTCAAAGGCGTAATCTTAGACACTACAAAGGTTGCCGACTATGATGCCGTTATTCCGCAGATTACCGGAAGTGCTTATCTGACAGGGGAAGCTACTTATGTGATCGATCCAGATGATCCGTTAAAATATGGCTTCAAAGTAGGCCGTTAAGTCAAAATATTTCAGGAGACAGAGCTATGTATATGGCTTTGTCTCCTTTTTTTGTAAACAAATTACTTTCTTGTTATTTCATATCCATTCTGCTATAATAAAAAAAGATTACTATTTTCAAAGGAGGGGAATTTTCATGCCAAAGAAAAGAAGTTCCACCAAAAGCCGTATCATAAAAGCCGCGTGGAATCTATTCTACAAGCATGGTTATGAACAGACCACTGTTGATGAGATCATCTCGGCTTCTAAGACCTCAAAAGGAACCTTTTACCACTATTTTAAGGGAAAAGAAGCTCTTCTCAACACACTTTCTTATCTGTTTGACGAAAAGTATGAAGAGCTTGCAGGAATCGTAGATCCGGATCTTTCTGCTTATGACAAGCTGTTATTTTTTAACCATGAACTATTTCATATGATTGAGACCAGTGTCGATGTCGGGCTTTTAGCCTCCCTCTACTCGTCCCAGCTGATCACCAAGGATAAGCGCTCCCTTCTTGAAAACGATCGTTACTATTTCGTGTGGCTCACTGAGACAATCAGCACTGCACTGAAAAATGGAGAATTCAACGGCACCAGTACTGCCGATGAACTTCTGAAGATTTATGCAATGTACGAACGTGCTGTTCTTTATGACTGGGCATTATGCAAAGGCAAGTATTCTCTCACCGCATACAGCGACAAGCTTCTTCCACATGTACTTGACCAGTTTGTAGAAGGTTTTTAATTCTGTCATTTTTTCATTGACAGTATAGACACCCTTCTGCACATGGATCATCGCACTACAATCGAGTGGGCTGACTCCTACTCGATTCTTATACTTTGTACATCATCTCGCTTAACAGCTCGATGATGTACATTCGTCAAATGCAGATCCTTGTGCAAGCACAAATCTGCACTTGGCTCATCGTATACACAAAAAGACCAGAACCCGCCCCACTACCAGGGCATTCTGGTCTTTTTCTTTTCACTACCGCTCTTTTCCCTTGTGCACTGCACTCTATTCTTCAATCAGGAAGCTTTCCTGTTCGATTCCCTTTCCGGTTTCAATAAGCTTTTCTTTTAACTCCTCCAAAAGTGGAACATTTACCTTTTCCAGCTTTTCCATCGTCTCTTTCGAGATTGTTTTCGCATATTCTTCGTATTTCTCGTAGGTCTCCACATCCATCTGCAATGGCTTTATTCCCGGGAAAATATGCTTCTGGATATATTCAAAAATCCGGATTCCACCGTAATCCATATCTCCGCTGTGGAATACTTCCACGTCTTTCCCTTCGATCACTCTCTGCAGCTTCTTCAGAAATTCTCTTTCAAGTGGTGAAAAATATCCATGACTGTAGATATAAAGGATCTCCGGATCATATTCCATCGCAAGGTAATTCGTCTTATTCTCGATCGTCACGATTTTTTTCAGTGCCGGCTGCTCTACCTCAACCATTGCATGCTTGACTGTCTGGCTGTTCAGCACAACTCCATATGTAAAATCGGAAAGATCCACTCTTTTTGCTTCTGATCCTTTCCAGATCTTCAGTTTAAGCGGTCCTTTAACTGCCAGTTCCTGGGAATTTTCTTCGATCAGCAGCTGCTCCAGAACCGTCTGGATATCCATATCTGCCGTAATCTCCGGGCAATATCTCCTTGCAGCCGTCACCACATTTCGTTCCATCTCCCGCTCGAAGATCTTGCTGTCCTTCAGATAGCGTTTACTAAAAATCCGCTTCATCATCGGTTCTTCCAGAGAGTCCAGGCCCCGGTAACAGTCCAGATATTTTTCCAGCTTCTCTATATTTTTCGGCAGATCACCTTCTGCGATCCGCTCTTTCAGCTTTTCCAGATAATTCTCGATCCATTCTTTCTGAAAGCCTTCCGAAAGCTCTTGGTCAATCATACGTATATAATAATTTACCTTCGCCTGCTTCGGCCAGTATTCTTCTCCACTTTCGCTGTCTGCAAGACGGTAAAAATCCGGAAGATGCTCTACCTGATATGCCACAAGCTCTACATCACTGTCTGGGACAACCCATTTTTTCACAGTCAGAAGTCCTGCTCTTTCCAGACGCTGCACCTCTTCGATCAGCTCTTCTTTCCCACAGGCATCATAATCCTCCTGTGTGATCCGAAGAGTCCTCCCTCCAGTCACTCCTTCCCGCCAGTCTCGGCTGCTGTTCTCACATCTTTCTATAATCCTGTCTACCAGATACATTTTCTATCACCCCTGTTCTTCCTCATCCGCAAGCTGTGCGAACTCGGTTTTTTCAAATTCCTGAATTGATATATGCCGTTTATTCGGGTTGGCATATACAAAGGTTTTATCAACATTTTCCAGATAATTCTGGATCTTATCATTTGTGGCACTGATGATCGCCTGGAAACCAAGCCCACGGATCAGCGCAATACAGCTTGCCACCTTCTCAGCATCCATTTTTGAAAATGCCTCATCCAGAACGACCAGTCTGAGTGTCGGATTCCTGTGGATTTTCGGGGAAAGATTAATCCTGTAAATCTGTGCAAAGCTTGCAAGAAGTGCAACATAAAGAGGATTTTGTCCTTCTCCTCCGGAATTCTTACGGAGCATCTTGCCAAGACCGATTTTCATATCTTCCTCACCCTGGACGATCTGCTGCATATCAAACGAAAGATAAGTACGGTAATCCGCGTACTTGTCCATATTTTTCTTTGCCTCTTCCAGTTCCTCATGGGTAGCATTTTCCGGTGGGATAAATATGCCGATCAGTTCATTCATCATATCACCGTAGTTTTCTTCATGCTCCATCGTGAACAGATTCATCTGGTTCTCAATAGAACCTGAAAGCTGTGCCGGATTGATCTGCAGGGTATCATCCATAAACATCTTATAGTACTTTCCGTCTGCACCCTTATTCTTCGTGATCACAAACTGGTACTTATCTTTTCCGAAATCCAGCCGGCTGATGATCCGGTTCAGCTCATCTCTTCTCTGGTAGGCCTCGCGGATTGCACTGCGGATCTTGAAAACAAAGTCATCCTTGAAGTGCTCGACCGCTGCCTTTGCCTGTTCATTCGCTGCCTGCCGGTAAGTTTCCAGATTATCACACAACAGGCTTTCCAGAAGCTCCTGATAAACCTTATTATCTTCTTCTACCACTGAAAAATTACGCTGCGTATATTTTTTGGTATAAGCACTGCGGGCTGCCACCAACTCCTGATATATCTCTTCTTTTTTCTTTCCAAGCTGCTGCAGCTGCCTTGCACTTGCCTCTTTTAAATAAATATAGTTTCTGCTTTTCTGTGCTTCCAGATACTCTTCAAACTGCTTTTCAAACCTTTCGTTTTCCTGAAATTCTTTCTGGATTCCAGAAAGTGCAAATTCCGACTCTGTAATACTGTTTCTGAATTTTTCGATTTCTTCCCCGTTTTTCCAGATTTCTTTCTCTGTCTTCGTGATCTCTTTCTGCTTTGCATCCCGTCTTTCCTGCACTTCTTTCATCTGTGCTTCCAGAGTATCGACTGATTCTGCACGCAGTTTCTGCAGCTTTTCAAGTAAATCTTTCTTACGGGTTTCTTTTCCCTTTATCGCCTTTGCATCCAGGATCTGGCTGATATAATCCTCTGTCGGAAGTGGCATTGCTTCCAGTTCCAGAAGTTTCTTTGCCTCTTCCACAAGTGCCGCAAGTGGAAGCCTCTTCTCCTGAAGCTCATCACAGTGCTTCTGAAGCTGCCGGATCCTCTGACGGAGACTAATCTCTCCGATATAAGCACGTCTCATATAATTTTCCGGATTAATATGCTGCAGACGATAGCTGTGATACAGCATACAGTCCGGTGTCACACCAATCCTGCACTCCCTGAGTTCCTCAATGTTCTCACATTTCATGACATTACCAAGAAAGAAATTGATGTAAGACTGCACGTATTTTTCTTTTGCTTTTACTTCTTCTGCAAGAGCGCCCTGCCGGACAATGTGCTCTTCTTCCATAACCTTTTCCGTATCCAGAATTGCAGCACGGAAGAATTTCTTCTTATCCATCTCCTGATAAATATCCATTGCCGCTTTTGCGTATTTCGGCTCTACGATCAGCAGAAGTTTATTATTTCCCATATAGCCTTCCACTGCATTGTGCCATCTTTCATCCCGGATTTCCAGAAGATCTGCAAGGATCTGCACGGAAACAAATTTTCCACAATTCTCCTGCAACCGGTTCTGTAATTCCAGCCTTGCTTCTTCCAGCTCTTTTGGATATGCTTTTCTTCCCTGTTTCAGCTCTTTTAGCTCTTCTTTGGCTTCTCGTTCTTCTTTCTTGATCTGACGAAGTGTACTGTCCGTATCCCGACGTTCTTCTTCGATCTCCGCACGCATCTGTGCGATATTTTCTTTCAGCCTTGTAAGTTCACCCTCCGAAATCGTACCGGCTTCAAACTTATCAATATCCCAGATTGTCTGGTTGGACGTAATCTCCTGTTCCTTCCATGCTGCAAGTCTCTGTGCTGTCTTTGTGAGACTCGCCCTGCTTTTTCCCAGATGTTCCAGAGTCTCGTTAAGTCCTGCAAGTTCTGCTTCCAGTGCTTTATAACCACTGTTATTCAGACGAAGTAACAGCTCCTCATGCTCCTTTTGCAGTTCTCCACTCTGGCGCATCAGCTCGGCTTTCGTATGCTCCTGTACCTTGATACCTTCTTCTCTGGTTTTAATCTTATCATGGAGTCCCTGGATGTCCGCCTGCAGCCGGAGCATTTCCAGACGGGTAAGACGGTAGTCACATTCCCTGCTTTTTTCTCGCTTATCATCAAAATCCTGATAGATTCCATCGATCTTCTTCAGTTCCTCAATCTCTTCCATCGTTGACTCAATCTTGCTGCGCATTCTGCCATACTGCATGATACTTTCTTTCAGATCCTCAATCTGGATATCCTGTTCCATACAGATATATTCTTTTACAAATTCTTCCAGCTTGATATTCATCCGAAACGGGATTGCCCGCTTAAAAAGACGTGGAAACTTTTCTTTATCCAATCCGCCCAGATACACATCATAAAGCTGACGGCGGAAACGCTCATTGCTCGGTCCGCAGTAGAATGCCTCTTCACCAAAGGTACGCTGCAGATATTCTCTTATTTCCACAGTAGAAAGACATCTCTTTTCTCCCCGGTAAGCATTCGCAAGCAGACCGCTTCTGTGCCAGAAAAACAGGCGGTTGATCTCATTTGTTGCTGTCTCCACGTCAAATACAACGCCCACGCACTGTTTCTCATGAGTTCTCGTCTGTTCCAGCTCGATCACGATCGTACTGGAAAAATTCTTATTTCGCAGATACTGGGACTCATTATTTTCACTGATGTTTACCATTCCGCGCAAATACTCGATCAAGGTACGGTCGGAATCATCTGCTGCCGCTTTATTAAAAAATCCACGTCCGTCCGTGTTAGCATAGAGCACAATCTGAATTGCATCGATAACCGTTGATTTTCCACTTCCGGAATGCCCGGTGAAAAAATTGATCCCTTCACTCAAAGTCAGTATTTTTCTGTCTATATAATGCCAGTTGTTCAGGCAGATTTTTGAAATCGCCCAGAACGGCTGCCTGTTATCCAATGTCTCCAAGAGTCTCCTCCTCTTCTTCCCGGCTGCTTCCAAATGATTCCAGAACTTTTCTCACCGCATCTCCCTGCAATACTGCATGGATACACGGATAGATCAGAAGTCTTGTACTTTCATTTAACTCTTCCAGTACATCCAATGGCTCGATCAGCTGGTATTTTTTCAGCATGGCAATAGTTCTTTTCATCTCGGTCGGTGACGGGATACTGCGAAGCACGCGAAAATCTCCTGCTTTTCCGTTGAGTGCCCCCAAGGTTGTCACAATCTGGCTACTCGACGAAACCGATGCCATCTGCTCATCATAGATCAGTTTCAGCAATAATATGTAAATAGTCGCAAGACGCGGAAGCTTTTCTCCCCAGACCATCTCATCCTGAATATAGATCAGACCCAGATGTACATTCTCGCATAACGTAATGCCGGCAATCTGGAAATACATTTTCAGAAAATCAATGTGCTTTTCGCAGATACGGTACTCTCTCTGATACTGGAGTCTGCCCGCACGCTTGTCAAACTTCCTCTCCAGAAGAAATGTCTGTCTATAGAGAAGCCTGATCACATCTGTCAGATCTTCCTGTTCTTCCTGCGTAAGCTGCTCAAAATATTCTATCATTCATTCTCTCCAATTTTGTCTTCTTTTTCTATAAATGTCTTCTTACAAACTTCAGTGCAGGATAACGGTATCCGTTCTTTTCAATCGTCTCCGCATCCTCTTCCAGCGTTTTATATTTGCTGTTCTTACGGGTACTTAAGTCATATGCCAGAATCAGCTTTTCAAAATCCTCCTCTGATGTAAGGGAAAGTTTTTCTGTATCCAGCACATCTTTCTCTATATGCTCTTCGATAAATTCTTCAATCTGCTTTTTGCTGAATCTGCGCTTGATCCGGTTCAATCTGAGCACATCTTCTCTGTCCAGATCATCCACTTCTTCTTCCGGTGCCATCTGACTTACAAAATCCTTCCGGGTTTTTCTTCGCTTATAAAGAGATTTTTCTGACAGGATTTCAACCAAAGACAGATTCATCTTCTCCCCCGTCCTTTGAATGACCTCTTCATAGTCATCCTCTGCCATCCGGTTCAGGAGCTGAATAACCAGTCCCTTCGTGTCGCTCTCTCCGCTCAGAAGATAATTCAGTCTTGTCACCGTCGCACGCACATATTTGCTGTGCTCCTTATCCATATTGGAAATGCGGTGCTCGATATCATCAAAGCCTCTCTCGATCATATCCAGAAGTTCCAGCACATCTTCTCCCATATCTCCGGTTGCACGGGCGCGCTCACGGATCTTCTCGATCCATTCCTCATCATCCCGCATCTGACGCAGACATTCTTTGATATCTGTCTTATAGATATAAAAATTATCCGAAGTCTTCAGGATATGGTATTTTTTCCGGACAATCTCTTCCACATATCCGTCCAGATGCTCTTTCAGAAGATCCCCGTAAAACTGCTGTTCCAGAAGCCTTGCAAAAAATTTATCCATGTTATGCAGCATATCCTGCAGTGCTTTGTTGAGCCGTCTGGTATTGATAAGTGCTGTCCGGAGCATATTCAGATTCACCCTCGGATCATTTTTAAACGAGAACAATGTCGCATAGACATTCTGGATATAGATCTCTGTCTCCTCCAGGTCCTCCGTAGAAAGCCGCTCAAAGGCATCCACAAATATTGCTGCATAATCCGGAATTACGATATTCGTCACCAATGTATTATAATCTTCAATTTTCTTCAGCCATCCTTTTCGGATCAGCCAGTTCAGAATCCTTGCCGACGGAGTCTCCAACATATCAAACTCAGTCTCATCTTCTTCTCGTTTAAGTTCGATCTGTTTCTTCATATACAGATCCCGAAGCACCTGAATACAGACTTCCCTAGTCAGGAAATAATTGCTGTACTGGTATTCTTCATTGATCGCCATCAAAGCCTCAATGTATGTCTCTCTGTTCACAGAACGAAACAGACTCCAGAAACTCTCCGGAATTTCAAAACGTAACTGCATGCCTTGCCTTTCTGTAAATTCATAAATTTTTCCATTATCTATAAGTATACCATATTCTACCCTTTAAATGGGAAAAACATTGTAAAAAGGCATTACGAAAAAGTGCTGCAAAACCGATCACTCTCATCGGCTTGCAGCACTTCTCCATAACGAGACCAAATATCTGGCAGAATATTTGATTATTATTTTAATTAAGCAAGTATGGGTTCCATATTTTTCAGTATGACTATTTGATAAATCCAACCTGTTTGCTGATTATCTCATACTGTTCGTCTTTTCTCTTATTGTAGATTACTTTTCTTTCTTCAAAGAGGTTGTTTCCTTCTGTATCGATGGATACGATCAGTGGTCCAAACTCTTTTACGCGGCAGTTCCAGAGCGTTTCCGGCATTCCGAGATCTCTCCACTCAGCTCTTACGATCTCTTCAACCTCTGTTGCTGCTACTACGGCATTACCAGCCGGGAATACGCAGTGGATTGCTCCGAACTCTTTACATGCACGTTCGGTGTTTTCTTTCATTCCACCTTTTCCGATGATCACACGTACACCAGATTTCTGTACGAATTCATACTCGAATTTTTCCATACGCATACTGGTTGTCGGTCCTACGGAAACCATCTCGAATTTGTCATTTTCCACTGGACGGATGATCGGTCCTGCATGGAAAATTGCGTTGTTTCTTACATCTACAGGAAGTTCTCTTCCTTCTTCTACCAGACGGCGATGAGCAACATCACGACATGTTGTCATACTTCCGTTCAGGTAAATGATGTCTCCGATTTTAATGTCTTTTAAGTCCTCTGCTGAAATTGGTGTTGTTAAAATTTTCTTTCCGTCTTTTACTTCTACCATTATAATTCCACCCCCGAATGTGTTGTGATTGTGTAATTAAGGTCCTTGTCAAATACAATGTGTCCTCTTCTGTGACTCCAACATCCTACGTTTACGGCCACACCGATTGCAGATGGATGACGTGCTGTATTTTCGATGTTAACACCCATTACTGAGTATTTTCCGCCCATTCCCTGTGGTCCAAGGCCGATTGCGTTGATTCCGTCTTCCAGAAGGTTTTCCATCTTTGCAGCTCTTTCGTTATCATTGTGAGAGCCGATCGGACGCATCAGAGCTTTCTTGGAAAGCAGAGCTGCCGTTTCTACAGAAGTTGCTACACCTACACCTACAAGAAGCGGAGGACATGCATTCAGTCCGTAGCTTGTCATAACATCGAGAACGAATTTTGTTACACCTTCGTATCCTTCACCTGGCATCAGAACCATAGCTTTTCCCGGAAGTGTACATCCGCCACCTGCCATGTATGTGTAGATTTCACATTTGTCAGAGTTTGGAACGATATCCCAGAATACAGTCGGTGTTCCTTTTCCTACGTTCTTTCCTGTGTTGTATTCATCAAATGTCTCTACACTGTTGTGACGGAGAGGTGCTTCAAATGTTGCTTTCACAACAGCGTCTTTCAGAAGTCCTTCCAGTTCGTCGATAAGTGGGAATTTTGTTCCACATTTTACCCAGAACTGTAATACACCTGTATCCTGACAGCTTGGTCTGTTCAGTTTTACAGCAAGTTCCTGGTTCTTGAACATGGTGTCATAAATTACCTTTGAAAGCGGGCTGTCTTCTTTCTCACGCAGCTCTGTTAATTTTTCAATGACATCATCTGGCAGTTTCTTTGCGATATGTGCAATAAATTTTGCCATATAATCTGTAAGTTGTGTTACCTGTTGTTCTTTAGACATTTTCATATCCTCCTTGAAATTCTATTAAAAATTTTTAGTTCCTATCTATATTCCCACAACAGTATTGTGATGAAAGACAGCGAAAACTTTTATCACAAACTGTCATGAGAGGTATGTCTGCTTACATCTTCCGTTTTTATGGAGATTA
>OLWB01003316.1_pt1 | contig 11675 bp, 11 predicted proteins | sample 1673331 | NCBI WGS metagenome assembly OLWB01 (sample SAMEA3178943, study PRJEB25190) | human gut metagenome | biome: human gut; feature: human-associated habitat; material: faeces | place: Austria | collected 2013 | reverse complement strand
AGCGGTCAAGCAGGAGCAGTACGTCACGGAATTGCTAGAGCATTAAACGAAGCTAACCAAGAAGAATTTAGACCAATATTAAAATCAAGCGGATTCTTAACAAGAGATTCTCGTAAGAAGGAAAGAAAGAAATATGGTCTTAAAAAAGCTCGTAAAGCACCACAATTCAGCAAGAGATAAAATCAGAACTAATTTTATAAAACATATAAATCTGCTAGTCACCTAAGATTAGCAGATTTCCTTTATTTTTAACTTTCTATGAAAAGCTATAAAACTATATAAAAATTCTTTATATTTTTCGTCAACAATTCCATTATTGTGTTCTAGAATATGCCTTCTTTGAAAGAAAATATTAAGATTTTCTTTTTCCTTCTAACTTACCCAATCGCCATATGTAGTGTAAAAAAATCCTTTAAATAATTTTTGTCCCTTTTCTAAATTAAGTGTATTATAAAAAAATATGTAAAATATGTATTATAAAAAAATATGTAAAGGTTAGTTTCAAAAGTAAATTTCACTTTTAGCTGAATTTACTATAACAAAAGAGAATTCAGGTATTTCAATGATTAGAAATATAATGATTGATTAAATATAGTTGGAAATTGCAAAAAAATATAGTATAATATTATTAGTACGAAGAAAATTTAAAATGAGAGCATAGTTAATAAACGACAGGAATAGAATTTTTAAAATTAAATTCCACTCGTTAAATTATGGAAAATAAATTCACTCTACTTTACTTGGGGTTAAATTTATTAAAAAATTATTTTATTTTTTCTTTAGTAGTTTTGGTTTGAGTTGGATCTCATTGGCTGGTACCTTTGTGAGATCTAACTTTTTTATTACTCTTTTGTCTAACAAAAGTGAAGCTAGGTCAAATGGTGTAGTATGGTTTAAACTGGTCCTAGAATAACTATTGATGTGGTTAATCATTTTAGTAATATCTTTTTGGGTAAGCTCGTCAAAAGAGGTTCCTTTAGGGAGTATATACCTAATAAATTCGTGGTTCTTCTCAATAGCTCCCTTTTGGTAAGAAGCAGAAGGGTCACAAAAGAATATTCTAGTTCTACCAATACCTTCATTGTTAAATTCGAGACTAAGAGGATTATAAAATTCTGAACCATTGTCTGTAAGAATAACAGGGAAAGTCTTTTCAAAAAGTTCATTGCCTAAAATAGCTTCTAGCCAGTTAAATACTTTTAAAACAGAATTAGAAGTTTTGTCGTCCATGATGAAACTTAACATAAGCTTCGAATTTCTAAAAAGAAAAGTAAGTAAAACTTTACCACCTTTTTTACCTTCAACAGTATCCATTTCAACAACAGAAGAATCAGGATTATCTAGTAAATAATTTTGAAAATCTAGATAAGTTCTACCTTTACGAATAGCAGAATCTTTAGGAGTAGAACGTTTAGATTTTCTAGATGACATCCTAACTTTTCTAGGAATGTCAATGTTTCTAGCAGTAAGTAAATTAGAAGAAACATAATTGTAAAGAGTAGTTTTACAACAAGGAATTTCTTGAGTATCGAAGATGTGAGAAAGACTTTGACCATCCTTTAAAGCAGGGGATACTAAATTATCTAAATCAGTTAAGTCTTCATCAGAAATATTAGGACCTTGCCTAGAAGTAGATAAAAGATTTTTATACTGTTTATATGAAGGCATAGCATGATAGTAAAACTTAACTAATCTACAAGAGGACTTATTTTTACAAGGATTACAAACATAAGGAGCAGTTTTTAAAGCAGGGCAAATCTCTTCTTCAAAGTCACTACAAAACTTATTACACTTGTTACAACGAGCACATTTTTTAGTACAATTAAGCCCACAAACATTCTTCTTCTCGCAAAGAAATCTTTTAGTACAAATATTTCCGGATGTATTATTAAAAGTATTAGGTTCTTTTCTAATCTTATGTTTTTTAATTTCTTTAGAGATAGTAGTAGGGTCCTTACAAAGAAACTTAGCAATTTCCTTAAAAGACATATTTTGACTAAGAGCTTGTTCAATGTAATTACGATCCTCTAAAGATAAATGTTTTTGATTTGACATAAAATACCTCCTTGTCCCCAAGAAAAGTATTAATTTAATTATACAATATTTTTTATTAAAACTAAATTCCGATTATTCCTCCTATGGAATTTACTTTTAAAATTAAGGAAAATGCTAAAGAAGTAATAAAAAGGTTGCATAAAAATGGTATACCTGTTAAATTATATATAATGCATGGGTATCCAGGGGAAAATATTGAATCAAGTTTAGAAACAATACAATATTTAAAAGAGTTAAGAGAATATATACATAGAATTAGTTTGTATAGATTTGTACCATTGCCTGGATCACCAGTGTTTAATGAAGGTAAACTAAATAGATTAGATTGGACAGATTACACTATATATGATAATAACAATCATTGGTGGGGAACAAAAGCTGATTTCAACAATATGAATGTAGGATATAGAATGTTAGAAAAATGTGTAAAATCTATTAATAATAAAGAATATGAAAAAGAATTAGGAGAAGAGAGGTAATAATATATGGAATGTTCATTTTGTAGTGAAATAAATGGAAAAGAAGAAAACAATTTTTTTAATATATATTTAAAAGACGAATTTGAAAAAGAAGGGTTAAATAGCAGAATAGTAGCAACTACACATAAATTTGTAATAATGCCTATGGTAGGACCTTTAGTTCCAGGATATTTATTAATAGTGCCAAAGGAGCATTGCTTATCAATATCACAATTACCGAAAAATCAAATTGAAGAATTGAAAATTATAAAAGAAGAGTTAAAAAAAGTTTTTGAACAAAATTACGGAAAATCCGTATTTTATGAACATGGAGCGTTATCTTGTTCAGCAAAAGGTGGATCTTGTTCTGATCATGCACATCTACATATTGTTGCTGTTGATACAGATGTAAAAGATAAATTTCATAAATATGGATATGAATTAAGAAGTTTAAAAGATTATAATGAAATATTAAATCAAAAAACTCGAAATATACCATATTTATATTATGAGAATCAAAATGGAGAAATGTTTTTAGCAGATGCACCAGTAGTGGAATCACAATTTATTAGAAAATTAATTGCAAAAGACATAAATGCATTAGATAGGGCTTTATGGAATGAAAACATTAGAAAAGACTGGATGATAGAAATAATTAAGAAATTAAGACCACATTTCCAAAAGATGAAAGGAACATCAATATGGGAATAAAACAATTTTTAGGAATAAAATGGATGGATGAAAAACCAAAAATATTATTGTATGATAATGTAACACATTCTATGCAATATGAAGATTGTGAACGGAATTATAGAAGTGAAAAAAACAATGGAAAAACATTGTAAAGGATATTATGATTTAATAAAAAAAGAAATTGTACCATGTAAATCTTTTAGTAATTTGACAGATAGTGGATATAGTCAATGCAAGGAATGCCAAGAAAAATCCGGATTTGATTTGTGCTTGGGGTGTAATGGTAGCACATGCCAAACTAATAGTGGTAAAGCAAGAGAGTTTTGTCATGAAGGACATCATGTTTATCTTGCTTATTTTGCAAATGATAAATTAAAGGTTGGAACAGCAGCAAGTTATAGAAGATATGAGAGAATATTAGAACAAGGAGCATTGTATTCTATATTTTTGGCTCAGACTCCAAATGGTAGAATGGCAAGGCAAATAGAAAGTCAAATATCTAAATTAGGGATAGCATCTAGAGTAAATTCTTCCTATAAAATGAATAATTTTATAATAGATAGAGAACAAGAAGAAATTGATAGAATGCTTATGCAAAAATACGAATCTATTTTACGAAGTATTGATGAGAGATGTAAAAAATATTTTATAAAGCCAGAATATAATAATTTTACAAATATTTCCAATAAAGTTAGACAAAATTTATTAGAAGAAAGCAGACAATTAAACCTTTTTGGAGGAAAGGATGCTCCTGTTCATAAAGAATATGAAAGGATATCAAAACCTGAATATATTTCAGGAGAAATACAGGCAACGGTTGGAAGTTTGATATTACTAAAAAGTGGTCTCAGATATTCAGTAGTAAATATGAAAAGTTTAGAAGGCTGGTTGGTTGATTTTAAAAAAAGAGAAATAGGAGAGAAGGATAATGAGGTCTTTGATAAAGGCGGAAGATAGAGAAATTATATCTAGATACGGAAAATTAAAAGGTTGGGATATTTGCAATAGTTTGGGATTACAATCCTTTGGAGATGTATATATTTTAAGAGATTATATAGATACTAATAATCCAAAAATAAGAGAAATATTCGGAGAGGAACCTCTTTTATGTAGAACGGATGCTCCAATTGGGCAGGGATATAAAATGATACGAGGAAGAGATGTTAAACTAGATGATATAAATAATTACTTAAAAGAAATAAAAGAATGTACTGAAGATGGTGTAATCCTAATGTCTAAACATCCATCAACTATGCTAACAGGACATTATACTCCAAGATATAGAACTAATGGTGCTATTATGGTAGTATTTGAAAAAGGAGATAGAATTTTAATTGATTATGTCGGCCCTGGATTTGATGTTGGAGATATTACACGAGGAAAAACAGTACATACAGCAATTCAAATACCTTGGGATTCCATTTATGAAAAGCCTATACATAATTATAAAGATGCAAAAATGGTATGGAATGGATTATTTCAGATAAATGATGAACAATATAGAGTGTCTAGAAATAACAGAATAAATGAATTGGTTTCCAATTTAAAAGAACAAGGAGTTCAGAAAATGGTTAATAGTATACCAGAAGAAACACCACGTTTAGATTATAAGTTGTTTAAAAAATTATATGATGAGTGTATAGATAAAGTTATTTATGGGAACATTCAAATGCCAAGAACCCCCTTTGGTATAATGATGAATATATATGAGGAAAAATTCTGTGTATTTGAAGTATGGAATATAGAAAGGTCAATAAGTAAAGAGATAGAACTAGATAGATAACTACCTAGTTCTATTTTTATAGCCAATTGTTATCAGATAAAACTTGCTTTGTAATGCTACTTAATTTTCCTAGTTTATCCAATTCTTGAATTTCTTCTTTACTATAAAATTTAGCATTTGTTAAATCACTTGCAGAATGAATGGAGTTTTTATCATAATCTGCTGACCAATATATTATGATTCGATGTTCATCAGGTTTATTAATAATTTCATAAGTTTTTAATTGTTTGATATTTGTAATTTCTAAACCGGTTTCTTCCATAATTTCTCTTTTTACTGTATTTATCATATTTTCAAATAATTCTACTCCTCCACCAGGAGTAATGGCTAATCCTTTATTGGGTTCTTTGTTTCTAATTCCTAATAATAATTTATTATTTGATTTTATTAAAACAGAACAACCTACTCTTATATTATTCAAAATATCGCCTCCTATATACAAAGAATATAATAAGAGTTAAATTTTGTCAATATATTTAAAATATAAATCTTGTATGTTATAATACAAGAAGAAAGAAGTGATAATAATGGAAGTATATTTAGATAATGCAGCAACCACAAAAATGGATAATAGAGTCTTTGAAGAAATGATTTCATATTTAAAAGAAAATTATGGAAATCCTTCATCAGCTTATAAAATAGGTAGGGATAATAAAAGAACAATTGAGGAAGCAAGAAAAAAAGTTGCTTTATATTTAAATGCAAATCCAAATGAGATATATTTTACAAGCGGAGGAAGTGAATCTGATAATATGGCTTTAAAGGGAATCGCATTAGGAAATGCTTTAAAGGGAAACCATATTATTACAAGCACCATAGAACATCCAGCAATTTTAGATACTTGTAAAGAATTGGAAAGAGAAGGGTTCGAAGTCTCATATGTTAAAGTAAACAAAAATGGAATTGTGGATTTAAAAGATTTGGAAGAAAAAATAAGAAAAGATACAATTTTAATATCAATAATATTTGCAAATAATGAAATAGGAACGATTCAACCAGTAAATGAAATAAGCAAAATTGCAACGAAGAATAATATTTTATTTCATACAGACAGTGTACAAGCAATAGGTAATATAAAAATAGATGTTAAAAACATGAATATAGATTCACTTTCTTTATCAGCACATAAATTTTATGGACCAAAGGGGATAGGGGTACTTTATTTAAGGGATGGAATAAAATTTAGAAAATATTTAAACGGTGGACATCAAGAAAGAAATAGAAGAGCTGGAACAGAAAATGTTGCTGGTATAGTTGGATTAGCTAAAGCAATGTCTTTAGTCTATGAAAATTTAGAAGAAAATAATAAAAAAACAATTGAATTAAGTAATTATTTTATAAATAAAACCCAAAAAGATATACAAGGAATAAAAATAAATGGAGATTTAATAAATAGAATACCAGGAAATATAAGTGTTTCTTTTGATTTTATAGAAGCGGATAATATATTACAAGAATTAGATAAAAGAGGTATATATGTATCAACAGGAAGTGCATGTACTACAGGAAGTTTAGAATCTTCTCATGTATTAAAAGCAATAGGGTTATCAGACACTATAGCACATAGTACTATAAGAATTAGTATAGGAAAAGATAATAATAAAGAAGAAATTGATTATACTATAAAATGTCTAGTTGAAATTGTTAATAATTTGAGAAAATTATCTCCATTGTATAATTAACAATATTTTGTTTAATGTGTATTGGTTAGGGAAGCAAAAAAATACAGAACATCTAGTGGCAGGGTTGTTATATTGTCCAATATGTCATAACAATACATTTTAGAAACAAAGTGGATTAAAAGATGATATGATTGCAATTTGTAGCATATATAATAGATACGGAAAAGATTATTGTACAAGAAGAGCAATAAGAGAAAGTGTTTTGAATTTGACTTACTCGTTTATAAAATAGCAAAATTAAAACTTGCTATTTTAAATTAGCTATATTATAATACTAAAAAAGATGAGGAGGGATAATATGACACCACATAATGAAGCTAAAAAAGAGGATATTGCAGATATTGTATTAATGCCGGGAGATCCTCTTAGGGCAAAATATATAGCTGAAAACTTTTTGGAAAATAGTAAATTAGTAAATACAGTAAGAAATATGTATGGATATACAGGATTTTATAAAGGAAGAAAAATAACGGTTTTTGCTTCTGGTATGGGAATGCCAAGTATGGGAATTTATGCATATGAATTATATAAATTTTACGATGTAAAATCTATAATAAGATTAGGTTCTTGTGGAGCTTATAGTGAAAGCTTAAATATTTTTGATACTATATTAGTAGAAAATAGTTATACTGAAGGAAACTTTGCATATGCATTAGAAGGAAAAGAATGCCACTTAGTTGAAGGTGATAGTCTACTTACAAATAATCTAGAACTTACTGCTAAAGAAAAAAACATTAATTTAATAAAAGGAAATGTATTATGCAGTGAAGTTTTTGATTATTATGTTAAAAACTTAGATGAGTTAATTTCAAGATTTCCTAAAGAATTAAATATAATTGGTGCGGAAATGGAATCGTTTGCGTTATTTTATACAGCTAAATACTTAAATAAAAAAGCGGCATGCTTACTTACAGTAGTTGATTCTCATTACAAAAAGCAAGAAATTTCAGCAGAAGAAAGAGAAACTTCATTAAATACAATGATAGAAATTGCACTAGAGACAGCAATAAAGGAATAATATTTTATAATTAGCAAATTTAGCACAAAAATATTAAAATTCAAATACTGTAAAATAATTGACAAATTTGAAGAAGATGTATAACATATAGCTGTAAAACAAAGGAGAAAAACATGATAAAAAACGCTGAAAGCCCTGAGGCTGTATATATATATATATATATATCGTAAGTTTTAATAAAATAGATTTATGTAAATATAGCAAAGAAGCTATGTGTTTTAGCGATATCTAAAATACATGGCTTTTTTGTATGCAAAAAATTATGTAGATTTAAATACAAGAGGAGGATAGGAATGAAAATAAGAAAAAATTTAGAAAAAGGCTCAGCAACAATGATAGTAATATTTGTAATATTTTTTATAGTAATAATATTATCAACATTTTTAGTTTATGTAACATCGAAAAGAAATAATCAATTAAAAGAAACAGAGAAACTATCAGAAATATATAATGGAGATATGCAGGAAATATATGAAGAAAGAAAAAATAGGGAAAGCAGAATAGAAGCAGAAATAAAAAAATGTCATGGTCCAAATGAACCAGATTTAAAAGTAGGGATGACACCAGTAAAATTTAATGAAGCAACTACTTCTAAAAAAGGAGAAATAATAAAAACAACAAAAGAAGATAAAGACTGGTATTCATATAAAGATAAGAAGTGGGCAAATGCAGAAACACAAGATGGAAGTCTGTGGGTATGGATACCAAGGTTTGCATATAGGATAAATAGCAGTACTCAAACAACAGATGTAGTATTTTTAAAAGGAACAACAGATGAATATTGTGATGAAAATGGAAACATCCAAATAGCAAAAAGATGTAGGTCAAAAGAGGAAAAAGTAGACACAGAGGCAGGATATACGCTACATCCAGCATTTACAGATGAATCAAGTATAGGATTTAGAAATGGAGGATGGGACAAAGAGCTAGCTGGAATATGGGTATCAAAATTTGAGGCAGCATATGCCACAAGCGGAGAAGTACCAAATAAAGCACCAGTTAAAGAAAGTAGTGTAGTATATACAACAGAAACTGTAGTTGCTTACTTAATGGAAGTACAAGGTGTAAATTCCGAAGCAATGGATGATGCAAGTATTCCAGCAAGAAATTGGTTAGATGGAGTATATGAAGCAAATAAAGAAAAGATAAAATACCCAACATTTCAAGGTTCAAGCTATTCAATGAATTATATAAGTATAAATGATTCTAATAATATCTCGAGAGTATTAACTGAGCCGGGAAATATATATGGACTATCATTGGATACAGATAGTCATTTAATGAAAAATAGCGAATGGGGAGCATGCACATATTTAGCAAGAGATTCAAAATATGGAATAGGAAACAAAGAAATAGCAGTAAATAATAAAAACTTAAATAATGGAGGAGTAAGTACTACAAAAGAGCAAGGTAATAAATTAGCAAGTGTATATGCTGTAACAGGATACAATGCTAATAATAATGAATGGAATGATTATCTAGGGAATAATTTAAGTTCATCAACAACAGGAAACATATATGGAATATATGACATGAGTGGAGGTTTATGGGAAAGAAATGCAAGTTATATAAATAATGGTAATCAATATTTAGAAAAGTATGGAGCAAGTGTAGTAATAGGAAAAGATAAGAGTACAAAATATGCAACAGTATATCCTTATTCAGATGTAGGAGCAGATGGCAATGAAAAAGCTGCAACAAATTATAAATTAAATGATAAAATATATGGAGATAGTATAAGTGAAACATCTAGTGAAGGAAAAGGTAATTCCAGCTGGTATGGAAGCTATTCTTATTATCCAGAAGGAGTGTCTGCATTCTTTAGTTATGGTGGACATTGTTGTGATGGAAGTAATGCAGGGTTAAGTGCATTTTATAGTTTCTATGGTGATGCATACTGGCGTCATGGTTATCGTTGTATATTAGTATAATAAAGAATATAAAATTAAAAAAGTGAACCAACTATACAAAATTATGGTATAATGTAAAAAAAGGAGAAATTAAATGAAGAAAATCCATAAAAGCTTTGAGGCTGTATATATATCATAAGCTTTAATAAAATAAATTTATGTAAATATAGCAAAGAAGCTGTATGTTTTAGACGTATCTAAAATATATGGCTTTTTGAATAACAAAAAAGTCATATTAAAGTGATATTAAGATTATGTTAAAATGTAATAAATATTAAAATAACTTGCAAAAATGTGATTAAAACATTAAAAAACTTTACAAAAATGTGATTTGAGAGTATAATTAGTATAAATTAGCATATGTTAAATATAGGAGATGGTTAATTTGAAGAGATTTATACTAGATGAATTAATTAAATGGAAAGAAAGTAAATATAGAAAGCCTCTTATTTTAAAAGGAGAAAGACAAATTGGAAAGACATATATATTAAAGCAATTTGGAAAAGAAAATTATGAGGATGTGGCATATTTTAATTTTGACAATGACGAAGATTTATATAACTTGTTTGAAAATACAAAGAATCCTAAAAGAATATTAGAACAACTGGTTTTTATACATGGAAAAGCTATTAAGCCAGAAAAGACTTTAATAATCTTTGACGAAATTCAAGAATGTCCAAATGCCCTAAATAGTCTAAAATATTTTTGTGAAGAAGCAAATTCTTATCATATTGTTTGTGCTGGAAGTTTATTAGGAATTAGATTATCACATACATCATTTCCCGTTGGAAAAGTCGATTTTTTAAATATGTACCCAATGACTTTTAATGAATTCCTAATAGCAGATAATTGCGAAAATTTGGTGGAATATATGAAATCCATAAATAGCATAGAAAAAATACCGGATATATTTTTTAATCAGTTAGAAGAAAAATTAAAAGCATACTTTATAATAGGTGGAATGCCGGAAGCAGTTCAAATATGGATAAATGAAAAAGATATAGAATTAGTAAATCAGGTACAAGACAATATTCTAAAAGCATATGAAAGCGATTTTTCAAAGCATACTCAAAATAGTGAGGCAAATAAAATTTCTTTAATATGGAATAGCATACCATCACAACTTGCAAAAGAAAATAAAAAATTTTTATATCAAACAATAAAAGAAGGCGCAAGAGCAAGAGAGTATGAAAGTGCTTTAAATTGGTTAAATGATGCCAATTTGATTTATAAAATATATAATGTTACAAAAACGGATTTTCCATTAAAAGCATATAATGATTTAAGTTCATTCAAAATTTATTTAAATGATATAGGTCTTCTTAGAAAAATGGCAAATTTGGATAGCAGAATTGTAGTTGAAGGAAATAGATTGTTTGAAGAATTTAAGGGAGCTTTTACTGAAAATTATGTATTAAACATGTTAAATTCTACATTCAATAGTATTCCGAATTACTTTACTTACGATAGACATGAAATTGATTTTATTATTCAATATAAAAACAAAATAATTCCAATGGAAGTAAAATCAAATAAGTCAACAAATAATATAATAATGATTTAGGTATAAGATTTTCGATGAATAACTTAAGTAAAGATGGAAAAATTATAAATATTCCTCTGTTTTTGATTGAATATATCGAAAAAATTATTAACTTGATATAAAACTTTCTATGAATTATATAAGTGAAGAAAAAACAGAAAATAAAAATGTGGTATAATATAAAAGCGGAGTTTGCACGTCATATTACCGTGTCTGCGAGAATGACGCAAAGCGTCATTCTCCGACGCAAGCCCGACATTGCGCGATGCGCTGAACTCCAGTGTGAAACTGAGATTGAACATGGTATAACATCATTGTGTAAATGAATAAAACGTATGCGTGACCGGCGGTTAAAGTGGAACAAACCACGATGGGAGCGTGTACGGTATATGCACCCGCAATCAGTTTGCCCGTGCGCCGCACCGCCTGGGCAGAGCTTATTTTTCGGATAAGTCTGCCTTTTTGCTTTTTTCGGCGGCGGACGCAAAGGAAAGAAAGGAACGGTTACTATAATGAAGAAGGTTGCAGTTATC
>OLWB01003313.1_pt1 | contig 11684 bp, 11 predicted proteins | sample 1673331 | NCBI WGS metagenome assembly OLWB01 (sample SAMEA3178943, study PRJEB25190) | human gut metagenome | biome: human gut; feature: human-associated habitat; material: faeces | place: Austria | collected 2013 | reverse complement strand
TTGCGAATATCCGCTTTGACTCTCTGGAGTGTGTTTGAAAAAGGCTTTTCGCAAGCTGCGAGTTCCATCTTGTGGGAGATGAATTGCATTTGTTATCTTGTTTTATGCAGCATGATTGGATATAGAAATTTCAGAAGAAAAAATATTGGCGATAAAGAATAGCTATAGGAAAACCCTATAACCAGCCATCAATTTTCTATATTGGACAAAGCAGAAGACTGTCGCTATAATAATCCTTGTAAACAGATAGGAAATATCACCAAAACGAGAGGAAGCGAAGTGAATGAGAGCAGTTTTCGCAGAGAATCGAATTGTGATCTATGATGTCATGTGTTGCAGTGTAAGCAGATAAAACCGAAAGAAAACGGAGCCGCATTGCAGCATGGACAAAACAAGACGGCAACCGGTTCCGATAAATAATAGAAAACCGAACATGAAAAGAAATAGAAAAACGAAAAACAGAACAGGAGAATACAATCATGAGCAAAAAAACAAGAGCAGAAAGAAATCTTAAATTTGAAACCTTACAGCTTCACGTAGGACAGGAAAATCCGGATCCGGCAACCGGAGCAAGAGCAGTGCCGATCTATCAGACCTCTTCTTTCGTATTCAACAACTCCGATCACGCAGCAGCAAGAGGATGCAGGAAACATCTACGGTCGTCTGACTAACCCGACCGAGGACGTTTTCGAGCAGAGAATGGCAGCACTGGAGGGCGGCGTTGCGGCACTTGCAGTAGCTTCCGGAGCAGCAGCTATCAACTACACCATCATCAACCTGGCTCAGAAGGGCATCGGCCGGGGAAGCAATCAGGGAAATGTTTTTCGACGACTTGTCAACTGCCTGCGGATGTTCTCCATGCTGATCACGTGGATGATCTCCGCACTGGCGCTGGAATCCGACTCCATGCGTTCCCGGGGCAGTCTGCTTCGGGGACGGACGGCATTTTCCATCTACCGCTTCGACAACCGGGACAGGGCGTTCGTGATCGCGCTGTTTTCCGGCATCACCCTGACTGCCATGGGGGCGATCCTTGGGGCGACGACGATGTTTTACAATCCCAGAATCATCTGGAAGCCATTGGAAAACGTAAGCACAGTGACCGCCGCCGGCTACGCCGCGCTGTGTCTGCTGCCCATGGGGCTGGAATGCTGGACGGAGTGCCGGTTTCAGAGGGCAAGACGGAAAGTATAATGTTCGGGAGCCATCACACGAAAACGTGATGGCTCCCGTTTGTTATTTCTCGTCGCAAACCTGAAAAATGTAGAATTTCAGGTAGTAGGAATCCTCGGCGTCCCACAAAATGGGGTGATCCGGCGCCTGCGTGCGGTACTCCACCTGACGCAGCCGCTTGTGGACATTCCGGGCGGCCTGACCGATGGTCTGGGTGAACAGCGCGTAGTCCACAAAATGGGAACAGGAGCAGGTGGCGAGGAAACCGCCGTCCCGGATGAGCTTCATTGCCCGGAGGTTGATCTCCCGGTAGCCCGTCACCGCCTTTTTCACGGAGGCGCGGGATTTGGTGAAGGCCGGAGGATCGAGAATCACAAGGTCAAATTTCTGCCCCTTGGCTTCCAGCTCCGGCAGCAGCGCAAACACATCCGCGCAGAGAAATTCCACCCGGTCGGAAAGACCGTTGAGGGCGGCGTTCTCCCGGGCCTGTGCCACGCCCAATTCGGAAGCGTCCACGCCCAATACATGGCTTGCCCCGGCAAGACCCGCGTTCAGGGCAAAGGAGCCGGTGTGGGTGAAGCAGTCCAGCACCTCCGCACCGGGGCACAGCGGCCAGATGGCCTTGCGGTTGTATTTCTGATCGAGGAAAAAGCCGGTTTTCTGGCCATTCGCGACATCGACCATATAATGAACGCCGTTTTCCACGATCTCCACCTTGGTGTCAAAGGGGTCGGACAGGAAGCCCTTGACCCGGGGCATTCCCTCCTGCTCCCGCACTTTTGCGTCAGAGCGCTCGTAAATGCCCCGAATGGAAATGCCGTCCTTCGCCATCGATTCTTTCAGGGTTTCCAGAATGAAGGACTTGTACCGATCCATGCCCAGCGCCAGAGACTGCACCACCAGCACGTCGGAGAACTTGTCCACCACCAGACCGGGCAGGAAATCCGCCTCGCCGAAAATCACCCGGCAGCTGCCGGTGTCCACCACCTTTTTCCGGTATTCCCAGGCGTTCTCCACCCGCGTTCTGAGAAAATCTTCGTCGATTTCCTGATTCCGGTTCCGGGTCAGCATCCGCACCCGGAGCTTGGAGCGGCGGTTTAAGAAGCCCTTGCCCAGACAGAAACCGTTGTAGTCGTGGACGGAGACAACATCCCCGTCCAGCGGCTCGCCCTCGATGCGCTCCACTTCGTTGTCATATACCCAGGGGCCGCCTGCTTTCATGCTGCGCCCCTCGCCCTTTTTCAAGTACACCCCGCCGTTTTCCATTGCGTTTTCTCCTGTTCCGTAAAATATCACTACCATTATACGATGATTTTCCCGAATTGCAACAGAAAAGAGCCGGTAAGACGGTTAAAACCATCTTACCGGCTGCTTTGTGCCCGGAAATTACTCTGCCTTGAAGGTGTAGGTCGCGCCGGCGGTGATGTCGGTGGAGTCTACGCCGGTGGCGGCGTACTCGCCGTCCACATAGAATGCCCAGTACTTGCCGTCGGCATCATAGTCCACGGTGACGCCGTTGACGGTCTTGACGTACAGGCCGTAGTCGCTGTCCTCGCCCGCAATCAGACCCAAGGACAGCAGCGCCGCGCCAACGGTCTTCTCATCGGTGTGGATTTCAAAATGGCTCTCCTTGCCTTCGGGATCCACCACGTTAAAGAGGAAGCTGGTCTCGCCCTCGCCCATGGAAACGGTGCCGCCGGAAGCCTCGGCGGAGGCCACAGGCTCAGTTTTGTCATTCTTGCTGCATCCAACGGTGGAAAGCGCCAATGCCGCGATCAGCGCGATGCACAGAAGGATGGACAGCAGCTTTTTCATGCTGAATTTGTTCATAACGATTCTCCTAACATTTTATTCCCTCTCCGCCTGCCTTGAAACGGCTGGGTGAAGGTTTCGCCATTTTGTGTTCACAAACAGCGTGAATATTGTAGCACAGCTTTCCCTTTTTTTCAATCGAAAAAATCACGATGCGCATCCGAAAGACATTGCAGTTTTTCGGAGATTATGATAGAATATGCTGCATAGAATAAAAAAGGAAGCTCTGAATAAATCGACGAGAGCTGACAGCGAGAGATTTTGCCTCCAGACAAGGTATGGAAAATGCGGGAATACTGTATGTATTTCCCATTTTTCATACCGAAGGCTGGGGGTGAAAGATCCGCTGTCAGCCGAAGATGATTTATTCAGAGGTTCCTTAATAAAGTCGGGTCGCACATTGGAATGGGGCAATCCCAGCGGTACCAAGCCGCCGTAGATGGACAGTTGAGCCGCGGAAAGTCATTGGGGCATCCTGAGAAGACCTTCGGCAAATGGCGTCCAGAGCCGGAACACGGTGACCTGACGTTTTTCCCGGAAGGCTCTTGGGGATGCCTGCCGGAGGTTTTTGTGAAGTCCCCATTTGGGGACTTTTTCTTTTTGGGGGATGCTATGACTGCGGACGCTTTTTCCAACTGCCACCCGGCGGTGAATTTCCTGTTTTTTGTGGGAGCCATTGGTTTCAGCGTGCTGATCCAGCACCCGGCGTACCTGATCGCGGGGGCGATTGGCGCGGCGGCTTACTATCTGCTGCTCAGCGGCCGGACGGGCTGGAAGCGAATTGCCATGCTGCTGCCCATGTTTCTCGCGCTGACGGTGGTGAACCCGCTGTTCAATACCTACGGCGAGCGGGTGCTGTTTCATGTATTCGGAAGACCCTACACGGTGGAGGCGCTGCTCTACGGCGCGGCCATCGCCGGGGTGTTTCTGGTGATGATGATCTGGTTCGGCTGCTACAATGCGGTCATGACCAGCGACAAGTTTACGAGCCTGTTCGGAAATCTGATCCCGGCGATCTCCCTGCTGCTGGTGATGGTGCTGCGGATGATCCCCAGCTTTATCCGCAAGGCGGGGCAAATCATGGGCGCGAGAAAATCCATCGGTCTCGGCGCGGGGGAGAACAGCACCATGAAAGAAAAACTCACCAGCGGAATGCGAACATTGTCCGCCCTGACGGACTGGACGCTGGAGGGCAGCATCGTGACCGGGGACTCCATGCGCGCCCGGGGCTACGGCACAGCCAAACGCACAAGCTTTCAGATCTACCGGATGAAGGCGCTGGACTGGACGCTTCTTGCAGTGATGCTCACCCTTGCGGGTGTGGCCGCAGTGGCGGCCGCCATGGGCGGCGCGGCGGCGGAGTTTACGCCGAAGCTTGCCATTCAGCCCGTTACCGGCATTTACGCGCCGGGCTTTATTGCCTACTGCGCTTACCTCTTTATCCCCTCTGCACTACACATGAAGGAGGCCGTTCAATGGCACATATCGAGATCGAGAATCTGACCTTTTCCTACCCTTCCGCCGGCAGACCGTCATTGTCCAACGTCAGCCTGACCATCCGGCGGGGGGAGTATGTGGTACTCTGCGGCAAAAGCGGCAGCGGCAAAACAACGCTTCTGCGGCACCTGAAATCGGTGCTGACCCCCCACGGAAAACGAAGCGGGGACATCCGCATCAACGGCGTTTCGCTGAAAGATATGAGTCAGCGGGATCAGGCCGCGAAGGTGGGCTTCGTCATGCAGAATCCGGACGATCAGATCGTGACGGACAAGGTCTGGCATGAGCTGGCTTTCGGGCTGGAAAGCCTGGGCTGCGACCAGAAGACCATGCGCGCCCGGGTGGCGGAAATGGCCTGCTATTTCGGCATTCAGGACTGGTTCCACCGGGACGTGTCCAACCTGTCCGGCGGACAGAAGCAGCTGCTGAACCTGGCGTCCATCATGGCCATGCAGCCGGAAATTCTGATCCTGGACGAACCCACCAGCCAGCTTGACCCCATTGCGGCTTCGGATTTTCTGAACACCCTGCGGAAGATCAACGCAGAATTGGGAACGACCATCCTCATTACGGAGCATCGTGTGGAGGATATTTTCCCCTACGCCGACCGCGCCGTCGTGATGGACGGCGGCAGGGTGATCGCCAACGACACCCCCCGGCGCATCGGAGAGCGGCTCTGGGAGGAAAAGAACGACATGTTCACCGCCATGCCCACGCCGGTGCGGGTGTTTTACGGCAGCGGCGGGACGGGGGCGTGTCCCCTGACCGTGCGGGAGGGCAGAAACTGGCTCAGCGATATTTTCCCGAACCCGCCGGAAATCACCGAGCTTCCGGCACAGCCCCAGACCGAAGAAGACGGCGAAATCGCTCTTTCGCTGAAAGAATTGTGGTTCCGCTATGAAAAGAACAGTCCGGACATTCTCCGGGGCGCCAGCGTCGACGTGGCGAAGGGCAGCCTTCACGCCATTGTGGGCGGCAACGGCGCGGGAAAATCCACGACGCTGAAAGCTGTTTGCGGCATTTGCAGACCCTACCGGGGTAAGGTGAAGGTGCTGGGAAAGCCGGTGGAAAAATACAAGCAGCAGGAGCTGTTCCGGGGCTGCCTCGCCATGCTTCCTCAGGACCCCAAGAGCCTGTTCGTCAAGAAAACGGTGCTGGAAGATTTGCAGGAAATGACGCAAAACGAGCAGGATATCCGGGAAACGGCGGAAATCTGCCAAATTACGCCTCTGCTGAAAAGCCATCCCTACGACCTGTCCGGCGGCGAGCAGCAGCGGGCGGCGCTGGCGAAGGTGCTGTTGACCAAGCCAAAGCTGCTTCTGCTGGACGAGCCGACCAAGGGCATCGACAGCTTCTTCAAGGAGACCTTTGCGTCCATCCTGACGGAGCTGAAAAAGAAGGGCATCACCATCGTCATGGTGTCCCACGACGTGGAATTCTGCGCCCGGTACGCCGATCAGGTGAGCATGTTCTTTGACGGGCAGGTCCTGACCACGGATACGCCCCGCCGGTTCTTCGGCGCGAACAGCTTCTACACCACTGCCGCAAACCGTATGAGCCGCCATGTGTTCCGGAACGCGGTCACGGCGGAGGATGTAGTGGATCTTTACAAACAAAACCGGGAGACAAAGGCATGAAAAAGTCCCGTATTGCCACGTTGATCGTTTTTTTCGTGCTGATTCCCCTGACGCTGATCGTGGGCAGCAGACTTTCCGGACGGGCGTTTTATGTCACCAGCACGCTGGTGATCGTGGAGCTGCTGATCCCCTTTTTCCTGGCCTTCGAGGGGCGCAGACCCCAGGCGCGGGAGCTGGTGGTGCTGGCGGTGATGTGCGCCCTGGCGGTGGCCGGGCGGGTCGCCATTCCCATCCCCAGCTTCAAGGCAATTTTCGGCATTATCATGATCGCGGGGATTGCCTTTGGCCCGGAATCGGGCTTTCTGGTGGGGGCAATCAGCGCACTGGCAAGCAATTTCTTCTACAGCCAAGGCCCCTACACGCCGTGGCAGATGATGGCCTACGGCGCGGGCGGGATGCTGGCGGGCTTTGTGTTCGCCGAGGGCAGACTTCCCCGCAAGCCGGTGGTGATGGGGATTTTCGGATTTCTGGCGGTGACGTTTTTTGTCGGGCCGCTGCTGGACACCTGCTCGGTGTTCCTGGTGATGTCCAGAATCACCCTCAAGGGAGCCATGGCGTTCTATATTTCCGGATTCCCGGTGAATCTGAGGCAGGCCGTCGCCACGGCGATCGTGCTGCTGGTACTGGGAAACCCCCTTCTGGAAAAGCTAGACCGGATCAAGACAAAATACGGAATCCTGGACAACGGGGGAAAAGAAGCGTGAAAAAAGACCAACTGTTTCTTTCCACCATTGCCCCGGATGCCGCGGAGGAAGCCCGGCGGCACGGCCTGGGGCTGGAAATCGCGGAATACTGCACCGCCTGGAATATGGACGAGCAGTTCAAGTCTACCCACGCCGCCGTGACGAAAGAGCTGACGGGGGTGGGCAGAAGACTGCTTCACGCGCCCTTCAACGAGCTGTTTCCCTGCGCCGTCGACCCGAAAGCCCGGGAGCTGGCGGCGCTGCGCTATCGGCAGGCAATTGCCCTGGCGCGGCGGTATGACGCCCGGAAGATCGTCATTCACGGGGGCTTTAACGAAAGATTGTACTATCCCTGCTGGTACACGGAGCAATCCGTTGTTTTCTGGAAGGATTTTTTGAAGGAAGACCCCGGCGTGGACATCGTGCTGGAAAACGTGCTGGAGGAGCAGCCGGAGATGATGACCGAGATTTTCCGGGAGGTGGACAACCCCCGGCTGCGGATGTGTCTGGACGTGGGGCATGTGAACGCTTACTCCCCGGTTCCCGTGGAGGAATGGGTGAGCGCCTGCGCGGAATTTCTCTCCCATTTCCATATCCACAACAATGACGGCTCTCAGGATACCCATTGCGCCCCGGGAGAGGGAACGATCTCCATGGCCGCGCTGCTCCGGCAGGCGCAGACGCTCTGCCCGGAGGCGACTTTTACACTGGAAGTGCTTCAGGCGGCACCGGCGGTCAGCTGGATGCTGGAAGAGCGTATTTTGGAGGGGTGAACATGGAAGAAAAACTGAACAAACTGCTTTCCGCCGTTTCCCCTTTGGATGACGCCGCTATGGAAAAGGCGCGGGAGCGTCAGGCGCAGCTGGCAAAGCCCCCCGGAAGTCTGGGACGGTTGGAAGACCTGTCCGTCCAGCTGGCGGGCATCACCGGGCGGGTGCATAATAAAATGGAGAAGACCCATCTTCTGGTATTTGCCTCCGACAACGGCGTGGTGGCGGAGGGCGTGTCCAGCGCACCCCAGTCCGTGACGCTGATGCAGACGGTGAACCTGACCCGGGCGAAAACCGGCGCGAGCGTCCTGGCGAAGCATTTCGGCAGCGGCATCACCGTCTGCGATGTGGGCGTCAATGCCGATATCAAAGAGAAAGCGGTGCTGAACCGGAAAATTGCCTACGGCACGCAGAATATTGCGAGCGGCCCCGCCATGACCCGGCAGCAGGCGGTCACGGCCATCCTCACCGGTGCCAAGCTTGCCGCGGACACGGACGCCGACGCTCTCGGCGTGGGGGAAATGGGCATCGGCAACACCACTACGTCCTCCGCCGTTCTGGCGGTGCTGCTTTCGGCGGAGGTGGAGACCGTCACCGGCAGGGGCGGCGGCGTGACCGACGAGAGCTTCCTGCGGAAGAAAGCAATCATCCGTCAGGCAATCGAAGTGAACCGTCCCGACAGGGACGACCCGGTGGACGTGCTAAGCAAGGTGGGCGGCTTTGACCTTGCCGCCATGTGCGGCGCGTTTCTGGGGGCGGCGGCGACCCGCCGTCCGGTGGTCATCGACGGGTTTATTTCCGCCGTAGCGGCGCTGTGCGCGGTGCGGCTGTGTCCCCGGGCGCGGGATTATCTCGTCCCCAGCCATGCGTCCTTTGAGATCGGCTACCGCCTTGCCATGGAGGCCATGAACCTGGAGCCGCTGTTCCTGCTGGGAATGCGTCTGGGGGAGGGCAGCGGGTGTCCGCTGGCCTTTCAGGTGCTTTCCGCCGCCTGCGCCGTTATGAACGACATGGCGACCTTCGATCAGGCGGGGATAGACGACGGGTATCTGGACGAAATCCGGCAGGGCGACCAATTCACCGTGGAGGGAAAAGCATGACGGTTTTCCTCTCCGGCGGCGCGAAAAACGGGAAATCCACTTTGGCACAGGCGCTTGCGGTGAAGCTGTCCGGGGAAGGGAAGCGCTACTATGTGGCGACGATGATTCCTACGGACGACGAGGATTTGGCGCGGATCCGGCGGCACGTTGCCGACCGGGACGGGCTGGGCTTCGAGACCATTGAGTGCAGCAAAAATATGCTGTCCTGTCTGGATACTGCGGACAGGGACGGCACGTTTCTGGTGGACAGCGCCACGGCGCTGCTGCAAAACGCCATGTTTCCGGCGGAAAAGGACTGGCAGCTGGATTTGGACGGGGCAAACCGCTGCGCCGACGAACTGATCGCCTTCGTGAAAACAGTGAAAAACGCGGTGGTCGTCAGCGATTTTATTTACTCCGACGCCCAGCGCTACGACGAGACCACGGAGCTTTACCGTAAGTGTTTGGCCGCCATTGACCGCCGTCTGGCGGCGGCCTGCGACGTCGTCGCCGAGGTGGCGGCGGGGAATCCGAAGCTTTACAAGGGGGCATTGCCGCTGTGAAAACCTATCTTTGCGCCTTTGCCATGTGTCAGTCCATGTTCTGCGCAATTCCGTTTCCCGGACGGCTCTGGGACGAGAAGGCGAGGGGAAAAATGCTTCTGTTTCTGCCCGTGGTTGGGCTGGAAATCGGGCTTGTCTGGGCGGCGCTTGCCTGGGCTGTCCGCTTTTTGAAGCTCCCGGCACTGGTCGGGGGACTGGCGCTGTGCGCGTGCCCCTTCCTTTTGACGGGGTTCATCCATCTGGACGGATTCATGGACGTCACCGACGCGGTGAAATCCTGGCGGGATCTGGAAAAGCGCCGGGCGATTCTGAAGGATTCCCATGTCGGCTCCTTCGCCGTGATCGGCCTGTGCCTGCTGATGCTCAGCCAGTTTGCCCTTTTTTCCGCTGCCCCCGAAAGGGCGGATTTCCGGATTTTGCTGTTTGTCCCGGCGGTCAGCCGGTGCTGCTCGGCGCTGGCGGTGACGGGGCTTCGCCCCATGTCCTCCAGCCAGTACGCCGGGCAAGAAAAGCCCAAGGCGCAGTTGTGGATTCTGGCCGGAATGCTGGCCACGTATCTGGCGGCGGGATTTTTCATTTGCGGAAAGTACGGTTTTGCGCCGGTCGGGTGCCTTGCCGGGTATGCTCTGGCGCTGCGCCGGGGGTACAAGTCTCTGGACGGCATGAACGGCGACATTGCCGGATATGCGCTGACCGTGGGCGAGCTGTGCGCCGTGGCGGTCTACGCACTTTTGTAGGAGGGGACTATGGTTTTGATCATCGGCGGCGCTTATCAGGGAAAGTTGGATTTTGCGAAGTCCGCTTTTGGCCTGAGTGAAAGCGATGTTTTTACCTGTACCGGCGGAGAAATCGACTTTTCCAGACGGTGCATTGACCGTATCGAGGAATTTACCCTTTGGTGCGTGCAGTCGGGGGTGGACGCCGTGGAATTCTTCCGTTCCCGCCGGGAGCAGTGGCGGGACAGCATTCTCATTTGCGAGGATATCTCCGCCGGGGTGGTGCCCATGGGGGCGGAAATGCGGGCGTGGCGGCAGATGAACGGGCTGCTGTGCCGGTATCTGTCCGGAGAAGCCGCCCGGGTCAGCCGCCTGTTCTGTGGATTGGAGGAGCGGCTGAAATGACGGTTTTCCTCATTCGCCACGGCCAAACTCTCGCCAATGAGCAGCACCTCTACTGCGGCAGCACCGACCTGCCATTATCCAAAGCGGGAAGGGAAGCGCTGGAGAACCGCCCGCCCATCGACGTGGGCGCGGCACACTTTATCACCAGCGGGATGCGGCGGTGCAATGAAACCCTGGCGCTTCTGTTTGGCAGCGTTTCTTACGAGGTCGTGGAGGATTTCCGGGAAATCGACTTTGGCGCATTTGAAATGAAAAGCTATGAGATGCTGAAGGACGAGCCGGCCTACCAGACCTGGCTCTCCCGCGACCCGGAGATCAACCCGCCCCCCGGGGGCGAAAGCGGCACTGAGATGACGAAGCGCGTCCTGGCGGCGTACAAGGCGGTGGAAGGCCGGGGAGAAGACACGGTGATCGTGACCCATGGCGGCGTCATCGCCGCGATCATGGCCAGCCTCTTCCCGGAGGAAGGGAAGAACCGCTACCAGTGGCAGCCAAAGCCGGGAGAAGGGTACGCCGTAACGGGCGGCACCTACTCGGCAATTCCATAAGGACAGCAAAAATTCCCCGGCGCAGCCGGGGAATTTTAACGGAAATGCCCCCAAACCATGCGGTTTGGGGGCAAAATCATCATTACACGCAGTGACCCTTGGCGCGGATGACCTCGATCACGGAATCCACGTACTGCTCGCAGACGTCCTTGCTCTCGGCTTCCACCATGACCCGGATGACCGGCTCGGTGCCGGATTCCCGCACCAGAATGCGCCCGGTGTCGCCCAGCTTGGCGGTGACCTCCGCGACTGCCTTCTGCACGTCGGGGTCAGCTTGCGCCGCGGCCTTGTCGGCCACCCGGACGTTTTTCAGCACCTGAGGATAGAAGGTGAAGCCTTCACAGAGCTGGCTCAGGGTCTTCTTCTTCGCCATCATCGCCTCCATGATCTTCAGGCTGGTAAGGATGCCATCGCCGGTAGATGCATATTTGGAGAAAATGATATGTCCTGACTGTTCGCCGCCGATAGAATATCCATGCTCCATCATGGATTCAAATACATATTTGTCACCGACTGCTGTCTTATCATAGGAGATTCCCTTCTTATCCAGTGCTTTATATAAGCCAAGGTTTGACATGATCGTTGTTACGATCGTATTCTTATTCAGTTCTCCACGTTCCTTCATATAACGTCCGCAGACATACAGGATCTTATCTCCGTCTACTAACTCACCCTTATCATCAACACACAGACAACGATCTGCATCACCGTCATAAGCAAATCCTACATCCAGTCCTTTTTCTACTACAAACTTCTGCAGTCCCTCAATATGGGTAGATCCACAATTTGTATTGATATTGG
>OLWB01003299.1_pt1 | contig 11727 bp, 10 predicted proteins | sample 1673331 | NCBI WGS metagenome assembly OLWB01 (sample SAMEA3178943, study PRJEB25190) | human gut metagenome | biome: human gut; feature: human-associated habitat; material: faeces | place: Austria | collected 2013 | reverse complement strand
ATTCAGTCATCTGATGAACAATATGGTGATGCTGTTGGTCATCGGTTACAGCCTGGAACCAGAGATTGGAAAAATCCGTTTTCTGCTCATTTATCTTGGAAGCGGACTGATGGGAAATCTCGTATCGGCATGGTTTGATGTGAGTCAGGGAAGCTATGCGGTATCAGCGGGTGCTTCCGGAGCAATCTTTGGAATTGTGGGAGCACTTCTTTATGTTGCAATCCGTAATCATGGACGAGTTCTGATGGCAGGCTTAAGTCTCTATTATGGATTCACCGCACAAGGGGTGGATAACGCAGCCCACATTGGCGGGCTGATATCCGGATTTTTACTGGCGGTACTCACATATTGGAAACATAAGCCGAAACATTATTAAAAATGTTTTAAGGGATTGGAATTGTAAGGGTGAATGTAGTTTTTAGCTGGCAGTCCGGCAGATCTGGTTCTGAGTGGACAGTCAGTGTTCCACCATGTGCTTCGATAATTCGGCGGGAAAGTGGCAGGCCTAAGCCTGTTCCGGACGATTTGTAAGTGACAAATGGTTCGAAGATTGCAGATAGATGTTCTGGTGCAATACCACAGCCGTTATCGGAGACGGAGATAATCAGATTTGAATGCTCTTTCCATGCGTGAAAGTGAATTTGCGGGGAATAGGTAAGTGCTTTTCCGGGATTCAAAGATCTGTTACTTTCACAATTACAGGCAGAATCAAGATGATTAGAGCATGTAGATTGTTGAATCAGTACTGCATCGCGCGCATTTCCAAGAAGATTCAGAAGAACTTCCCGAAGTTTGATGGAATCTGCAGGCATAACAGGAAGTTCCGGCTCTATCCGGGAGATAAATTCAATATCGGTTTCAATGATGGAGGAAGCAAAGGATAAGGAAATCTTCTTGAGGAAGATGTCGAAATCTGTCGAAGAAGGTGACAGACGTTGACCGTTGTTGTATGCTGATAACTCTTCCAGTAGTTGTTTCATATATTCGATGTCGCTATGTAAGTCTGACCAGTGCCGGATATTCAGAACTTCCGGATTGGATGCTTCGATCATCTGTAAGGTACTGTATATAAGAGTCAGCGGGTTGCGAATTTCATGGCTGATGGTACTGATATCCATACGATGGGAGTGAAGAAGTCTGGTGAGAAGCTCTTCTTTCTCAGGACTTTCTGCCATGATCTGGTGTAATTTTTCATAATCAGATTCTGTGAACATAATGATTACCGCCCTTTATGAATTTATTTTTTCATAGTGTAGCATTTGCGGATAAAATAATCAACAATTTTTAAAATGACTTTTTAAAGGAAAGAAGGACATGAAAATGAAAGATGATAACTGCATTTTTTGTAAACTGGCAAATGGAGAAATTCCTACAGCAACATTGTATGAAGATGAAGATTTCCGCGTGATTCTGGATGCCAGCCCGGCTTCGAAAGGACATGCACTGATTATTCCAAAAGAACACTATGCCAATTTGTATGAGTTGGACGATGATAAGGCTGCAAAAGTTATGGTGCTGGCTAAGAAAATGATCACAAAGCTTACAGGCATCTTACACTGTGACGGGTACAATATCGTGCAGAATAATAACGAAGCAGCAGGACAGACTGTATTCCATTTCCATTTACATATGATTCCGCGTTATAAAGGTGACGAAGTTGGACTTGGCTGGAAGATGGGCGAGCTTACCGAAGAGGATAAGCAGGATATTCTGTCTAAATTATAAACTTGAAAGTGATGGAAATTAAATGGTGGAATCTGAAGATGTAAAGAAAGCTGAAATCGACAGGCTTTACAAAGAAAATGTAAGTAAAGTGTACCGAACGGCATTGTACTACGTCGAAGATCACTATGTGGCAGAAGAGATTGTGCAGGAAGTTTTCCTGAAATTATACGACAACCTGGGAGATATATGTATGGAGTCCGTGCCTGCATGGCTGATCACTACCGCAAAGAATATGGCAAAGAACTATCTAAGAGACAGTAAATGGGAGACACCGATGGAAGAGGTTCCGGAGCAGGAGGTGCCATATTCGTCAGAAGGACTGGATGCTCAACTCATAGAAGTATTTCGCCAGAAAGAATGCCGCGAGCTACACGATACGATCTTTGCAGATCTATATGAGAGAAATTCAAGATGGTATGAGGCAGTTACCGTTTCATATACTTTGGATAAACCACAAAAAGAAGTTGCAGAGAAAATGGGGATATCTGTGGATACGCTGTATAGTACATTATACAGGGCAAAGCAATGGATTAAGAAGTACTACGAGGAACAGTTTCACCAACTGGATGACAAATAAAAAACAGGTGCCGGATATGACACCTGTTTTCTTCTATCAGATATCTGCGTCAGAATCAGATAGTTTTGTAAGTATCTAAGCAGTTACCGATTCAATCAGATCAATGATGGTATCGATAGAATCCTGCTGGGAAGAATGCTTCATTGCATCGATGTATTTCTCGCGGTTATCATAGAGATCATGAACTGCACTGAGAAGTGTTTCGTTCGTAAGTTCCTCTTCCTCGAGCACCATACTGAATCCTTGACGCTCGAAAGAACGGGCGTTGAGAATCTGATCACCACGGCTTGCATTGGCAGACAGCGGAATCAGAAGATTTGGTTTGTGCAGGGCGAGAAGCTCGCAGATAGCATTGGCTCCGGCTCTGGAGATTACAATGTCGGTCAGTGCGAAGAGGTCACGCAGCTCTTCTTTGATATATTCGAACTGTGCGTAGCCTTCTGTTCCGTTCAAAGAAGGATCGAGCTTGCCGCGGCCACATAAGTGAATGATCTGGAAGTCTTTTAGAAGCTCCGGGAGAATCGCACGGATGGCATTGTTCACGGCAACGGCACCGAGGCTTCCGCCGACAACCAGAATGACCGGTTTGTCGGAAGTAAAGTGAAGGAATTCTCTGGCGCGGTACTTATCTCCGCTTAAAAGTTCCTGACGGATCGGAGATCCGGTGAGAACAGCCTTGCCTGCCGGGAGAGAAGATAATGTCTCCGGGAAGTTGCAGCAGACCTTCGTTGCAGAAGGAATGGAAATCTTGTTGGCAAGACCCGGAGTCATATCAGATTCGTGGATAATGACTGGTACATGTTGTCCCTTACCGGCAAGGACTACTGGTACAGAGACAAAACCTCCCTTGGAAAATATAACATCAGGCTCCAGAATCTTAATCAGTTTACGTGCTTCACCCATTCCCTTGATAACGCGGAATGGATCTGTGAAGTTCTGGACGCTGAAATAACGTCTGAGTTTACCGGTTGAGATGCCATGATATGGTATACCGAATTGAGAGATAAGTTCCTTCTCAATTCCGTTATATGAGCCGATATAGTGGATGTCGTATTGTAATTCTTTAAGACGTGGTAACAGGGCAATGTTAGGTGTAACATGACCGGCAGTACCGCCGCCGGTTAAGATAATACGTTTCATAAAAAGCTCCTTTCGATAATATATGTTACAATAAGAATGCCATACGGATAATTCTGCTTCGTATACACTTTACGAAACAGGGAAAGATTTTCAACTTTGGCATATAATTATATTATACGTTCCCGAGAGATTTGGTCAAGAGAAAGAGAGGATAGATTTCGTTAAGAGGTAGATTATGAGTGAAAAAAAAGATCAGTTGAAAGAAATCCTAAAAGATCAATTGAATAGAGAAGCGAAACAGATAGAAGAAGAAGTCGGACTTAACGATAATGAAGAGATTCCAAATGAGCTGAAGATCCGCATGAAAAATGCACTGGATCAAAAAATCCGTGAGCGTGAAAAGCGTTCTGAAGATACGAAGCGAACAGATGCGTATGCGAAACTCTCAGAAGAAGACCAGGAAGCACTTCGCCTTGGACGGGAGATGTTGAAGAATCAGAGCGAGGAGAAGAAAATCTATACAATGCGCCGGAAGAAACGCAATATCCGCAGAATTGTAGCGCTGGCAGCAGTGCTGATCCTCGTAATGGCAGTTGGAATGACAAGCTTTGGCGGACCAGAGAGAATGCTGCAGTTTATGAAGAGTTCTGTAGGTGGAAGAAAAGTTTCTCAAGTCGATTCCAGCGATAAGAATAAGATTATCGAGGAAGAAGATGAAGAGAAGGCAAAACAGACAGCAGAAGAATTAAAAGAACTGAATGATCTTCGGAAAACCATGACAGAAAATGGTGTAAAAGAGGCACTGGGACAGGCGTTTGAATATGAAGCAAAAGGAGATAAAGTGCTTGTATTATATCTTCCAGAATGTCATGAAAGTATTGCAGGTATCATAGCAGGAAGGATCAAGGACCGCTTAAATCATCCAGCATTTGTCTTAACAGATGCAAAAGAAGGAATCAAAGGTTCTGGACGTTCCATCGAAGGATATTCTATGTTTGAAGAGATGATGAAAGTTAAAGAGGTGTTTACTAAATTTGGCGGGCATCCGATGGCAGCGGGATGTTCTCTTGAGAAGGAGGACCTTAAAGCATTTCGTAAAAAGATCAATGAAAATTGTACATTGGATGAAAAAGATTTCGCAAAGAAGGTGCAGATCGACATCGATATGCCGGTTGATTATATCACAATGGATCTGATTCATCAGTTGTCAGTACTGGAACCTTTCGGGAAAGAAAATAAAAAGCCCCTATTTGCACACCGTAGATTAAAGATTGAACGTGTCAATGTGTTTGGAAAAAATAAAAATGTAATTAAATTAGCATTAAAGAGTAGTCAGGGAACACGGATTGATGGTATGATTTTTGAGGATGAAACAGAATTTAGAGAAAAAATGGGGACAAACAAGTATATTACATGCACTTATTATCCTGTGATCAATGAATATCAGGGATATAAGAGTCTTCAGATCAATATTCAAAATTATTTTTTTGCGGAGGGATAACATGAGTAAGATAAAACTGGTTGCAATGGATCTTGATAATACATTATTAGACAGTAATAAACAAATATCAGAACATACAAAAGAAGTGTTAAAAGAGGCGATCAGACAGGGAGTTTATATTGTACCTGCTACAGGACGTATTTTCAAAGCGATTCCGGAGTTTTTGAGAAATATTGAAGGTGTTCGTTATGCAGTTTGTTGTAATGGAGCAACAGTATATGATCAGTATGAAGAAAAGATTATTTATACGAATCATTTATCCGTGGATGTGACATTGGAGTTATTTAGAATACTTGAAAAATATCATTCCACACATGATATTTATCAAAATGGACAGGGATATATGGAAAAACGTTATTTGGATCACCTTTCAGAATATAATGTATCAGGACATTTACTGAAACTGGTAAATGATACAAGGCTGCCAGTGGATGATCTTAAAAAGCATCTCAAAGAGAATCCATTAGGAATTGAGAAGATCAATGCATTTTTTGATAATATGAAAGAAAGATCAGCAGCAATAAAAGAATTGACTGAAAAAAATATTGCTAGTGTATCAAGTGCACTTGATAATAATATTGAGCTTAATCAGTTTGGCTGTGATAAAGGGGATGGATTAAAACATCTTGCTAAATGTCTTGGCTTAACAATGGATGAAGTTATGGCATGTGGAGATGCTGGAAATGACACCATGATGATCAAGGCAGCAGGAACAGGTGTTGTTATGGGAAATGGACGAGAAGAATTAAAAGCAATTGCTGATTTTGTTACAAAGACAAATGATGAAGACGGAGTGGCATATGCGATTGAGAAATTAGTTCTTAATTCTTGACGATATTATTTGAAGTGATATAATAAGTATGTTTAAATAGTTAGGGGGAAATATAAGAATGAGAAAAACGCGTAAAACAGCGGCTGTATTGGCTCTGTATGCGGTTTTGATGCTTAGTTCAGCGTCTGTAGTAAGTGCAGATCAGGTAAATGATAAGACATTTGCAAGAGAACAGACAAATGAGCAGACTGACACTAGCAAAGATAATTCTGCCCAGACGACAGAAGCTTCGACAACTGAGGCAACGACAGAAAAGAAAACAGAAGCTAAGCCAACGACAGAAAAGAAAGATAAGACAAATACAAGTCATAAGAAGAAAGCAACAACTAAGAAGACAGAGCGTAATACAATAAAGAAACATAAGAAGAAAAAGAAAGATACCAAAGACAAGAAGAAAGATAAAAAGAAAGACAAAAAAGATAAGAAAGCGATCATTCCAAAAGTCTATAATGACCATAGCATTGAGATGAAAGGAAAGAAAGAATCTATTCAAGGATTTATTTATTTTAATCAGGCAGATGCAGCATGGAATGATAATGGTTACCAGATTCATAGCAGCGGATGCGGACCAACAGCAATGGCTGTCTGCATCAGTTCATTAACTGGTAAATGGGTTACACCAGTAGATACGACAGTTTGGGCATATAAGCATGGATATTATACAAGTGCGGGTGCAAGTCATGAGATGGTACCGGCATTGGCAAAGCAGTATAAACTTTCATGTAATGGACTAGGAACAGATATTAATAAAATACGCAGTGCCTTGAAGAAGAAACATCCGGTAGTAGCACTGATGGGACCTGGTTATTTTACAAAGAAAGGACATTTTATTGTTCTTGTAGCGATTGATAACAATGATCAGGTAACAGTAGCTGATGTTGGAAGCAGAGAACGTACACAATATAAATATCTATTAAAAGATGTAGTAGCCCAGACAAAAGCTGCTTCAGCAGGAGGACCTTGCTGGGAGATTTACTCTAAAGATAAGAAAGCAAAGAAGACAACCGATACAAAGACTAAGACAATTCAGGCGAAGAAAGAATTTAAAGATACATCTAAGATGTATGCAGAGATCAAAGCAGTCCTACAGAAGAACTATCATCTGAGTGTACCGCTTAAGAAAGGAACTTTGGTCAATAAAGATCAGTTTGTCACAGTTAGCTCTTTAACGATCAATGATAAAGTTACAGTTATGGATGTGTCTAAGAAACTTACAACAGATGTTGATCTTCAGCAAGTAGTATCTGAGATTAAGACAGATGCAGTCAAGGGTTCTTTTTGGAATACAGTAACGATTGAACCTAATAAAACAAGTGTAACAGAATAATTTTAAATTACATAGTAAGAGATAAGAAGCACAGAGAATGTAAAAGTTTTCTGTGCTTTTTTACTTCATAGGAAATTTCAGGAGGAAAACATTATGAATATTAAAAAAATGATAACAAAAATTACAGCGGGAGCATTATGTATGTTAATGTTTGCAGCAACTATTGGACAGACAATAAGTTCAGTACATGCAGCACAGAGTGATGTGATTGATACATCAAGAACGGCATCCTTAACAATCCACAAATACGACATGACAGCAGCACAAAAAGGTGGCGTTGATTTAAGTCAGTTCACAGCTACAGGAAAACAGGATGCAAAAGCAGAAGAAGCTTTAAAGAAGTATCCAATCAAAGGTGTTGAATTCAGCTATCTGCGTGTCGGTGATGTAGAGCAGCAGAGTGAAGCTGGTAAAGTTCAGATGATCTATGAACTGCCAGATGCATTACAGAAGATCTTAGGATTAGCAGATTCAGATGCGGCAAAGACAGAAGGAAGTAAAGATTACTTTACAAGCCAGATCATCAATGACAAGTTAGCTTCTGCATTAGAAGATAACACTGCATCCAAAGACAAACTGGAAGATTACATGAAGACAAACAACGGAACTGCCATGGATCTTACAGATGCACAGGGTGTGACAAAGAAAGACAAGCTGCCACTTGGTCTTTATCTGATCGTAGAGACAAAAGTTCCAGAAGATGTCACTTATACAACAAACCCTTGGTTCGTGCAGTTACCATCCACTGATTCCGAAGGGGATGACTGGTTCTATGATGTTGTATGCTATCCAAAAAATGAAACTGGTATCCCAACCCTTGATAAAAGAGTTCGAAACAATCCAGATCAGGATAATGTAACAACAGCAGAACAGAGTGCTTTAGCAGATTTCACAAATGCAAGAGAAGAATATAAATACCAGAGCACAGTTACAGCATCCAAAGCAGAAAAGCTTGATTATCAGTTTATCTCTAAACTGCCACACATCACATCAAGCACAACATACCTTTCTACTTATACATTCGATGATAAGATGGCAAAAGGTATGACATACAACAAAAATGCAGTGATCGCGATCTATGACAACAAAGATGCAGCAGATACAACAAACGTTAACAACGTTGACAAAAGTGGTGCGATCGCAGTATGGAAATCATCTGATACAGATCCTAAGTTTGCAGTAACATATGGTAAATCTGGAGATGATTCTACAATGAAAGTAGAAATGACAAAATCCGGATTAAACGAGATCAATAAGAAATACTCTGACAAATATATCGTTGTTTACTACACAGCAGATGTAAACACAGATGATACAGTCATTCTTGGTGACAAAGGTAACCCTAACGATGTGTCCTTAACATGGAAGAGAACATCTACAGATTACTGGGATATCTTAAAAGATAAATGTATCGTATATAGCTTTGGTTACAACTTCACAAAGAAATTCTCTGATAACAAAGGAGATGCAACAAAAGTTAAATTCGTGATCCAGAACAAATCTGACAATTACTATTTAGTAGCAAAAGCAGACAGTGACGGAATTTATCAGGTAACTGGAAAATCTGCAACAGAAGAGGGTGCAACACAGTTCAGCCCTGCAGCCGATGGAAAACTGATCATCAATGGTATCGAAGGTGATGAGTATGGATTTACAGAAACACATTCCGATGCTGGATATACATTACTGAAAAAAGAGATCATCGTAAAGATCAATTCAACAAAAGCAGATATCACACCAACACAAGCAAACATCACAGGAATCCAGTCTAAGAACGAAAATGATTCCACAGCAAACGATGGTGTAAAAAATGGTACAGAACTCGCGAATGATGTAGCAGTCCAGACAACAGGTGCATCTGCAACGGTTGACAGCAAAAAAGCAACAATGAGTGCAAATGGAGAATCCGTAAACGCATTTGTTGATATGGAAGTTACAAACCAGAAACAGTTCTTACTGCCAATGACAGGTGGTGCAGGAAGCTATGCACTGATCATCGCAGGTGTCGTTATTGCCGGATGCGGATTTATGATCGTTAAAAAGAACCAGAAACGTAAAGAAGTTCAGTAAGAGTTAGAAACTTAAAAATGTTTTGATAAACCCTGTCAGGCAACTGGCAGGGTGATCTTAAAAATATGAGACAAAAAATCATTCCAATACTGATCATATTGTTTGGTTTTGCCTTGTTGTCTTATCCGTTCATCAGTAACTACATGTTTGAAAAAAGTGCTGGTTCAACGATCAAGTCCTATGAAAAACAGGCAAAAACCTATGATCAGAAGCAAAAAGAACAGGCATTTCGGGAAGCGGAAGAATATAACAAAGACCTGATCAAGTCAGCGGTACAATTGACGGACCCGTTCAAAGTCAAAAAAAGCAATGGAGAGACACTGATCTATAATAATATCTTAAATATCGATCATTCAGGAGTGATGGGATATCTGGAAATTCCCAGTATCTCAGTCAATCTCCCAATCTATCACGGTACAGATGCAGAAATACTGGAACGTGGAGTTGGGCATCTTGCAGCATCTTCGATTCCGGTAGGTGGAAAAAGTACCCATAGTGTATTAACTGGACATACCGGACTTAGTTCCGCAAAGTTATTTACGGATCTGACGGAAATGAAAAAAGAGGATTTGTTCTTTATTCATGTACTGGATCGAACCTTAGCTTATAAAGTGGATCAGATCTCTGTGGTAAGACCAGAGGATACAAGAAAACTCCAGATCGTCAAAGGAAAAGATTATGTGACACTGGTAACATGTACCCCATATGGAGTCAATGACCATCGTTTACTGGTACGGGGTGTCAGAACCAAATATGTAAAGAAACAACGATCATCGATACGGCCAAGAAATCAGGATTCCCAGTGGATGAGAACTTATAAAAAAGCGATCGCCATCGGGCTTATGATCGTTACAGCCCTGATCTTATTAGGAAAAGTATTTCAAAAGCTTCATCGAAAGAAAACAGAACATAGACAGATCAACAGAAAGAAAGGGAGAGAGGAATGAAAAGGAATCTGATCAATTTATTAGGCATTATCTTAATGGGGATCGGAACCTTTTTGTTCCTTTCTCCCGATTTTTCTGCGTATAGACAACAAAAAAATGCAGATCAGGAGATCAAAGCCTTTCAAAAGGAAAAGAAGATTCCGAAGGAAAAAGATCCTTTCTATCAGGAGGCCTTACAGTATGATCAAAAGATCTATAAAGAAGGCCAGAAAGATCTAAAGGATGTCTGGAGTTATCGCACGTCACCGATTCGGTTGAAAGATGGCAGGAGCAACTTTGGATATATCAGGATCAAAAAGATGCATGTCAAACTTCCACTGTATCTTGGAGCAACCTTAGAAAACATGAGAAAAGGTGCTGCGATCATGGGAGAAACATCTCTGCCGATTGGCACAAAAAACAGCAACTGTGTGATTGCTGCACACCGTGGATATCAGGGAATCCCTTATTTCAGAGAGATTGAAAAACTGAACGTTGGAGACAGGGTGATCATTCAAAATCCATGGGAAAAACTTTCTTATCGGGTCGAAAAGATCAAGATCATAAAACCGGATGATTCCGATCAGATCCGGATTCAGAAAGGAAAAGATATGGTGACACTTCTTACCTGTCATCCATACCGCAGTCATGGAAAATTTCGATATGTGGTTTATTGCATAAGAGATCAGGGACAAAAGCTTCCAGCTCAAAAGATCCGTACCATGGATGATACTTATTTTGAATCTTCCAAATGGGATATTCAACGGGAGAAGCTGGTTCGTTATGCAGGAATCGGGATTTTGATCTTTTTTGGAATGGAACTTATAAAAACAAGCAAAAGGAAAGGAAGGTGAAAAAGATGCATAAGATGAAAGGCAAAAAAGGATATGCGATATTGGCACTTGTGATTGCCATAAGTTTTATTACCGTCCTTACATGGCACGATTTGGTACAGGCATCCTATAAGACGAAAGAAAATGCGGGAAGTACATCATTCCCAAACAATGATAAATATACCTATGTTGAAGTAAAAGGTCCATCGGGAACTTCCACATTAAAACTACAGGTAACCCATTCTGGATCAGCCTGTAAAAACTATTCATTCGATAATGCAAGCCGGACACTGAATATCAAACAGGTCTCTGCAAGCAATCCAAATCCATATGGTTTGAAACTTTCTACAACGTCAGTCAAAACAACAAAATCCAATTCTGGATCGTATTCATGGATCAGCGTAAAAGTAAAATATACGGTTCCGGCTCATCAAAAATATAACAATGTGACATATGATGTACCATTCAGCCAGTCGCATAAACTGACAAAAACACCCGATCACAGCACGAAAGAACAAACGGATTTTGAAACTACGATCGGACTGAGTGCTTATGACACCGGTGTTGCACCATATAAAAAACCAAGTGACCAGAAATATTACAGATACTATGATTGTAAAGTTACGATCAACCTAAATAAGACACAATACAAAGTGACTTATAAAGGGAACAATGGAACGATCGCATCCGCAGATTCAACAAAAAGTTTTGCCTGTGGAAGTAAACTGACATTTCCAGTGGCAAATCGAACAGGATACACTCTTACCGGATGGAAGGATACGGCAAACAGTACAGGGACGTCTTATACGACAAACAGTACGATCTGTGGGAAAGCATTAACTTTATATGCCCAGTG
>OLWB01003297.1_pt1 | contig 11727 bp, 13 predicted proteins | sample 1673331 | NCBI WGS metagenome assembly OLWB01 (sample SAMEA3178943, study PRJEB25190) | human gut metagenome | biome: human gut; feature: human-associated habitat; material: faeces | place: Austria | collected 2013 | reverse complement strand
TGACATCGGTCACTGGTTCGGAATGACAGGGGCGTGGGTTTATCGACACGCTGGCGTCCCCGCCGAGAAATCGGCGGGGACGTTTCAAAAGGAATGGAGGGTGTGTCAGAAGAAGATCGTGCTCCTGCCGGCGGCGCAGTGGTCAGGTGCGCCGCAGAGCGCTCCGGTGCGGCTCAGCCGCGGTTGCCGAAGAAGTAGTTGTAGAAATCCTGCCAGTTTTCGGGGATCTGCCCGTTGTAGCCGCCGTTATTGCCGCCGCTCTGGGAGGTGTCCTCCTCCGTGTCGGTGCCGGTGATCTGGGGCTGCTGGTCGAAGGTGATGTCGGTGGTAATGTAGCTGCCGTCGCGGAACACGGTCAGGGTGGCGGTGTCGCCGGCGCGGTAGCTCTTCAGCGCCGCGGACAGATCCTGCCGGCTGGTGAGGGCGGTGTCACCCATCTTGGTGATCACGTCGCCCAGCCGCAGACCGGCCTTGTCACCGGCGCCGCCCTTGACGACGGAGTAGACGAACACGCCCTGGTCGATGTCGATGCTGTACTGGGCGGCCATCTGGGAGTTCATGGTGCCCACGGTCACGGCCATGTAGGCCTTGCCGGTGACGGCGCCGTTCTCCATGATGTCGGTGATGATGGACTTCACATCGTCAATGGGGATGGCGAAGCCCAGACCCTCCACCGTGGTGGTGGAGTAGGTGGAGTACTTGGCGGACACGATGCCCACCACCTCACCGTACAGGTTCATCAGGGGGCCGCCGGAGTTGCCGGGGTTGATGGAGCAGTCCACCTGGATCATGTTGAAGGGGGTGCCGTCCACGTTGATGGCGCGGTTGCAGCTGGACACATAGCCGCCGCTCATGGAGAACGTCAGCTCGCCCAGAGGATTGCCGATGGCCAGCACGGAGTCGCCCACGTTCACGTCGGCGCTGTTGCCCAATGTCACGGGGGTCAGGCCGGTGGCGTTGATCTTCAGCACCGCCACATCGTAGTCGCTGTCGCCGCCGATGACGGTGGCGTCGTAGGTGTCGCCGTTATACAGCGTCACCTTCACGGAGGAAGCGCCGTTGATCACATGGTAGTTGGTGACGATATAGCCGTCCTCGCTGATGATAAAGCCGCTGCCGCTGGAGGCGGACTGGGTGGTCTGGCCGAAGATGTTGGTGCTCTGGGAGGAGCAGTTGATGGACACGGTGGAGTTCACCGTGGAGGCATAGACCTCGGCGGGCTGCATCTTGGTCTTGCCGTCCACCTTCTTGACCTCCACGGCGGTGACGGTGCGGTCGCTCTCGCTGATGGCGGTGCCGCTGCCGGAGCCGCCCTTGGCCAGCGCCGCGCCGCCGTAGCCCGCTGCGCCGCCTGCCACGACGCAGGCCAGCACCAGCGCGGTGATCTTCACCCACGTGCGGTGGAAGAAGCCGGACCTCTGCGCCGGGGCTGCGGGGGTGTTCTCCTGCCGGGGCGCGGGCGCGTAATCGTCGCGGGGCACATCCCGGTTGGTGAAGCGGTACATATCGTTGTTGTTGAATTCGTCGTTATACATGGTCGTTACCTCCTGTGGTGCAGTTTCGTATAAGGATCGCGTTCCCGTCTTGCCGCAAGGGGGAAAGCGTGGTATGATGGAGGAAGCAGACAGGAAGAGGACCATCTGCCTCGGAGGAGCCGTATCGCTCTTTCTGTTTTATAGAATACTCGCTTTTCTTAATTCTACCTTTAAGTTTTCAGACAAAAAAGTGAATTTTTTTTGAACGGAGGGCACAAAAGTGCTGCGGATAGATCAGATCAGGCTCCTGCCCGGCGACAGCGAAGCGATGCTGCCGGTCAAATGCGCCAGAATACTGCGCCTGCCGGCGGAGGACATCGTGTCCTGCGCCGTGCTGCGCCGCGCCATCGACGCCCGCGAGGGGCTGACGCTGGTGTATACGGCGGCGGTGGAGGTAAAGCGGGAGGACACCGTGCTGCGGCGCTGCCGGGACAAGCGCGTGTCCCGTTACGCGCCGGAGACATACGCCCTGCCTGCCGCCGTGACCGCGCCGGAGATACCGCCCATCGTGGTGGGGGCAGGCCCGGCGGGTCTGTTCGCCGCGCTGGTGCTGGCTCGCTGCGGCGCACGGCCTATTGTATTAGAGCGAGGCCGCCCGGTAGAACAGCGGCAGGCGGACGTGGAGCGCTTCTGGAGCGGCGGTGCGCTGGACACCGAGAGCAACGTCCAGTTCGGCGAGGGCGGCGCCGGTGCGTTTTCCGACGGGAAGCTGAACACCGGCACCCGTGACGTGCGCCACCGGTTTATTATGGAGACGCTGGTGCGCTGCGGCGCGCCGGAGAGCATCCTCGCGGACGCCAAGCCCCATGTGGGCACCGATATGCTGCACATCGCCCTGCGCAGCCTGCGCCGGGAGCTGACCGAGGCCGGGGCGGACATCCGCTTCGGCGCGCGGTTGGAGAGCCTCCGCACGAAGGACGGCGCGGTGTGCGGCGTGACGGTGCGGCAGGACGGCGCGGTGTACGACCTGCCCGCCCGGCAGGTGGTGCTGGCGCTGGGACACAGCGCGAGGGATACCTTCGAGATGCTGTATCGCGCGGGGCTTGCCATGGAGCAGAAGCCCTTTGCCATGGGCGTGCGCATCGAGCACCGGCAGGCGGACGTGGACGCGGCGCAGTACCGGGCACTGGCGGGGCATCCCGCCCTGCCGCCCAGCACCTATAAGCTGTCGTGCCATCTCCCCAACGGGCGCAGCGCCTTCAGCTTCTGCGTGTGCCCCGGCGGGCAGGTGGTGGCCGCCGCCTCGGAGACGGGACGCACCGTCACCAACGGCATGAGCGAATACGCCCGGAACGGGGAGAACATCAACGGCGCGCTGCTGGTGAACGTCACCGCGGAGGACTTCCCCTCTCCGCACCCGCTGGCGGGCATCGCCCTCCAGCGGCAGGTGGAGGAGGCGGCCTTTGCGCTGGGCGGCGGCGACTATCGGGCGCCCTGCCAGCGGGTGGAGGACTTCCTGCGGGGCGCGCCCTCCGCGGGCGCGGGGCGGGTGACACCCAGCTACCGCCCCGGCGTGGTGTATACGGACATGGCGCGGTGTTTGCCGCCGTTCATCGCGGAGACGCTGCGGCTGGCGCTGCCGGTGCTGGGCAAAAAATTGAAGGGCTACGATGACCCGGACGCGCTGCTGACCGGCGTGGAGACACGCTCCTCCTCACCGGTGCGGCTGGTGCGGGACGACCGTTACGAAGCCAACATACGGGGCATCTACCCCTGCGGCGAGGGCGCGGGCTATGCCGGAGGCATCCTGTCCGCCGCCGCCGACGGGATGCGGTGCGCCGAGAAACTTTTGGAGGTTTGCAAATGAGAAAGATCGCGGTATATGACAACTTCACCGAGCCGAAGCACCGGCAGCAGATCGACGGCACCGCCGCCCGGTACGGCTTCACCGTGGATTACTACCCGGCGCCCCAGTCGGTGCCGGAGGAGAGGCGCGGCGAATACGAGGTCATCTACGGCATGCCCAAGCCCGGCGAGCTGAAGGACTTTACCAATCTGAAATGGTTCTGCGGCAGCTTTGCCGGTGTGGACGCCTATCTGGACGAGAGCCTGTACCCCTCCCCGGCGGTGATGCTGTCCAACTCCTCCGGCGCTTACGGTGTGACCATCGCGGAGCACATCGTCATGGTGACGCTGATGCTGCTGCGCCACGCGCCGGTGTACTGCGCAGAGCAGGCCGCCGGACGCTGGGGCGAGGTGATGCCCATGCGCTCCATCATTGGCAGTACCATCACCGTGGTGGGCACCGGCGACATCGGCACGGAGTTCGCCCGCCGCGCCAAGGCGCTGGGCGCTAAGAGCATCCGGGGCGTGCGCCGGACGAAGAAGGCCGGCGACCCCGCCTTTGACGAGATACACACCAACGACGAGCTGGACGGCCTGCTGCCCGACACCGACATTCTGGTGCTGGCGCTGCCCGCCACCGGCGAGACGAAGGGCATCCTGTCGGCGGAGCGCATCGCCCTGCTGCCCGCCAGCGCCTATGTGGTGAACGTGGGGCGCGGCAGCGCCATCGATCAGGCGGCGCTCATCGACGCGCTCAACGGCGGACGGCTGTCCGGTGCCGCGCTGGACGTGTTTGCGCAGGAGCCGATCCCGGCGGGCGACCCGGCGTGGACGGCGAAGAACCTGCTCATCACGCCCCATATCTCCGGGCAGATGAGCCTGGGCTACACCCGCGACCGGAACGTGGAGCTGTTCTGCGAAGATCTGGAGCGGTACGGCCGGGGCGAAAAGCCCCTGCGCCTGGTGGATCGGAAAATCGGCTACTGAGAGGGCATACCTGACGGCGGGAGGTGATGACCGTGGGCGATCGGGTGATCCTGCACTGTGACCTGAACTGCTTTTTCGCGTCGGTGGAGCTGCTGGACAAACCGGCGCTGTGGGAGGTGCCGGTGGCGGTGTGCGGCGACCCCAAATCCCGCCACGGCATCATCCTGGCCAAGAACGAACCGGCCAAGCGCCGGGGCGTCAAAACGGCGGAGACGATATGGCAGGCGCGGAAGAAATGTCCGGGACTGGTGCTGCTGCCGCCCCACCACCAGCTGTACCGGGAATATTCCCGGCGCGTCAACGAAATATACGACCGGTTCACCGATCTGGTGGAGCCCTTCGGCATTGACGAGAGCTGGCTGGACGTGACCGGCAGCCTGCACCTGTTCGGCGGCGACGCCAGAGCGCTGGCGGATCGCATCCGCGCCACGGTGCGGGCGGAGACGGGATTGACGCTCAGCGTGGGCGTGTCGTTCAACAAGGTGTTTGCCAAGCTGGGCAGCGACCTGAAAAAGCCGGATGCCACCACGGTGATCCCCCGCAGCGGCTGGGAGAGCATCGTGTGGCCGCTGCCGCTGGGGGATATGCTGTTTGCCGGGCGCGCCGCCACCGAGACGCTGAAGAAGTACGGCGTGGAGACCATCGGTCAGCTGGCGGCCTGCGACCGGGCGCTGCCGGAGCAGCTGCTGGGCAAGATGGGACGCCAGCTGTGGGAGTACGCCAACGGGCTGGACACCAGCCCTGTACGTCCGCGGTATCTGGCCGAGCCGGTGAAGTCCGTGGGCAACGGCACCACGTTCCCGCAGAATCTGGTCAAGTGGGAGCAGATACGGGCGGGGCTGCTGCCCCTGTGCGACAGCGTGGCCACCCGCCTGCGGCGGCAGGGGCTGTACGCCGGCGGCGTCAGCGTAGCGGTGAAGGACGCGGAGTTCCGGACGGCCAGCCGCCAGACGCGGCTGACCGCGCCCACCCACCTGATGCGGGACATCTACCGCACGGCGCTGGAGCTGACCGGCCAGATATGGAAGCCGCCCACGCCGGTGCGGGCGCTGACAGTGACGGCGCTGTATGTGACGGAGGAGGGGGACTCCTTCGAGCAGATGGATCTGCTGGGCGGCGCGAAGCGCAGGCAGGATCGGCGGCAGGAGCAGCTGGAGGGCGCCATGGACGCCATCCGTCGCAAGTACGGAAGGAGCGCCATCGCCTTCGGCGACGGCGAGGAGGGGGAACCCCATACGGAGGAATAGCAGGAGCCGCGGCAGCGGCTCCTGCTTTTTGCGTATAGGGACAGTCCCGGCGGGCATAGGGTGAGGTGAAAGGAGCGATGTATATGCTGTCTGCGGCTCTGCTGCTGCTGTGCAACAGCCTGTTTCTGTCCCTGCACCTGTCCGGCTCCGCCGGCTCGTTCCCCAAGCCCCTGCCCCCGGAAAAGGAGCGGGAGTGTCTGGAGCGGTGCGCCGCCGGCGATCTGGAGGCCCGCAATCTGCTGGTGGAGCACAACCTGCGCCTCGTGGCGCATATTATCAAAAAGATGTAGTCCAAAATGCCAATCGGAAAGTTGGAACGCGGAAAAATGCGGGGCGGAAGAAAACTCGGCGGAAGATTGGTGGCGTACATCTACCCTAAGTGTTGCACCGCCAAATGCGGAACAACTGCTGTCCGGCAGCCTGAGAGTAGACAGCTATATACTTTCTTGCTAATTTCTGCCTTGGTATTAGCAGGAAAGACGCCGTATCTTTGGGTTGCAAACGATTCTGCTGAGTAGTACAATTAGAGAAAGGCAAATTGATATACGAAAGGGCTTGTCATCGTGTTGATCAGATGTGCGGAGGAAAAAGATTTTCGGGAACTACGGCAGTTTTATGACCGTATGTGTGAGGTTCTGGGAGAAAAGGACTTTCTGCCGGAAGGCGATAAGGGGGGCTTTCCCTCGGACGAAATGGTCAAAAATGCGATTGCAGAGAAGGATCAGTTTATCGGCATAGAAGATGGCCAAATCGTTGCCGCGTATATCATGAATCATGACTGCGACGAGGCTTACCACACAGTTCGATGGCTGACAGATGCGGAAGACAAAGAGATGGTCGTTCTCCATGCTCTGCGAGTGCTTCCCGAATATGGCGGTCGCGGGTATTCCAAGCAATTGGTGCAGCACGCAATCGATACCGCAAGAGAAAGAGGGCTGAAATCCATTCGCCTTGACTGCATAGAGGGAAATGATATTCCACAGAAAATGTATATGTCGTTTGGATTTGCCTATGTAGATACTGTCGAAATCACATATGTGGACATCGGAATACCGAGGAAATTCCTTTTATATGAGTTTGCACTCTGACAATATCTTATGCATTAGGGTAACATCGAAGAAAAGCACCGGTTTCCGGTGCTTTTCTTTTGCCCAAAAGGAGAAAACACATGGAAATCAAAATCAACAAAGAGATACGCAGCTATAAGGAGACTGTCTACTTCGGCCTGACAGCGCGGAAGCTCATCTGTTCGCTGCTGGCCGTGGGTACGGCGGCGTGGCGATCTCCCATCGGACTGGCTTCGAGACAGCCGCAAGGCTGGTGTGGTACGAGGATGAATAGAGGGCAGAGGAATTTCCTCTGCCCTCTATTTTTCATGTTTAGGATTTCCGACCTTTCAGCATCTTGCCAGGGATCATAGATGCACTGATAAGGTCTGCGGGATCAACTTCCAAAGCGTCCGCAATGTTAAAGAACACACCCAGCGTGAAGTTGTGTGCCGTTCCGGACGCTTCGATGACGCTCAGAAGTGAACGACTGATACTCTGCCAAAAATGCGGCACACGCAAGCAGCAACATCCACATTTCAACATTTCTCAAAATTTGATGTTCGTGTCCTTTACGAAGTTCTGCGTACCGTACAGCGCCAGCGTATCGGTGATACCGTTCTCTTTGGCGTACTCTACCACATCACCATTGAAGAAGCGAAGGTCGATCACATGGACTTCCGCATAGTCCTCCACGGGGAATTGGGAAAAGGTGTTGCCGTAGGAGTCTTTAATAAGCAGGAGCTTACCGCTCTTGCCGCTGCCCTCGATAACGGTCTGTGCCTGGTTGGAGTTCAGAAACACAGCGTACTGGTCGCTGCCGGACAGGTACTTGCGCTCGTAGATGCTGTCCGTCTCATACTGACCGTTGTTGTAGGACACACTTCTATTTTTGTGCTTATACCATGCGGTGATCTCCTCGGCGGGGACGGAGGGCAGCGGAACTTTATTCCAAGTCGTGCCGTGGAAATTATCGCAGAGAATTTCCTGCGTCCACTCATCCGCGTTCGGCTCGATGCTGCGCCACGCGCAATAGGCATAGTAGGCCCCAAGGCTCGTCCAATGGTGGTCGGTACGGTAATAGATGTTCTCGCTGCTATGAGCGGCGAGAGCAGAAAGCACGTCTGTTGTGTCAACGCCCGCATCGGTCAGCACTTGCAGAATAGCGGTGTAGTCCGCCACGGGCGCATAGGCAGGGAGTTTCTCCGTCAGCACTTGTGCCGCCATAGGGACAAGGATCGTATTCATGGAGATACCCTCTGCCGCAAGTTTTTCCTGTAATTCAGCAAGGGCGGCTGCGTTGGCGGCAAGCTGCTTTTTACTATAAGATGTAAACTTGTCCATCAGATACTGATCCTTGCAGATATAGACACCGCCGCTTTCCCGTTTACCGATGGCCAGTTCCATGTAGGTTTTCATCGTGACCCAACCGTCCCGCAGGGGCACTTGATCGGTAAGATACTTTTCCAGTTCGCCACTAAACTCTCCGGAGATAAAGTCGGCAACAGTAAATTTGGGCTTTTGCGTCAAAGTGCGTTTTTCACGTTCCGAGTAATACCGATCCGGCATCAGCAGCCCGATGAGCGCAGACACCGCCAGCAGCAGGCAGAAAAAAGAGGTTATGATTTTATTTCGCATTTTTCTCACCTCAGAATCGGAAGTACAGGAACGGATTATAGCTTCCGCTGACAAGATAGGCCGCAGCCATCACCAGCACACAGGCAAGGCCGCCGCAGTCAACCACGGTCAGCGTCCGCTGTCCCAGCCGTGTGCCGAGCTTTTCATAAAAGCGTTTTCCCAGCGGTGTGGCTGCCAAAGCACAGATTGCCAGCATTGGCCCATACGTCAGCAGGAGATACAAACTGCCGCTGTCAAACGGTACCCCAGAGAACATGGCCTTGCACCACGCGGCTCCTTTGCTGATCTCTGTGAACGCAAAGAGTGTCCAGCTGATCGTTACCAGCACCAGCGCGTAGATGTGCCGCAATACGGCGGGCAGCCTTTTGAGCCAGCGCAATAGAAACAGCTTTTCCAGCACCAGCAGTATTCCGAAATACACGCCCCATAGGACGAAGTTCCAGCTTGCCCCGTGCCAGAAGCCCGTCAGCAGCCAGACGATGGCAATGTTGCGGAGCTGCTTTGCAAGGCCGCCCTTGCTGCCTCCCAGCGGGATATAGACATAATCCCGGAACCATGTCCCCATGGAGATATGCCAGCGCCGCCAGAAATCGGTAATACTGTCGGCAAGAAACGGATAGTTGAAGTTCTCCAAAAAGCGGAACCCCAGCATCCGTCCAAGGCCGATGGCCATGTCGGAATAGCCGGAAAAGTCGAAATAGATCTGGAAACCGTAGGCGATGACACCCAGCCATGCCGTCAGCACTGTGGGAGCAGCCTGCGCGGATGCTGCCTCCCACAAAAGACCGATGTTATTTGCCAGCAGCACCTTTTTCCCGATACCGCAGGCGAAGCGCTTCACTCCCTCGGCAAAGAGGTCAGCGGTGCAGTCCCGGTGCTCCAGCTCGTCCGCTACCGTCTGGTAGCGGACGATGGGGCCCGCAATCAACTGAGGGAATAATGTTACATACGCGCCGAAATTGATGATATTCTTCTGCGCTTTTGCCTCGCCCCGATAGACATCAATGGTGTAACTCATGGTCTGGAACGTATAGAAGCTGATGCCGATGGGCAGCGGCAGATTCGGCTGGGGGAGCGCCGTGCCGAACATCGAATTGACCGTACCGATAAGGAAGTCGCTGTACTTGAACACGCCCAGCAGTCCCAAATTGGCACAGAGTGACACCAGCAGCGCGATCTTTGCTCTCCGCTGTCCCCGGTGCCGCTCTGCCATTTGCCCGCAGGTGTAGTCCAACGCGGTGGAAAACAGCATCAGCACCACATAGACCGGCTCGCCCCATGCGTAAAACAACAGGCTGAACAAAAACAGTGTACCGTTGCGCCATTTCTGTGGGACAAGGAAATACGCCAGCAGACACAGCGGCAGAAAGCATTGTAAAAATGTCAGGCTGGAGAAAACCATAGTTAGCCGCCAAGCACCGGATCGTCGGTCATATCAAAAAAGCCACCGTTGTTGTTGCTGCTGCCATCCTCCTCCGGGATCGTAATACCGTTGTCAGCAGAACCGAAAATACCTCTCCATACTTCGTCCACCTTGGCAGCCTCCTCAGCAGCAAATTTGGCCTGTGCCTCATCACTGGCCTCCCAGTCACCTTGCGCACCGAGGATCAGCAGCGCCACATAGTTGCCGTTCACGAACAAACGTGCCTGCAAGACCTTCTGCAAATCCATGTTGTACATCCGGGAGTAGCTGAGAATTTGCTCATAGCCAGTCTGCAAAAGTGCGGCAGCATCCTGTGCGTAGCCGTCCTTAACTTTAACAATAACAGCGTAACTGGAATTGACTGCGGAATTGGAATTGCTCATAGATGCCCAGCTTTCCACTTGCGTCATATCCAGTCCCCAATAACCGCTTATGTTATCTTCGGTTTCAGCGACGTCGCATCCAAAACTGTCACCCAGCTTTTCTTTCAACGTGTCCATAATCTCCTGTGCAGTCATGTCCACATCGGTCTTCCCGTTGCTGTCATCAGCTTTGCTGCCGCAAGCAGCGAGAGAAAATACCATTACCACGGCCAGTAAAAAAGTCAAAATCCGTTTCATCATGTTCTACTCCTTAAAATTTAAAATGGCTTTATGAGGACGGTGAGGCTGCGTCTCCGGAAACGCCGCCCTCTTGCCCATCCATATATCCATACGATTCAGCATGTAGAAATGTTGGAACGGAAAATAAAAAATTTCGGAGAGCACACCGCCCTCCGAAATTCCGCAGTTTTTGCTTTAATTTTGCCCCATCAGCAGTTGCGCCGCAGCGGTAATTGCTTCTTCACTCGCACCGTCAAAATTAGAAAGATAATAATTGACACCTTCTTTGCTCCAATGCGCCCGCCATGTGTCAGGTGATAGACAGTCGAGCGTTGCGCCATACTCTGCATTGAGTACGGTACTGCCCACAGCATCTCCCTCTGCCCGAGAAAAGTTTCCGTCCAATTTGGCGGCTTCATAGGTGTATTCGTGACCATCCAGCGTAAAATCAACGCGGGCAATCTTACCATCATAAATGCAGTAATACAAGTTTTCTGCATTCTCCGGCGCGTCAATCGTAAACCCCAGTTTTTCAAATCCTTCAGGACCATCTACATCTTCAAAGGGGGACCCGACAAATACAGGTGGGTCATCCGGCTCTGATTGGTCGAGGAAATGAGGAAGTACAAATCCGGCGGCAATCACAATAGCAAGGCAGGCGGCTAAGCTGCCCCAGCGCCGCCACATCGGGACGGTTCGGCGTTTTTGAGCTGTAGGCTGCTTTTCTTCGATATTCTTTTCGGCATTCTGATCTTCTTTTTGTGCCGCTGCTTTTTTCAGAATATTTGCATACATACGCTCCTGCGCACCGGGTTCCGGTTCTATATGATCAAATGCGTTTTTCACTTCATTGTCATTCATATACGCTCACCTCCTAATGTGAGTTTCAATTTTGCACGGGCGTCCCGCAGTTGACCGCGCACCGTAGAGGGGGAACGATTCAGCATCAATGCGATCTCATCCGTCTGATAGCCCTCATAATAGTGCAGCCAAACAACCTCTTTGTATTTCACCGGCAGCGCCATGACCGCTTCCACGACCTCGCTCTTTTTATCCGGTTCGGCGGCGATTTGCTCGGCCTCTTCATCGAGGTCCGTTACCTTCTGCCGCCACCAGTGCTTGAGCTTGTCCTTGCAGATATTCATAGCGGTGGTCGTCAGCCATGACCGTTCGTGCCGCTCATTTTCAAAGGAAATGTCACAGGACATTGCTTTCACAAAAGCATCCTCTGTGCAGTCCTCAGCGTCCTGCGCATTTTTCATAAAGGCATAACAAACACGGTAGATTGCCTTAAAGTGTCGCAGATAGAACGCTTCAAAATCCTCCTGCATGGCTTCGCCTCCCTCTCTATAGTTTGATACGATTTAAGAGTACAGATTGTTGGATGGAAAGTCAAGCAAATCAGGTTAAGCACGGAAAACCAAGGCAGAAAAAAGAACAGGCAGGCAGCGGCGTGAGCCGCTG
>OLWB01003295.1_pt1 | contig 11728 bp, 9 predicted proteins | sample 1673331 | NCBI WGS metagenome assembly OLWB01 (sample SAMEA3178943, study PRJEB25190) | human gut metagenome | biome: human gut; feature: human-associated habitat; material: faeces | place: Austria | collected 2013 | reverse complement strand
GACGATCGCAGCGGCGCTCTCGATCGTGTTCTACGCGACTGTCCGCTGGGAAAAGGTCTATACAGCGGCATAAACCAACAAAACTGCCTGTGAGAGAAGCGTCTCACGGGCAGTTTTTTAAGTTCACTGCGCAGGAGATCAAGATCTCTGACGTAAAATTCGTGCTGTAGGAGATGTTACAGCGGACTATTTCATTTTTTAGATGAAGTTATGCAAAATCCAATATATCGCGCAGAAAAATGATATTAGTAATTGCGTATTTCTATGTTATCATGATAAAAAATGAATATCGGGTAGTTCGCGTAAGCCATGTGCTTGCAGGTGGAATGGGGTGAGAAGCCCCGCGAGTCGGTCACTGTGATGTCTGCTTGGTCAGAATAAGTCAGGTCTTCTGAGAGCTGCCCTGTGCCTTGCCATGACCGGAGCCGAAATATTCAGCACTTATCTAAGTAGATAGGGGCTTTATTTCCGTGCGGCCATATCAGGCAGCACGGTTTTTTGTTTGTAACCACAGTCGTGTGGGAGCGGCCGCGCTTACATAAATGGGGATGTAGCGCGCATCCCTGCCTCTTCTTTAGCGGTCCCAATCCGCTACTTTCTCCTGTCGGACGTCCGTGCGCCGCTTGCAAGGGAAAAGGCACATTTTCCGCAAAGAAAACGCAGAGCAGCTCATGCTCTGCGCCTTTTATGGGTTCGGGTTACTGCAGAAGCGCAATCGCATCGGAGAGCGTCTTGCATGTTGCACAGCACAGCGCCTGCATTTCCGGCGTCGGCTCAATGAGATCCGGCACCAGGAACACGGGAAAGCCGCCGGTTGCGCTGGCAAGCAGACCGTTGCGCGAGTCTTCAAACACCGCGCACTGCGCAGGGCTTTGCGCGCCGAGCTTCTGCATGGCAAGCAGGAACGTCTGCGGGTCCGGCTTGCTGCGGGTGACCTCGTCGCCGCAGACAAGGACGGAAAAATAATCCGCCAGATGCGCGTCTGCGAGATAATAGTCGGCGACGCTGCGGTTGGAGGAGGTCGCCAGGGCGCATGTGCACCCGTTTGCCTTCAGAAAGTCCAGAAGCTCGCGAAGCCCCGGCTTGACCGGCACGCCGTGCGTGTCAAAATAGTTCTGCATCCAGACATGGCTGATGGCGTATGCCTCGTCACAGCTGACGGGGCAGCCCGGAAACAGCTGCGGAAACAGCTCCCGCGTTCTGCTGGCGTTTACGCCGATGAGCTTTTTGAGCTGCTCGCGCTCGAAGCGGTAGCCCGTTGCGCGGCTGACCTCGGTCTCAAACGATGTGACAAACAGGTTTTCCGTGTCGAACATCAGACCGTCCATGTCAAAAATGGCGTAGGAATATTTCATGTGGTTCCTCTTACTCTTTACTCTTCATATTTAAGCGAGTATCAGCTTGATATTTTTTTTGCGGATTTCGTCGCACAGATCCGCCGGAAGTCCGGTGTCGCTGATGATCAGATCCACGCGCTCGATCGGACAGAAGCTGAGAAAGGAGCCGGAGAAGAATTTGGAATGGTCGGCAAGCAGGACCAGATAGCTGGTGGATTCGACCACTTGCCGCAGCAGCCCCACCTCGTCGGCGTTTGCGATGTAGCAGCCGGTCTGGATATCGATGGCGTCGCAGCTGACGAACGCCGTGCCGGTCTTCATTACGCGCATGCTGTCTTCCGCGAGAACGCCGCGCAGCGCGTAGTAACCGGGGCGCACCGAGCCGCCCGTCATGGTCAGCGCGATGTTCTCCATCTCGGCTGCATCCATCGCGATCTGCAGATCGTTCGTGACCAGATTCAGAAAATCGACCTCGGACAGTCCGGGCAGCACGGCGCGTGTCGTCGTTCCGCTGGCAAGAAAAATCGTCTCGCCCGTCTGGACCAGCTGTGCGGCAGCCGCGCCGATGCGTTCTTTTTCCGCGGTGTTGGTACTCTGCTTGACGTGGTACGGCGATTCCTGCACAAACTGCTGATTGGTGGATGCCGCTCCACCGCGCACAAACGCAATTTTTTTCTCCTCCTGCAGCTCCATCAGATCCCGGCGGACGGTCGATTTGGATGCACCGATCTGCTCCATCAGCGTGTTGATGCTTGCAAATTGATGCTTGTCGAGATATTCACAAATGCGGGCATGCCGTTCCTGCTTGATCACGCCGCCACCTCCTGCGCATTCGCCGGACCAAAGGACCTTCGAAATGCTTCCAAATATTTTCTTTTTATTTATATAGTATATCGGCAGGTTTCTGTTCTGTCAAGCTTCGATGCGGGGGCGTTTGCGCCGTCTGCGCATCAAGCCTTTTCCTCTGATGGGAGCTGCCAGATTCTCTCGATTGCGGCTGCTACGCCGTCGTCATTGCAGCTGCGCGTGATCATTTGCCCGTGTTCTTTCACGTCCGGGCTTGCATTTTCCATCACGACGCCGATGGCGGCAAGGTCCAGCATGGGAATATCGTTCTGTCCGTCTCCAAAGGACACGAGACTTTCCGGACCTGCGCCGAAGTTTTCCAGAAGCGCACGCAGCGCCGAGGCTTTGTTGACGCCGGTGGTCATGACCTCGATAAAATACGGCGCCGAGCAGTAAATATCGCACACACCGGCAAACTGCTTCTGCAGGGGCTCGAGCGCAGCGCGCACCGTTTCCGGCGGCGCAACCAGCAGCAGCTTATCCACATGCGCGGGAAGGCTCTGCGAAAGGTCCCGGACCTCTACGACCGGCAGATGGTTCAGCCGCGCCTCGAGCTGGACGTATTCGTTCTGCGCGTCTTCGCAAAGAAGCGTGGTGTCCGTATAGGTCAGGGGCTGAAGACCAAAGGCGCGGCAAGCGCGAATGACCGACACGGCAACCGAGCCGTCCATGCAGTAGCGCACCAGCGCGTTTCCCGTCCGGCAGTCTACGGCGCAGCCGCCGTTGAAGCAGAGGATCACGCCGCTTTGCGCCGGGAAATCCAGCTCCTGCGCCAGCGGCAGAACGCCCTTCGGATGGCGCCCGCTTGCCAGAATCAGCCGTACACCGCGCGCTTGCAGCTGCGCAAGTGCTGCGCGGGTTTTGGGGGTCAGTTCTTTTTTGTCGTTCAAAAGCGTTCCGTCCAGATCGAACGCAGCAAAGCGGTATTGCATCAGTTTTTTTCCTCCAGATCCATCGAAACGCCGCGCCCAAAGGAGCCGGGCGTCATGCATGTGCGCATTGCCATCGCGTTTCCAGTGTGCATGCTCCTCTGAATCAGCGCCGCGCGGAAGCTTGCGTGGTCCTGCGCGCACAGATCGAAGGCGCCCTGATCGAGAAGCGCCATGAGCTGCTTGCGACCTTCGATGTATGTGGTGCAGAAGCCGGTGAAGAAGGAATCGCCGGCGCCGGTGGTGTCGAGAATGCCGCCTACCGCGCGATACGGTGCAAGCTCATAGAGCTGCTGCCCATCCCAGACCAGCGCGCCCTGCGCGCCGACGGTGCCGATGGCAATGTCGCAGCCGAGGACGCATGCCTGCCGCATCCGGCGCAGAAGCAGCTGCCTAGGATAGGCGCTGCCGGAGAACAGAATGATGGAGCAGTAAGGCGCAACTGCGTTGAGATAGCCCTCATCCACCCAGTTTTCCGAGCAGTCGAAGGCAATCGGAACACCGGCGCACGAAAGGCGCGGCAGCTGCGGCTCGAGAAAGCCGTAGCAGGCGCTGTGAATGAGGTCAAAGCCGCGCAAATACTGCAGAAGCTCCGGCGTAATAGGCAGCGGGTCGCGCTTTGCCGAGCCGTTGTCGTTGTCGTCGGAGATGACGCGGTCGCCGTTTACCAGCTGAATCGAGCCATGACCGGTCTCGCCGTCCGGCAGAATCCGGCAATGCTCGTGCTCGATGTGCCAGGCGTCCAGCGCATCGAGAGTCATGCCGGCATAGACGTCCTGCGCCAGATTCCCGCAGAATGCGCTCTCATGCCCCAGCATCCGGGCGAAGACGGCAAAATTCACGGAGTTTCCGCCGGGGTACATGGTGTTCTGAAATAGATACCGGTCGACAAAACAATCGCCGACGCCGATGACTCGAATCATTTGCTGCCTTCCTTTCCTGGGCTGTTTTCAAAAGCCGAGGCTCGCCGGAGCCTCGGCTTTTTGCATGGGATCAATACTCCATCTGGCGGTAGTATCTTCTGGTGGTGAGCGGGTGATTGCGCTCTTTTGCCAGGTGCGCGGACAGGCGCTCGGTGATGGCATAGATCACGATGGGGGAGACGATCTTGCGGAATTCGGGGTCGGTAAAGGGAAGCTCGACCTCTTTGGTGTCGAAAATCGTGATTTCGTCGGAGACGGTCTTCGAGAACTTCAGCACGCGGTCCATGAGCGGTCTGGTCTCGTCTTCACCGTAGAACAGGATGAGGCTCGTGTCCTTTTCCACCAGCTCCAGCGTGCCGTGGAAATACTCGCAGACGTGGATGGACTTTGTACGGATCCACTGCATCTCTTCGAGAATGCACATTGCATAGTCATATGCCTCGCCCCAGAGCATGCCGCCGCCGATGACCATGTGATAGTCGACGTTCTTGAACTTCTTTGCAAGCTCCTGGCAGAACGGGTCGAACTTTTCCTTGCCCGCGATCAGGTACTTTGTCAGACCGGCATACTGCGCCATAAACTCGTCGTACTTGTCGAACGCGCCGGCGTTCTTCATGAATCTGCCGAGCAGGCAGATGGTGTAGGAGTAGATCGCCTCGCACAGATCGGGGTCTTCTGCCGGGCTGTAGAATTTATAATCGGCATATTCGCAGACGGGGGTGTTGTCGTTGGAGACGTAGACCATCGTGCGCGCGCCTGCCTCCTTGCAGAACTTTGCGGCGGCAACGATTTCCTTGGTGTTGCCCGAGCGGGTCGAGAAGATGCAGACGGAGTCCTTCGAGAACGCCTTATGCCCCATGACCATGAACTCGGCAGCGATGACAGCGTGCGCCTCGACCTTGTTGGTCGTCGACTCCAGCCAGTACATCATCGGCAGCGAGTGGGCGTAGGTGCCGCCGCAGCCGATGAAAAACAGGTTGGAATAGCCCTGCGCGCAAATCTCGTCGACTGCCTTTTCAATCTGCGGACGCAGCGCGATGGCGCTGTCGACAACCTCGGTGTAGCGATTCAGATCAATATCGTACATGTTCAAATTCCTCCAAATTCTATAAAATCCGTTTATATAGGGTCCGGCGCCCTGCGTATTCTGCACCGCAGCACGAGCCGGTTCCTCGTTACGATTGCAGTATAGCACGGCGTGGTTTTTTTGTCAATAGAAAAGTTCAAAATAATTCATTTTTGTTCAAAACAAATGAGCGGATAGAAAAGAAAATAGAAAAATGAAACAATTATCATACAAAACAAGATGTATATGTATAGAAAACAATGAAAGATACGAATAGTATTTTTCTCCAAATGGGTTTACACTGGACGTGTCAAAAGAAATCATAAAGCTTCACAAATATGCACGGTTATGATTGATTTTGCGTTTTGGAATTGTTTGGAGGAACTACATGGAACGCTATATTCTTGGAATTGACATCGGAACCACATCTGTCAAGGCGCTTCTGATTTCGGAAAGCGGCGCGCTTGCAGCGGAGGGAAAGGCGGACCACGATCTGATTTCCGCACATCCCGGTTGGGCGGAGGAAAACGCGGAGGTCTGGTGGTCCAATGCCGTCGCTGCTGTCCGACAGATTACGGACGCGCATCCGGACATGGCAGAAAACATTGTTTCCGCCGGTGTCAGCGGCATGGTTCCGGCGCTGGTGCTGAACGGGGAGAACTTTTCCACGGCGGCAGAGCTGCTGGGAAGGGATCTCTGCCACGTGCATTTTATCGACATCGATCTTCCGAAAAATGGAATGTGCCTTGCACCGGGCGATGGAACGCTCCCGATGAAGGATTACCTGAAGGTGCTTTCCGACCGCGGCTACACGGGCGGCATCACGCCGGAGCTCTGGGGAACAACCTACCACCACTGCGCGCAGCAGGCAATGGAAAAGAGCCTTGCGTTTCTGCGCGAAAACAGCTTGTGAAGCTGCGTAAACCGAAAAACCGGACCTGCCTGAGCAATCAGGCAGGTCCGGTTTTGCTGTCGGAAGCGTGTGCGTTTTCGTGTCAGATTTCGCGGCGCAGGGCGCGGTAGACGAGGTCCATATCGAGCCCTGCGCGCACAGCGTCTGCCAGCAGATCGTACTGTTGGGTCTTGTAAGCGGCTGCGTCGAACGCGCCGAGGACAGAAGCGTCCAGTCCGCGCTTTTTGCACAGCGCCTGCAAAATCGCGTCTGCCACGCCCGGCGCGTCGAAGACGCCGTGGACATAGCTGCCGTAGACATTGCCGGAGCCGGTGAGCGGCGGCAGCTGCGCCTGGCTTCTTCCCATGTGAATTTCGTAGCCGGTATAGGAAAGACCGTTCAGCCCGGAAAGAAGCCCCGCAACGCCGGAAAAGACGCCCTTCGTCTGCGTCTGGACCTTTTCGCCGTGGAAGACCGTGTCCATGGGAAGAAGCCCCATGCCGCGGATTTGCGTGACGCCCGCCGCTTCCACGCCGCCGGGGTCCGAAACAGATTGCCCCAGCATCTGATAGCCGCCGCAGACGCCGAAAATGAGCGTCCCGCGCGCAGCTTCTTTCAGAATCGCCGTTTCCAGTCCGCTCTGGCGCAGCCACTGCAGGTCCGCAATTGTGCTTTTGGTGCCGGGCAGCAGAATCATGTCCGGCGCGCCGAGTTCGGAAACCCGGTCGACATAGCGAAGAGAAACGCCATCGAAGCGCTCAAAGGGCGAAAAGTCGGTGAAGTTCGAAATGCGGGGCAGGCGAATGACGGCAAGGTCCAGAAGCTTTCGCGCGGTCTTTTTTGTAAAGCGCTCGGAAAGGCTGTCCTCGTCGTCGATGTCGACGTTCGTATACGGCACGACGCCTGCGACCGGAATGCCGCAGAGCGCTTCCAGCTGGCGAAGTCCGGGCTCCAGAATCGAAGCGTCGCCGCGGAATTTGTTGACGATCAAACCCTTGATGCGCGCGCGCTCGTCTTCTTCCAGCAGCGCGACCGTGCCGTAGAGCTGGGCAAAGACGCCGCCGCGGTCGATATCTCCGACGAGCAGCACCGGCGCGTCCACCAGCTTTGCCAGGCCCATGTTCACAAAATCGTCCTGCTTGAGGTTAATCTCCGCCGGGCTTCCCGCGCCTTCAATGACAAGCACGTCATATTCCGCCGCGAGGGAGTTGTAAGCTTCCAGCACCGCGGGAAGCAGCTCCCGCTTGCGCCGGTAATACTCCATCGCGCGCATGTTGTCGAGCACCTGCCCGTTTACAATCACCTGACTGCCGACGTCGGTGGTTGGCTTGAGAAGAATCGGGTTCATGCGCACGTCGGGCGCAATGCCGGCAGCCTCCGCCTGCACGACCTGGGCCCTTCCCATCTCGCCGCCGGAGGCGGTGATGAACGAGTTGAGCGCCATGTTCTGGCTTTTGAAGGGAGCTGCGCGCAGACCGTCCTGCCGGAAAATCCGGCAGAGCGCGGCGCACAGCAGGCTCTTTCCAGCGTTGGACATGGTGCCCTGAACCATAATGTTATATGCCATGTGCTTCCTCCGTCACGCGCCGCATGGTTTCCAGCAGCGCTTCGTTTTCTTCGTGCAGCCGGACCGCGATGCGGTACCAGCCGGGACCGAGTCCGGGGTAATTTTCGCAACTGCGGATGGCAATGCCGCGCCGCAGAAGCGCCGCATCCAGCCCGAGCGGTGCGCGCAGCAGCAGGTAGTTTGCCTCGGAAGGACAGACCGAAATGTTGAGACTCAGAAGTTCCTGCGAGAGAAACGTCCGCTCTTCGCGCGCGATTTTCCGCGCCCGCAAAACCCAGGACCATTCCTGTAAGGCAGCGACGCCTGCCGCCTGCGCGGGCAAGCAGACGTTCCACGGCTGGCAGCTTTGGGACATTTCGCGCAGCAGCGCATGATTTTCCGTCAGGCAGTAGCCCACGCGCGCGCCGGCAAGGGCAAAGTTTTTGGTAAACGCCTTTAAAATCAGAAGATTTTCAAATTGCGGCAGAAGGTCGCGCGCACTTTTTTCGTCCGTAAAATCGAGAAAGCACTCGTCGAGCAGCACGTGCGTGTGCTGCTTTTTGCATTGCTGCAGGACCGATTCCAGAAGCGCGCGCGGAAAGGATTTTCCGGTGGGGTTGTTGGGCGTGCAGAGAAACAGCGCGTCCGGCTTTTCCGACTCTAAAAACGAAAAGAGCGTTTCATCGGGCGTAAAATCCGGGGCATGGAGCGAAAAGCGCGCAACGCTTGCCCCAAAGTGCGCTGCTGCGGCGCTGTACTCTGAAAACGTCGGAGCCAGCTCCGCAATTTTTTTCGGGCGCAGCGCATCACAGTATGCATAGATCAGCTCCGCCGCGCCCGCGCCGCACAGAATGCTGCGCTCCGGCACGCCCTCGTGCGCAGCAATTGCGCGGGTAAGGGCTCTGCAATAGGGGTCCGGATACTGCCGCACCTGCGCGCAGGCGCGCTGCATCGCGGAAATCACGGACGGCGGCGGACCGAGGGGGTTGACGTTCGACGAAAAATCGAGCCGGACCTCCATGCCGTAGACATCGCCGCCGTGCGGGTTTTGCGTTTCATATAGCATAAGCAGTTCCTCAGAAAATCAGAATGGCTTTGACCAGTGCGAAGACGAACAGCGCCAGCGCTGCCGCCGCATACATCAGACGGCACGCGCGCGGAATATCCTCCGGGGAAATTTCCCGCTTTGCGTCTCCGATGAAATCCTTTTTGTGCAGCACCCCGTGGTACCACGCTTCGCCTGCCAGCCGAAGCCCCAGAAGCCCGGCGCAGACCGACTCTGTCTGCGCAGAGTTGGGGCTTGCGTGCTTGTAGCGGTCGCGCTTGAACATCTGCCAGCCGTTTTTGACATCCAGATGCAAAAGCGCGCCCGCTGCCAGCAGGAAAAGCGCCGAGAGCCGCGCGGGGATGAAATTGAACACATCGTCGAGCTTCGCCGGAATCAAGCCGATATTTTTATAGGGCGGCTCGACATAGCCGAGCATGGAGTCCATCGTGTTGACCGCCTTATAGAAAAAGCCGAGCCCGGCGCCGCCGAGCGCGAGATAAAAAAGCGGCGCGATGACCCCGTCGGATGTGTTTTCTGCCACGGTTTCGACTGCCGCGCGCGCAACGCCCGGTTCATCGAGCCGTTCCGTATCGCGCCCGACGATCATGGAGACCGCCTTCTGCGCGTCCGGAAGCGTCGCAGTTTTGAGCGCAGCATAGACCTTCATGCTCTCGCCCTGCAGAGATTTTGCCGCGAGAATCTGCCAGCACATGATGCTCTCCAGCGCCAGGCGCAGATAGACGGAAATCCGCTGCGCCGCAAAAAGAAGGAGAACCGGAACGGCAGTGGAGATTGCCGCTGTGAAAAACCAGATCAGACCCCCTGCGAGAATCTCGCCGCGCGTATTTTTGGGGCAGAGCCGCCGGAAAAACCGCTCCAGAACGGAAATCAGCTTGCCGATGGCGATCACCGGGTGCGGAAAGCCGTGCGGGTCGCCGATCAGAAGATCGAGAAACGAACCGAGCAGCAGCGCATACAAGGACCATTTCATGAACAAGCGCCTCCGTTTTGCAGCGTGAAAATCCAGACCGGATTCTGCGCCTTCATCAGATGGTAGCTTCCGGCGGCGGAGGCTTTGGAAACCTGCATCGAAATGCAGTCCGCACTCTTGAAATTTTTCATGCAGCCGGTCAGCGCGGCGGCGGATTCGAGCGTCACCGCCGTTGCAACAATTCGCGCGTGCGGGTTCTTGTGCAGGATGAGCGCCAGAATTTCCGGCAGATTGCCGGACGTTCCGCCGAGAAACACATGCGTCGGGGCAGGAAGCGCCTCGCATGCCTGCGGCGCTGCGCCGGGGACGATGTCCAGATTCTCCTGTGAGAAGCGGGTCTTGTTCTCCTGCAGAAGCGCAAGCGCCTGCTCGTTTTTTTCGATTGCATAGACGCGCCCGCGCGATGCCTGTATTGCCATTTCAATGGAAACAGAGCCAGTACCTGCGCCGACATCCCAGCAGACGGCGTCCTGTGTGAGCTGCAATTTAGACAGACACACGCTGCGCACCTCGCTTTTGGTCATGGGGACAAGCTTTCCCGGTTCCAGACTGCGCAAAAACGCCTCGTCCGGCAGACCGTGAGTGACGATGGCGTCGGGATGATCGTTTTCAATCAGCGCGACGCTCAGCTTGTCAAAGGTTTGCTCTGACAGCTCTCGCGCCGTGCCGCAGGTGATTTTTTCGTCCGGGTAGCTCAGCCGCTCGCCGACGCTGACGCGCACCTGCGAAAGGCCGGCGTCAACCAGCCGCGCGCACAGCGCCTGCATGCCGTTAGGTCCTCCGACCAGGGCGAAGACCTTCCGGTTGGCGCGCACGGCGCGGGCAATGTCGGCGGTTCTTCCGTGCAGGCTGACGATTGCCGCATCGTCGTAGCTTGCACCCAGCTTCGCACACAGGTAGCTCATGGAGCTGATGCCCGGAAGAACCGTGACTTTGCAGCCGGACAGCAGCGGAAGAAGCTTCTTCGCGCCGCTGAAAAAGCCGGTGTCTCCGGAGAGAACGACGGTAAAGGTCCGGCATTCGGGATGCGCGCGGACCGCCGAAGCGATGTTCTCCGGGGCAATGGCGTCGCAGGTCTGCTGCCCGGGACGCGCGACGGCGTCCAGCATGCGCTGCGCGCCGATGAGACAGTCGGATTTTTGAATTGTCTCGCGGATGGCGGGGAGCTGAAAGCGCTCGCTGCCGGGACCGATGCCGGCAAGGAAGACCTCCGGGGTTAGAGGAAAGCCGAAGCGGCTGCAAAGCGTCGAGATGGTTTCCTCCAGGGAAAGACCGGCATCCGCCTCCGGCGGACGACCGATGACGACCAGCTTTGCACCTGCCTGTTTTGCGCCTGCCGCCTTTTCCTCGAAGCCGCCGGGCGCGCCGCCGTCCTTGGTCACCATCCATGCGGCGTTGGCAAACCGCAGTGTGGCCAGATCCATCTCCTCGGAGAAAGGCCCCTGCATGGCGATGATATGGGCGGCCTTCAGACCCGCTGCGCGGCAGGCCTCCAGCGAGGCATCCATGGGCAGCACCCGGGCGTATACCCGCTGGGCAAAATCGGGGATGGCGCTATACGCCGCCAGTTCCTTACTGCCGGTGGTCAGCAGGATATTGCCCCGCGTACTCTCCAGAAATGCGGCGGCCGCCGCCGCATTCTCCACGCAGACCACATCCTTCGTCTGTTCGGAGGATTGCCGCAGCAGGCGCAGATACTCCGTCTGCGTTTCCCGACAGGCTGTGCAGATGCTCTCGGTGATGGAGGTGGCATAGGGGTGGGTAGCGTCGATGACCAGATCAAACCGTGTCCTTTGCAGCATCCGGATGATGTCCTCCACCGGGATGCGTCCTGCAAGAATCGTAATGTTTTCCGCCTCCGGCAGCAGGGTTTCACCGTACTCCGTGGCCACGCATACCGTAGCCAGCACCGGCTGTCCGGCCAGGAATTCAACCAGCTCCCGTCCCTCCGTGGTGCCGGCAAACACGCAGATATTACACATTGCGGTATCCTCTGGGTGTGACCAGTTGACCGGCCACCGTTTTGACGGCGGCGCTGCCGATCAGCACGGTGCAGAACATATCCACCTCCGCCTCCCGCAGCTCTGCCAGCGTCAGGATGCGGCTGCTCTGCCCCTCACGGCCAATATTGCGCACGATGCCGCACAGCC
>OLWB01003288.1_pt1 | contig 11735 bp, 9 predicted proteins | sample 1673331 | NCBI WGS metagenome assembly OLWB01 (sample SAMEA3178943, study PRJEB25190) | human gut metagenome | biome: human gut; feature: human-associated habitat; material: faeces | place: Austria | collected 2013 | reverse complement strand
TATTGCCGATGTGAAAGGTAATGATGAGCTGAACGGTAAAGATATTGCTGAACTGAAAGAAGTGATAACCAAAGCCCCCGAAGCAGAAGAAAAACCATATACTATGGTAGAACAGATGCCTCAGTTTCCAGGTGGTGATAGAGAATTGCTGTCTTTTATAGCAAAGAATTTGCATTATCCTACCATTGCGCAGGAAAATGGAATACAGGGTAAAGTGTTTGTCCGCTTTGTGGTTTCGGCTACAGGTGACGTAAAGGATGTGAAGGTGATGCGTTCTCTGGACCCGTATTGCGACAAGGAAGCCATCAGGGTGATCCAGTCATTGCCGAAGTGGATTCCGGGAAGACAGAACGGACGTAATGTTCCCGTGTACTATACCGTTCCTATAACTTTTAAGCTACAATAATATCTATATATGATGATGAAGCTGTATATTGCATTATTGGCTGCTTCGTTGCTGCTGCTTTCGGGCTGCGGCAACAAACCCAAACCGGGGGAAGACGATACGTTGACCTCTGGCACTATAACGATAGCGGTGGACGAAACTTTCCGTCCCATTATAGAAGAGGAGTTACAGGTGTTTCATGCATTGACACCGGATGCCACCGTGCATCCCATTTATTGCAGCGAAGTGGAAGCCATGAAACTTTTGCTGGCGGATAGTGTACGTCTGGCTATAACCACCCAGCAACTCACCAAGCAGGAAACAGCCTATCTTAATGACAAGAAATTCTTTCCTGTATCGGTAAAGATGGCGACAGATGGTTTGGCCTTGATAGTGAACAAGCAAAATACGGATTCATTAATTACGGTTGACCAGTTTAAAGAAATACTGACGGGGAAAGTTACTGACTGGAAACAGTTGAATCCTGCTTCCCGTTTGGGTGAGCTCCAACTGGTATTTGATAATCCCAATTCGAGCACCGTACATTATGTACTTGATTCGATCTGCGGCGGTATGCCTTTGTCGAAGGACCTGAAGGCGCAGAAAACAAATCCGGAGGTGATTTCGTATGTGGCTAAGAATCCCGCAGCTTTAGGGGTTATCGGTGTCAACTGGATAGGAAATCCTGCGGATAGTACGCGACTCTCTTTCAATGACGCCATTCGGATAATGGCTGTCAGCCGTGCGGATTCGGCTACAGTGGGAAATAGTTTCAAGCCTTATCAAGCTTATCTGGCTTTGAACCAGTATCCGCTAACTCGCAATGTGTACATTTTACTCAATGATCCTAAAAGTGGCCTGCCCAGTGGTCTGACTTCTTTCCTGACAGATTTCCGGGGACAGCGTATCATCTTGAAATCAGGACTGGTACCTGCTACGGCTGCTGTGAGGATTGTAGATGTAAAAGAGGAATAATAAATGAACAAAAAAGAAGAACCATGAAAAAATTAGTATTAACCGTGATGAGCCTGTGCCTGGCCGTAACTATGTGGGGACAGACACCAGCAGGCAGCGAATGGTCACCCCAAGTGAAACAGGCTGCCACGATGATAAAGGAGAATCCGGCAAAAGCCTCCGAGGCTTTTGATGAACTGATGAAAGGTAAAAATAAGAAGAATACTTCCTTGTTGGTAGAGATAGGCCGGGCTTATCTGGACCAGGGAAAAACAGCAGAAGCTGCCGAATATGCACAGCGCGCTAAAGATGTGAACAGTAAATGTGCTGTAGCCTATCTGCTGAGTGGTGATGTGGCATTGAAACTAAATGATGTGAACAAAGCCAGCAGTGATTATAACCAGGCTATTTATCTGGATGAAAATTGCAGCGAAGCTTATTTTAAATATGCACAGGTATATAAAGGTGTAGACCCTCAACTGTCACTGGATATGTTGATGCGTTTGCAGACTAAGGCTCCGGACGATAACCGTATCAGTAAGGAATTGGCCGATGTATATTATACGATGGGGCAGTATGGCAAAGCAAAAGAAGCTTATGAAAGTTATCTGAAAGTAGGTACGCCTACCGAACAGGACTATACCCGCTATGCCATGTTGCTATATCTGAATAAGGACTATGCGCAGTCTTCGGATATGGCAAAGAAAGGTTTGGAACTTGCTCCGGAAAATCATGTGCTGAAACGTCTGGCGATGTATGATAATCTGGAGTTAAAGGATTACAAAGAAGGACTGGAAGCAGCCGCCACTTTCTTTTCTAATCCCGGTAATCCGGATTATGTATATTTGGATTACGTTTATTTCGCCCGTTTGCTGGAAGCTGACAAGCAGTATGATGAAGCGGTGGCACAGTTCGACAAAGCACTGTCCATGGACAAATCGCATACGGAAATCTATAAAGATATCTCTGATGTATACGAAAAGGAACGTGATTTTCCGAAGGCCATAGAGGCTTATAAAAATTATTTGGGCGGAATGAAAGGTGATCCGGATATTAGTGACCTGTTTTTATATGGACGTTTGAACTATTATGCGGCTACTGATTCTGCTTATCAGGATAAGCAACCACTTTATCTAGCTGAAGCCGATACTATTTTTGCACAAGTGGCTGCTAAAGTTCCCGATAACTATTTAGGAAACTTCTGGCGTGCCCGTGTTAATTCTTTGCGTGATCCTGAAACAACTCAGGGATTGGCAAAGCCTTATTATGAGGCTGCACTGAGTATTCTGGAACAGAAGCCTGATGCTACTAAATCAGTGTTGGTGGAATGTAACAGCTATTTGGGATATTATTATTTTGTAAAAGAAGATTATAACCAGTCAAAACTGTATTGGAATAAGATATTGGAAATTGATCCTGGAAACGAAACTGCTACTAAAGCACTAGGAGGAATTAAATAGTCCTTCTTTTTTCATTTATCATTTGAGTTGAGCGGACAGTACTTGGTTGCCGCCCGCTTAATTCGTTTCATAGTTAATGAATATTAAAGATGAGTCATTCTTCTTGTTTATTCAAATAAACTATATACATTTGCAGTGTACTAATCAACTAATACACTAAATAACTAATAAAACCATAAATACAATGATGATTGAAGTAAAGAACATGTCTTTCAGTTATGGAAAGAGAAAACAGAAAGTCTTTGATGACTTCTCGCTAGCATTGGACAAAGGTTCAGTTTACGGCCTTTTAGGGAAGAACGGTACAGGTAAATCTACTTTGCTTTATTTAATGACAGGTTTGCTTCGTCCTCAGGCCGGACGGGTGCTTTACAAAGGGGTGGATGTTTCCATGCGCTATCCCCTAACTTTGCAGGACATGTTTCTAGTGCCTGAAGAATTTGCTTTGCCATCAGTCAGTTTGAAACAATACTTGAAGCTGAATACTCCGTTTTATCCGAATTTCAGCAATGAACTCTTGAGCACTTGCCTTCGTGATTTTGATATGAATGAAGATATTCATTTGGGCGAACTTTCGATGGGACAGAAGAAGAAAGCATTTATGTGCTTTGCATTAGCTACCAATACCTCTTTGTTGGTAATGGACGAGCCCAGCAACGGATTGGATATTCCTTCTAAAAGTCAGTTTCGTAAAGTAATCGCTTCGGGCATGACCGATGAAAAAGCAGTCATCATCTCTACGCACCAGGTGAGAGATATTGACAGCCTGCTGGATCATGTGGTTATTATTGACGGTACCCGCGTATTGTTGAATGCATCGGTAAAGACCATCTGTGACAAAGTCTATTTTGCAGAGCAAGGCATGAATGAACCGACGGACACAGCACTCTATGTCCAGCCGTCCGTCCAGGGAAACAGTGTCATCTTCCCGAACACTGAGAATGAGGAAACGAATTTGAATCTGGAAGTATTATTCAACGCTATGCTGGCAGAGAGAGAAAAAATGCAAACCATGTTTAACAAGTAACACACACAAACACTATGGATACGAATAACTTCTTTAGCTTTTCGCGTATTGCAATGGTAATGAAACGCGAGATTATGGAAAATTGGAAAACGAATCTTTATCGTTTGATAGGAATTTATGCTGCATTCGCCTTGGTAATGATACTTCATATGTGGACAATGAGTTCTGGTAGGTCTTCTCAGATATCGTTTACTACTTATTGTTCTAATATAATGGGGACCTTTGTTTTTATCATTGGTATTGCCAGTATTGCTTATGCTGCCAACATTATGGAAAACATGATTACAAAAGAAAAACGTATCGCTTTTCTGATGCTTCCGGCGACTATGATAGAGAAATTTGTAGCACGATTTTTAATTGTTACGGTAGGGATGGCCGCAGCCATTATAGTTGCCGCTTCATTGGCAGAGATTACGCGTTATCTTGTACTTCCTTTGTTTAATTTGCCCGAGGCATTCCATCAATCAGTGTTGTACCATCTTCTTTCTATGGCTGCTATAGATGGAGAACAGGTATTTAGGGGATCGGGATCCGCTTTGAATATGTCCTACCAGAACTGGCTGGGTGAGCTGTGCGGATGGGCTTTCTTGGTGTGGTCACATTCACTTTATATTCTAGGGGGTAGTTATTGGTACAAGAAACCTTTTTTCAAGACATTGGGTACATTGATGCTTATTTCTATTCTGTGTTCGGTCTTGTCAGTACATATCATATCATGGGTAGGCAATGACGGTATGCGTAGTTTCGCCGAATGGCTGGAAGCTAATTTCCAGTGGGTGACATTAAACAAGTTACTTTCCTTAGGGGTGGCGTTCTTCAGTGCATTCACCATGTTCAACTGGTGGCTGAGTTACCGGCTCTTTACCCGTTCACAAGTTATTAAACCCAAATTCCGTTTGCTATGAAATTTAAAGAAAGTAAATCCATTTACTTGCAGATAGCTGACCGGATATGTGATGAAATCCTGCAAGGACAATATACGGAAGAAGAGCGTATTCCATCGGTCAGAGAATACGCCGCCACAGTGGAGGTGAATGCAAATACGGTGGTCCGCACGTATGATTACCTTCAGGGACAAGAGATCATTCACAATAAACGCGGCATTGGTTATTTTGTATCGGCAGGGGCTAAAGACCGGATTATTGCTTTACGGAAAAATACATTCCTGCATGAAGACCTGCCTGAGTTTTTCAGACAAGTGAAGACATTGGATATTCCCATGAAGGAGATAGAAAAAATGTATAAGGAATATCTGACTCAACAATGACACAACACCAAGCACATCTACGACAACACATACACAACATCGGTTAGATAAAGAAATCCCGGCAGAGCGATGACTCGCCGGGATTTCTTATATCCGGTTACTTGTCTGCTATAAAAATTGTAGTCCAGTATAACCATTCGGTTGCAGCTCGGAGGATATCGGGATTGATAGATTGGGTGTTATCTTTGGGATGATGGTAATAACCGCCTCCCAAGGCCCATAAGTCTATACATGGATAGCCGGCTTTCATAAAGACTGCACCGTCTGTGCGAGGGCGGGTCAGGAAATGAGTCTCACTAGTGAACAGACGTCGATGTACATACCTATCATTGGCTTTCTCTGATAGCTCAGCCAGTTCGGGGTATTTATAGTGATAATTCGCTCCTAGCATCTCACCTACACCCACTTGTTCCAGATTCAGGATTGCTACCACTTTGTTTTGGGGCACAAGGGGATGGTTGGTGTAGTAGGTACTTCCGGTGAGTCCGGCCTCCTCGCCGTCCACACTCATAAAGATGATGCTGCGTTTCGGTTTTATCTTTGATTTTGCCAGTGCTTCGGCTACTCCCAGCATGGCAGCGGAGGAAGAATTGTTGTCATTCGCTCCTTCAATTAGGAAAGGAATCATTCCTAAGTGGTCCAGATGGGCGGAAATGATTACATATTCATTGCATAGTATAGGATCACTGCCTTTGATCATGCCCAAAATATTTTTTCCAGTAGCATTGGGATTATAGGTAGCATTCATTTTGATGTGGGCTCTCTTTCCGGTATGGAAAGAGGCAGGCTTCTGAGTCTTATAAATCTGCCGGATGGTTTCTTTATAGGTCTTGCCTGTTCCCCTGAAAATATCATTGACCACAGTGTCTGTAACATGACAATAGACAAATCCCGGATTATAGGGGGCATTCGGACCGGGAACCCATTTGTATAACAAGCCTGCCGCACCATGGGCTGCAGCGTTGTTCAGCTTGGTCTGGTGCAAAGTATGTTTGTACCACATGGCCAGTGAATCGGGGTTACGGCTTATATTGGGTGTTTCTCCCTCTACCAGCACAATCTTGCCTTTTACATCTATATCTTTGTAATCATCATATGCTAATTCGGGTGCTGTAACGCCAAATCCGGCGTATACCACATCGGCTGTCACTTCCCCGTCACTGGTCATTCCTCCGGCAAACCAACCATCTGCCCAAGGGTATGTCTTGGAGATCCATACAGTTTTTTTCTTGTCTTGGGTGACAGGAAATAGGATATCCATAGTGCTTCCCGGTTGTATCTCTACACAAGGGTGGGGGAATAGCTGTATGTAGGAACCATTCTCACCACGAGGTATTAGTTTCCACTCTTTAAAATATCCTTTTACGATATCTACAGCTTTAGCCATTCCGGGCGAACCTGCGAGTCGTCCCTCCAAGGCCGGGTCTGAAAGTTGCTTTACATAACCGAAAATCTTTTCGGTAGTGATGTTACGATGCATGGCATCAAGGTACATTTCTTCATCAGTCATGGTAGCCGTTCTTCTTTGGGCGGATGAAGACAGGGAGCCCAATGCAAGAATTGCAGATAACAAGAGGAGTCCTTTTTTCATGTTAATATGTTGATTTAAGATTCGGTTCTAAAGATAAAAAGAAAAGATCAGATTCCTGTTTATCTCCTTGTAAAAATCTTAAGTTCGTATTTCTTGATATAAATCAAACCGTTACATCGTGAAAAGTCCGTACCTTTGCACCCCGAAAATCAAGGGTAACAAGTGGACGTAATTCAAGAACCGAGAAGTGTACGAAAGAACCTTGCCAGACTGGCGGTTCCTATTTTCATTGAAACATTGCTGATTATGATGCTGGGCGCGGTAGATACCGTGATGCTGAGTCAGTATTCAGACAATAGTGTGGCTGCCGTCGGGGTGGTCAACCAGCTCATCATGTTTGCTTTCCTGATATTCGAGGTGATTAATATAGGAACTTCCGTACTCTGTTCGCAATATTTGGGAGCAAGAATGCACAAGAATATGGTGCAGGTGGTGGGAGTATCATTGATACTCAATTTGGTGTTCGGCCTGTTTGTCAGTGCTATTCTGCATTACGGAGCCACTTCTCTGCTATCTATGATGGGACTTCGTCCCGAACTGATGGAATATGGAGTGAGTTACATGAAGATAGTAGGGGCATTCGCTTTTTTTCAAGCCATATCTCTGACTATTTCTGCCTCTTTGCGTAGTGCTAACAAAGCGGTTTATCCCATGATGGTAACGGTAGTTGTGAATATTCTGAATATCATCGGTAACTATTCGCTGATTTTCGGTAAGTTCGGCATGCCGGCTTTGGGAGTGGAAGGTGCGGCTATCTCTACAGCATTTGCCCGAGGGGTATCTATGGTGATACTTTTTGTAATTCTTTTCCGCAAGCATATTCCCAGATTTCCGTTATCCTATTTTTGCCCCTTCCCGTTTGTCGAGCTGAAAAACCTGTTGAAAATCGGAGTCCCCTCGGCCGGAGAAAATATGTCCTACAGTTTCTCTCAGGTAGTATTGACCTATTTTATTAATATGTTGGGGAATGAAGCGCTGGCTACCCGTACCTATGTGGTGAATATAGTGATGTTCGTTTATTTGTTTGCTATTGCCATGGCACAAGGTGGAGCCATCTGTATCGGACATCTGGTAGGTGAAAGGAAAATTCATGCAGCCTATCTGTTAGGCAAATATGTGATGCGTATTTCTATTTTGGTTTCTTTGGTTTTATCCTGTATCTGGGCTTTGATGGGGCATACCTTGTTTAGCTGGTTGACAGATAATCCGGAAATTATCCGTCTGGGTACTATTATCCTGTTTATTGATGTGATTTTGGAAGTGGGACGGGCTATTAATATTTATGCGACGAATGCTTTACGTGCAACGGGTGATGTAAATTATCCGTTTTATGTAGGATTTGTTGTTCAGTGGAGTGTTGCCGTAGGTTGTGGTTTCTTGTTCGGCATTCATTGGGGATGGGGATTGGTAGGTATGTGGTGTGCGTTTGTGCTGGATGAAAATCTTCGTGGTATTATCTTTGTACAGCGTTGGAACAGTCTGAAATGGACTAAAAAGGGATTTGTGAAATAAATCTTCATTTTCGCAAACTTTATGCATCTTCAGGCCGTTAAACTCAAGAAAAAGAATTAATTTTGCAGTCTGATAATTATCAAAGAATATAATATGGAGCTCGATTTACTCACGGCAATATCACCTATTGACGGTCGATACAGAGGAAAAGCGGGAGCTTTGGCCTCTTATTTTTCTGAATTTGCACTCATCAAGTACCGTGTGCAGGTAGAAATTGAATACTTTATCACTCTGTGTGAACTACCGTTGCCACAGCTGAAAAGCTTTGATCATGCACGTTTTGATGCATTGCGCGCTATTTATAAGAATTTTTCAGAAGCTGATGCACAGCGTATTAAAGAGATAGAAAGTGTAACAAACCACGATGTAAAGGCTGTAGAATATTTCATCAAAGAAGAATTCGATAAGTTGGGCGGAATGGAGGAATACAAGGAATTCATTCATTTCGGATTGACATCACAGGACATAAACAATACTTCTGTACCTTTGTCTATAAAGGAGGCATTGGAACAAGTGTACTATCCGCAAATTGAAGAGCTGATTGCTCAGTTGACTACATACGCTGAAGAATGGGCAAATATCCCTATGTTGGCAAAAACACATGGGCAGCCTGCTTCTCCTACTCGCCTGGGTAAAGAAATCATGGTTTTCGTTTATCGTCTGAATCGTCAGCTGGCTGTATTGAAAGCTTGTCCTGTCACGGCTAAATTCGGTGGTGCGACGGGTAATTACAATGCACATCATGTAGCTTATCCCGAATATGACTGGAAAGCATTCGGAAATCAGTTCGTGGCAGAGAAGCTGGGGTTGGAACGTGAGGAATATACTACTCAGATTTCTAATTATGATAATCTGGGAGCCATCTTTGATGCCATGAAGCGCATCAATACCATTATGATTGACATGAACCGCGACTTCTGGCAGTACATCTCTATGGAATATTTCAAGCAGAAGATTAAAGCGGGTGAAGTAGGTTCCAGTGCCATGCCGCATAAGGTGAATCCTATTGATTTCGAAAATGCTGAAGGTAATCTAGGTATGGCAAATGCTATTTTGGAACACCTTTCTTCTAAGTTGCCTGTTTCCCGCTTGCAACGTGACTTGACAGACTCTACTGTGTTGCGTAACGTCGGTGTACCTTTCGGTCACATTGTGATTGCTATCCAAAGTTCGTTGAAAGGTCTGCGTAAACTGTTGCTGAATGAGAAAGCAATCTATGCCGACTTGGATAATTGTTGGAGTGTGGTGGCGGAAGCTATCCAGACTATTTTGCGCCGCGAAGCCTATCCTCATCCGTATGAGGCATTGAAAGCTTTGACCCGTACAAACCAAGCTATCACAGAAGGGGCTATTAAAGAATTCATAGAAACACTAAATGTAAGCGAAGATATTAAAAAGGAACTGCGAGTGATTACACCGCATAATTATACAGGTATTTAAAAAATAGTTAGTTGGATTTTAATCAAAAAAGCCCGAGAGGGCGTTATACATTAATTAATAAACAAAAGGAAAACCATGAGTACAGAAAATGAAAGCAGACAAGAAGGTGCTGCAAACGAAGAAAACCAGAATGTAAGCCGTGATGGTGGTTATAAGTCTTATAACAGAGACAGTAATTACAACAGATACAACAACGACGGCGAACAGCGTCCTTACCGTCCTCGTACGAACAGCTATAATCGCGAAGGTGGCGACCGTCCTTACCGTTCTTCTTATAACAACGGTGACCGTCCTTCCTATAATCGCTATAATAATGGTGACCGTCCGCAACGTCCCCGCTTTAATCCTAACAGTGAGGATGGAGGAGAACAACGTTCATACCGTCCTCGTACAAATTATAATCGTGAAGGTGGTGAGCAGCGTCCATATACTCCGCGCCCTCGTTTCAATAATGGTGAGGAAGGTGGTGAACGTCAATACCGTCCCCGTACAAACTATAATCGCGAAGGTGGTGAGCAGCGTCCTTATACTCCGCGTCCCCGCACCGGAGGATATAATCGCGAAGGTGGTGAGCAGCGTCCATATACTCCGCGTCCCCGTTTTAACAGCGGTGAAGGTGGTGAACAGCGTTCTTACACTCCGCGTCCTCGTACCGGCGGTTATAATCAAGGCGGCGACCGTCCTTATCGTCCTCGTACCGGTGGTTATCAAGGTGGTGGATACAATCGTCCCTATCGCCCCCGTACGGCTGATTATAACCCGAATGCAAAGTATAGTCTGAAGAAACAGATTGAATATAAAGATATATTGACCGATCCAAATGAGCCGATTCGTCTGAACAAGTTCTTGGCTAATGCAGGTATATGTTCCCGTCGTGAGGCTGATGAGTTTATTACAGCAGGTGTAGTCAGTGTAAATGGTGAAGTGGTAACCGAATTAGGTACTAAGATCAAGCGTACTGACGAAGTGAAGTTCCATGACGAACCGGTAAGTATTGAACGTAAAACTTATATTTTGTTGAATAAACCGAAGGATTGTGTGACTACTTCTGATGATCCTCAGGAACGTAAGACTGTAATGGATTTTGTGAAAGGTGCTTGTAAGGAGCGTATTTATCCAGTTGGGCGTTTGGATCGTAATACTACCGGTGTATTACTGTTAACTAACGATGGTGATTTGGCTTCCAAGCTGACTCATCCTAAGTATTTGAAGAAGAAGATTTATCATGTATATTGTGATAAGAATGTAACCAAGGCAGATCTTGACCAGATTGCAGCAGGTGTGACATTGGATGATGGAGAGATCCATGCAGATGCCATCAGCTATGCATCGGAAACAGACAAATCACAAGTCGGTATTGAAATCCATTCCGGAAAGAACCGTATTGTGCGTCGTATTTTTGAATCCTTGGGATAAGATTTATTTCTTCGCGATTGTTCCGATTCCCGGCATCGTGTTTGGATTCGTGTACTTGCTTTATTGTCAATACATGGCAAAACGGGGTGGCGATAACATCAATCATAACGCACACTTCTACGGTGCGGTATTCGGATTGATTTTTCCCGTGTTATTGGAACCGAGGTTATTGCAAATGTTTATTCAGCAACTTTTGAGGCATTGAAAAACTTATTTGTTTATCTCCATTCGAAATTTGACTCTGAACTAGTTAGATATAATCAATTCTTTACGTCAGGCTTGATCAAGCATTAGAAAAAATATTCAAGAAGTAATTTAGGTTGAGATAGGAAAATTCTAGGCCTCTCGTCGATTTAAAACAACAATCGTCGAGAGGCTTGGTTTTATGGGGTACAGATAAATGGAAAGTTTATAGGAGTGTTGTATTGATTTCGTGGTGAATAGGTGATGTTTGATATGCAACGCTGTCAGGTGATATCCCTATACCCCTTTATGGACATTTTACCCATTTCACGGCATCGGCAATAATAGCTTGATAAGGACCGGAACCGATGTCAAGTAATGTTACTTTTGTTTTTCCAGCGGGGAAAGGAAACTTCCCGAGAGAAATCCAACCATAACCCGCTTCTTCCGTTTCGAGCGTTATTTTTTCATTCCCGCCCTTGTGGAGGAATAAATAAGTT
>OLWB01003287.1_pt1 | contig 11737 bp, 9 predicted proteins | sample 1673331 | NCBI WGS metagenome assembly OLWB01 (sample SAMEA3178943, study PRJEB25190) | human gut metagenome | biome: human gut; feature: human-associated habitat; material: faeces | place: Austria | collected 2013 | reverse complement strand
ACTTCATTCACGCCAGGGCCTGCAAACCTTTTTGCGAAAAATCCTTGACACTACCCTTTTTAGGGGCGATTTTTCAAAATCGCCCCACCGTGGATGTTCACCCCCAAAAAAGAGCAAAAGAAGCAAAAACCGCTTTCCTAATAAAAATAGGGAAGCGGTTTTGTCATTTTTTAGACACCGGCAGAGAAATGATTTTCGATGGTCCGACCGGGCTGTCCTGGGAATTGACAAGAGAAGGAGGCAATCGGCTTTGGCCGGGTGCGGTCCCCCCTCTGGCAAGAGGTGAGGGAAAAATTTCAAAATGCTTCTATATAAGCTAATTATTATTTTATCGATGAAACTATGAGGCGGACAAGTGGTCAAAGTCATACTTTTTTACTATTAATGGCCTTTATGTAAAAGATCAAAAGATGTTTATGAAATTTTGTTGGCTAAATCAATAAAAATATTAAAGAATTTATTGACAATTTATCAATATATAAATATAATGAAAGCACAACGTTTCGTTTTTAAGAGATTGACTGCATTGAAAATGCGGTAAAAATATCTAAAAAGATAAAATTTGCGCCGTTTTTTGCTTTGAAGGAAGAAATGTGCGGCCTAAGGAATGGGCTTACAGCTTTGAATATGTGTGCTGCCGGAGAAAGATTAATAATACGCTTTTTCTGACTTGCAAGAAATCCAGGACAGAGCGGAAGGCAGTCTAATCGATGCTTTTCGAATGCCTTTATTTCGGCGAGTTAATTCTTCATACTGCGGATTGATAAAATCATATTCATGAATATTGTGAAAAGCCTGATAGCGGAAAAGATTTTGTTTGGTATGGTTAAGGAAAGAAAGCAATCTAGTTCCGGAACTTTAGAATTTTAAATTTTTATATTTAGGAGATGATGCCCTAATTTATTAAAAGTATTATGTGAAAGGAAGGGAGAATGAAAAATCACGATTGCATGCCAAGAAAGGTTGTTTTCGGTGTCGAGTCTAGATCAATATTTTCTAAAGCGTTTTGCACTTAGGCTAATCCTGCCGGTGCCGTTCCCGTTTTGGATAAAATTTAGAACGTGCCGATTAACCACAGGGCCAAAATATTGGCCTGAAAGCGAGCGTTGGAAAAATGATAATAGTCTAATAATCTAGAAGTTACTTTATGGATTCTATTATCATCAAAATTTAATAATATCGGAGGGAATAGGAATGGAAATACCTAAAAAGATGAAAGCAGTGGTAACGCATGGTCCGAAAGATTCCCGTCTGGAGCTTGTAGATGTGCCGGAGGTAAGCGAGGGAGAAATTCTAATTAAGGTGGAAGGTTGCGGCATCTGTGCCGGCGACGTAAAAGCCTATAACGGCGGCCTGAATTTTTGGGGAGATGGAACAAACCCGCCAAGCTTAACGACTCCAACCATTGGAGGGCATGAGATCATCGGTACCATTGTTAAAATGGGGCCGGGAGTGGAGAAAAAAGAAACCTACGGTGTTGCGGACAACGATTTTAAGCTTGGAGACCGGGTTGCGGTAGAACAAGTAGAACCTTGCGGCGAATGCCGGTATTGTAAAGAAGGACGGTATTCCCTGTGTGTTCCCCACAATGTGTATGGTTTTAAGAGGCATCTTTGGGGAGGCTTCGCGGAATATGCCAAGCTGACAAAAAATTCCTTGGTTTATAAAATTCCTCAGGATATGCCCTTGAAATTGGCTTTGGTCATTGAGCCCTACTCTTGCTCTATGAACGCGGTCAATCGGGCGCGGATTCAACCAAATGACGTTGTGGTAATATCCGGCGCGGGCTGCTTGGGCCTTGGCATGCTGGCGATTGCCAGTACCTTGCAGACAAAGCATTTGGTTTCCTTGGACCTGAACGATCAGCGGTTGGAGCAAGCCAAGGAGTTTGGTGCGGATATCACCATAAATCCTAAGAGAGAGGATGTTTACAAGCGGATTGATGAACTGACGGGCGGCTATGGCTGTGATGTGTATATAGAAGCCACTGGCTATCCCTCTAGTGTCGTGCAAGGCTTAAAACTTATTAAGAAAGGAGGAAATTTTGTAGAGTTCAGTCTGTTTATGGATTCCACCACTGTTGACTGGAGTGTTATCGGCGATGAAAAGGAATTGAATGTATACGGCTCCAGCCTGAGCCCCAGATGCTTCCCGAAGGTGATCGAGGGAATTTATTCTGGAAAAATAAAGGCGGATGGCGTCGTCACTCATGAATTTGCGCTGGATGACTATTTAGAGGCTTTGGAAACGAGTGGGAAAGGAGCCGGCAGTATTAAGGTCGCTTTTGTGAATAAATAACGTAATATTTGGTGCTTTTATATTAAAGTATACAATATAAAACAATAAAATTTGTGCTTTTTTATTGCAGGTTTGCAATGAAAGGGCGTTTTTTTTGCCTTTTTTGCTCTAGGTCCGCTCGTCTGGTAAGTCATAGGTAACGGAATCAATTCACAGACTGATACGGATAGGATCCGGCTGGCTTTTGCTGATTATAAAAATACTAATGCAAGTAAAGGAGAGAAATTATGAAAAAGCTAATCGCATTATTGACAGCAGGTTTATTAACAGCAGGCATTTTTTCTGGCTGCGCTTCTGATGGAGAGAGCTCCGCCCCCGCAAGCGATTCTTCTGCGCCAGGCAGCTCCGCCGCGCAGGAAAACAATGGGAACACAGACGGCGCCACAATTACGATGGCTATGGTGAACTGTCCGGTAGTGCAAAAGCTGGCCGAACTCACTCCGGAATATTATGAGGCCGAGGGCGTCAATATTGTTATTGACGTTTTGGAGGAGGAAAATCTCCGTACCAAGGTCACCAATATGGTTGCTACCGGCGACAGTACCTATGATTTGTATATGTTAGGCGCTTACGAGCTGTCCACCTGGATCAATAACGGCTGGGTAGCCAACCTAACGCCCTATATGGAGACGAAATCGGAAGAGGAATTAGCGGCGTACGACCGCGACGATATGTTTGAGGGCCTTTTATCCGTGGCAATTGGATCTGATGGAAATCAATACGCGATTCCATTCTTCGGTGAGAGCTCCTTCATTATGTATAACATTGAAAAGTTTGAAGAGGCTGGCATTACGGTTACTGAAAACCCCACCTGGGAGGAAATTTACGGCTGGGCGCAGGCGTTGACCGATAAGCAAAATGAGGAATATGGCTTTGTCCTTCGCGGAAACGTCGGATGGGGTGCTAGCGGGGGTGTGTTGACAACCATCTGTAATTCCTTTGGTGCCAGGATGTACGACGAGTCTTGGAATGCCACCTTTAATACGGAGGAAATGAAAAGCGGCTGGGAAACCTTCTATAATCTGGCGGTAAACTGCGGTCCGGATGATGTCACCAACTGCACCTACAATGACTGTATCAACTATATGACCTCCGGCAAGGGAGCAATGTGGTATGATGCCACATCCAATGCCTCTAATCTGGATACCGATGATTCGGCGATGAAGAATAATACCGGCTATATCGTGGCTCCTAACGACTCCGGATGGATTTGGGAATGGTCCTTTGCTTTAAATCCCCAGTCCGACAAGGGCCAGGAGGTTGTAGACTACATGATGTGGGCCTCCTCTAAGGATTATGTGGATTTGACTATGGGCCTGGATTCTACCGGCGCTTCCACACCTTCCGGTATCAGAACCTCTACCTATGAACGCGACGACTATAAAGGCCTTTCTTATGCCGCGGCGACTCTCGACGCGATCCAGGGTGCAAAGTTTGAACTGGAAGGCAACCCTTGCAAGGGAAACCAATTCCTGGCGATTCCCGAATACAGCGAGCTTGGAGATTATATGACCGAGCAAATGGCCGCTTGCATTGTAGGCGACATTGATATGGATACAGCGCTGAATAACTGCAATGATTTCTTTAATGATGTTGCGGAAGAGGGCGGCTACAAGGAATAAACGGATGCGGAAATCATCGCTGCGGCCGGAGACCAGCTTCTCGGGCCGCAGCGAGTCCACGAAAGGAAGGCTTGTGATGTTCGGGAAAAAGAGAAAGCTCTCTAATGAAAGATTTTATTTAGTCCCCGCGGTGGTCATCGTGGCAATCTGCACGCAAATACCTTTTATCTTTTGTATCGTTTATTCCTTTACTAACTGGAATCTAACCCGGCCGGATAAAGGGATCACCTTCGCCGGACTGAAAAATTATATTTACTTTCTTACTGACGCGGAATTTTGGAAAATAGCTTTGCAAACGGCTGTTTTGGTCATTGTCTCCCTTGTGGTGTGTACGTTTTTGGGATACCTGATCGCGCTTCTGCTGGATCATGACATTCCCGGGAAAAGGCTGTTCCGCACCATGGTGATTACTCCCTTTTTCTTGATGACCACTGCCAGCGGGGTAATCTGGAAATATACGATTTTCAATATTTCCTTTGGCTGGTATGGAGAAATTGTCCGGACGTTTGGCGGCGTGCCCAGCGATCCCCTCACCAGATATCCAATGGCATCCTTGATCCTGATTTTTATCTGGCAGTGGATGCCGTTTTTCATCATGATCTATTTAGGGGGCCTTCAAGGAATTTCTGAGGAGGTTGTGGAAAGCGCGAAAATTGACGGATGCAATTGGTGGGTGCTAACCTTTAAAATCAAACTGCCAATGATCTTTAATTACCTTCAGGTGGCAATGATGCTGGGCTTCGTTTTCATTATGAAGGAGCTGGGCCTGATCGTGACCACGACATTAGGCGGGCCGGGGACCTCGACCTACACCTTTACCTACGAAATATATAAGCAGATGACGGTTTCACATAATGTTGGCCGAACTGCGGCAGTTTCTGTGATTGTGGTAGTGATTATTTTGATATGCATAAAATTCCTTTTCTCTTCCATGCAGAAGAGAAAGGCTTGAATTGGGAGTGAGTTTTATGAGAAAGAGCCTTCACTTCAAAAAGCAGCTGATGAAATGGATTGTATTCTGCGGCACCCTGCTGTTTGCGGCATTTTACTTTTTTCCGGTGTTCTATATGTTTATTACCGGCTTTAAAACGGAAAATCAGGCGGCATATCCGACGCTGATTTTTACGCCTACTCTTGAGACCTATAAGGAAGTCCTCAATTCCGATATGATGCGCTATCTGGGCAATTCTGTTTTCCAGGTAGTGCTTGGAACGCTTATTACCACCGTTTTATCCGTGTTTGCGGCGTTTTCTATTTTGTTTGCCCGGTTCAAGAAAAGAGGGCGGGGCGGCAGTATGTATTATTGGTTCATTACCACGATTTTGTTGCCTCCGGTGGCGGTGCTGCTTCCTCTTTTCATCATCTTCAGTAATTTCCACCTGAACCAAAATTCCTGGAGCCTGCTGTTTTTGTATGTGGGCTTCCATATACCCATCGGGGTTTGGCTGATTTACTCCTTTTTCTGCGATATTCCGGGAGAAGTGGTAGAGGCCGCGCGGGTAGACGGGTGCGACGGGCTTCGCCTGATGTTCCGTATTATTGTTCCGATTGCCCGGGTTGGCATCATCACCGCCGCCTTGCTGGTAGCGGTGTTCATTTGGAATGAATTTTTCCTGGGCTTTAACCTGTCTTCGCCCATGACGGCTACCGTGCCGGTTTATCTGCAAAAATTCAAGGAACAGCAAGGACAGTTTATTGCCAAGCTCTGTGCTTCTACCACATTAGCGTCTCTGCCCCCGATTATTTGCGGCTGGTTCTCCTTGAAATCCTTAATTAAAGGCCTGACCTCAGGCGCTGTAAAGGGATGAACAAAGTGTAAAAGGTATCACTATGAAAAACGGCGACAGCAGATGAATTGATCTTATGAGAAAGAAATACCTTCTGCAGACCTTGGCTCCAGTAGCGGAAAGGTAACGCTGATACACTCCCGAATAACAAAATTGTATCTTGGCTTCCACGATTTTGCCTTTGTCGATTGCCGTATCTTATTGTATTTAGATGATAGAACATGGATAAAGTAGAAAAATCCGCTGATTAAACATAAAGCGCCTTCCTGTTTTTATAGGAAGGCGCTTTTTACTTTTAGTTAATAACAAAGGGATTATTTTGAGCCTTTACCAAGGATATTTTCAAGGCTGCTTTAAAGGTTGCTGCTGAAGATTGCCCGCGGGTCTACTAATATTTCTGATTTTAATTGGGAATGCTCTACTAGACAATGGTAGCACTGCATGATAGCTTGCCTGCCCTGTTCTTTAGGATACTGATAAATTACTGCGTTTATGGTGCCGTCTTTGACTAGGGGAATCATGGGTTCTAATAAATCCGTCGCGATTACTTTAATTTCCTGGGAACGGTTTTCCTCCCGCAGTACATTACAAATTGCCAGGGAGTTACCTGTAGCGATATAAAAGCCCTGGATGTTAGGAATTTCATATAGAGCTTTTTTTGTTAAAACAGAGGCGATTTCTGGTTCGTCATGGGTTTCAAAGGTTTTTAATAAATAATGGTGATTAAAAAGTTTATCACAAAACCCTTGCACCTTTTCTCGGTGCTCCAGAATATTGTTGTCGCCAAGGAAAATGACAAAGTTTGATTCTGGAGGTGTCATGAAGCACAAAATTTCAGAGGCGAGCTGTCCCGACATATAAGCATTTACTCTCACGCAGCCGGTTTGTCCGGGAGACTTAAAATCATTTCCTATCAGGAATACCGGTATGTGGTGGGAATGTAATTTAAGCAGGCAAGACTCACATGAGATGACTGAGGCGGGGCATAGAATGACCGCGTCAATCTGCTCACGGACCAAATCATCACAAATTCTGTAAAGCTCAAGATCAGAGTAAATATCCGAAAATTGAAAGAATTTTCCGATGACATTATAGTCTCGAAGTTCTTCCAAGGCTTCTCGAATTCCTGTAATAATGTCGTTGAAATATTGCTCCCAAGCATAAGGGTAAACAATAGCGATGTTGATTGGCTTGCGGGCTAGGCATTGTGCGGACCGATTGGCAGTATATCCCATTTCTTTGGCCGTATCAATAATTTTTTTCCGTGTTTCATCACTGATGCCAGGCTTTCCCGTAAGTGCTTTACTGACACTTCCGACCGAGGTGTTAAGTTGTTTGGCGACATCTTTTATTGTCACTTGTCTTGTAGCCATTGTTTTTATGCCTCCGTAGATTGAGATGATCTTTTATCTTAATTGTTTGATTGGTTGATACATTCAAAACGAGTTATATATAAGAATTTATGAGATGTTTTGCGGCGTGTCCTAGGAAAAATTACAGCTTTTAATTGCGGGTTAGAATTCAGCGTCCGATAAATTTATACTACAAAAACAAAATATATGATTATTATCTTATATAATACTACAGTTGTCAATAATAAAAATCATTATTTTTTATAAAAATTTACAAGATAAAGAAAAAATGTTTTCTTTAATATATGGGATAATTGACATATAAATATAGGATATTTTAAAATATTTTATGTTAAAAACAAGAAAAAGGTGTTGACTTTTCTGATTTATACTGTATAATAAAGAAAAACGTTTTTGTAAAACGTTTTTTATGCTCGCTGATAAAATCACAAATTGGTTAGGAATTGTGAAAGTATGAAGGAGAAGGAGATATGGAGAATAGGCATATGAGATTAAAAACGGCGGCAGTCAAGCTGGTAGGAGCAATCTTTATACTGCTTTTATTAGTGATATCACTGTATCCATTTATCTGGATGATATTAAATTCCTTTAAAGAAAACATGGAGATATTTAAACAACCTTTTTCTTTACCGGCCCATTGGGATTTTGCCGTTTTCCGCGAGGCCTGGGAGTTTGGGGAGTTTTCAAATTCCATTTGGGTATCTATTATCGTAACTGTTTCAGTAGTTGTTTTTACGCTTCTGGTTTCTTCTATGGCGGCATTCGCCACATCGCACCTAAGGTTTAAAGGACGAAATTTCTTTCTGGGGACTTTTGTCGGCCTGCAGGTAGTTTCCGGGCAAGTTCTGCTGATTTCTATTTTCAAGCTTTTACAGATGCTTCAGCTGTTTGACACCAGAACAGGTCTGATTTTAGTTTGTATTGCCTTTAGTATTCCTTTCAGCGCCTATATCATGAACAGCTTTTTCAGAAGTCTGCCTTATGAGCTTTATGAATCGGCCCAGATAGATGGATGTTCAAACATCATATATTATTCAAAGATTTTGCTGCCTCTCTCAAAACCCGTGTTTGCCAGTGTCGCTATTTTTGTAGCCCTATCTACCTGGAATGAATTTTTGTTCGCTATGACCTTTTTGCGGAAAGAGAGAACGTTGACAGTCCAGCTGCGAAATTTCTTTTCCTCATTCGGCTCCAGTTATGATATTGCGTTTGCGGGCTTGACTTTAGTAGTAGTCCCTCTGCTAATCCTGTATCTTTTGATGCAAAAATATTTCATACAAGGCTTGACAAGCGGTGCGGTAAAGGGCTGACGGATGAAAGATATGAGAAAAGAGGTTTGAGATTATGTATCAATCAAAAAAGAAATCAAGGCTTGGAGATGTTTCAGCCTATTTTTTTCTGCTGCCTGCGATTGTCCTTTCTGTTCTTTTTATTGTGGTTCCTTTGATTTTGACATTCCGTTATTCGTTTACTGATTGGTCAGGCTTGGGAGAATACAACAATATTGGCTTTCAAAATTTCCAAAACTTGATGTCGGACTCAGTTTTTTGGGAATCCATAAAAACAACATTTATCTGGGTGCTGCTTTATGTGATATGTTTGCCGATAACCAGCCTGATTTTAGCGCTGGTACTGGAATTTGGTATGCCTTTCAAATCGTTAAAGCCTGTGGGAAGAACCATTTTCTTTATGCCTATGATGATGTCGATGGCTGCGGTGGCCTTGCTTTGGCAATTAATTTTTAACCCTAATTTGGGAATCCTTCCGAAGCTGCTGACCATGCTGGGCGTGACTACGACCTCAGTGGATTTTCTTGGAGATTATAATTTTGCCATTTTTGCGGCTTTTATACCGATTATCTGGCAATCCTCCGGCTTTGGAATGGTAATCTATTCTGCCGCCATCCAAGGAATCCCTTTGGATGTTTTAGAATCGGCTTCTATTGACGGCTGCACAAAATGGAAAGCAATTTGGCATATCGTGGTACCGATGCTGGCTCCTACCGTGGCGCTGTTAGCAACCTTAAACCTTGTGAATGGCTTTAAGGCTTTCGACCTGCTCTATATTCTAACGGCAGGAGGCCCTGGGACCTCGACTCAGGTAACGTCCATTTATATTTTCCAGCAGGCCTTTGTCAGTAACTATTATGGGTATAGTTCAGCGATGTCATTGATCCTCTTTTTCATTACGGTAATCTTTGGAGTCTTATTCTTTAAGACCTCAAATAGATTAGAAAATTATGTTTAAAAAGGAGAGAAAGATTATGAAAACAAAAAGACTGATTGGTCTGGCGCTTGCCGCGCTTTTATGCACAGCGGCTTTCAGCGGCTGTAATGACAATGCGGCGCAGTCCTCTTCAGAGGGCGCCGGCAGTTCTGCCGCGGGCACAGAGACATCTACTCCTCAGGAAAACAGCGGTAAATTCACCGCTTGGGTGTATGCCCTGTCAGCTTCTCCGACTGGCGAATATGTCGATTATCTTAAGGCATTCCCAGAGAAATACCCTGAACTTAATGCGGAAATCACGGTAATGAGCGGCGAGGATATTAAAACGCAGGCTCGTTTGGCGGTAGAGTCTGGAACTGCGCCGGACGCCATGATGGTTAGTGCGGGAGAGGATTTCTGGGAGTATGTGGATAAAGGCGCCGCAATGGATTTAACCGACATTATTAACGACAATGGATTTGATGAGTATGCGGATCAAGCTTATTTTGACACCTTTGCCCAAGACGGAAAAATCTATGGTATGCCTATCGGAGGCGTAACAGTATGGCAGACACTGTATGTGAATAACGACATCTTTAAAGCCAATAATATCCTACCACTATGGAAGAACTGCAGGAGGTCTCTCAGAAACTGCGCGAGGCAGGCATCGAGCCTTTGGCGGTGGGAGATAAAGACGGCTGGCCGGCATTATTGCTGTTAGGCGACCTGTATCTCCAGCAGACCGGATACGACAGCGTAGATAAGCTGAACAGTGGCGAAGTAAAATTTGCAGACGATCCTTATATGAAGAGCGCTATGGAGACCTTGGCTGATTTAGGCTCCAGTAATGTATTTATGTCTGGCTTTGCCAGCTCTGACCAAAACGAAGCGATTCAAAGCTGGGCCGCGGGTCAGGTTGCGATGCTTTATAACGGTTCCTGGTGGACCGGTACGGCCGGCGGAACAGATCTGGGCTTTGAAATTGTTCCCATCAAGCTTCCAATGATGCAGGGCCTCACCGATATCAATACCGTTCAAATGGCTTGCGATAATGCTTTAATCTTTAATCCTGAGTGCACCAATACAGACGCCATTTCTAAATTTATTGATTATTTGTGCAATGAAGAAGCTCAGGTGCTGTACTGCTCCGAGAGTAATGTGTTCAGTATTTATCCAGGCGCTAATGAGAAAGTTACCTTAGACCCAATCTTTGAAGAACCGGCGATTATGGATCAATTTGATTACCCGATTTCTGGCGTGTTCTTTGACCATGCGTTCCCATCTGCGGTGCTCGAGGTTATGAAGACTTCTGTCCAGAATGCCATTGCGGGCCAGATTTCTGTCGACGAAGCGTTGCAGCAGATTGACGCTGAGATGGCAAAAGCTCTTGCTTAATCTAGCGAACGGATAGGCCCTTTGTTATCAATGGAACCCGCCAAGATTTTTCGCGGCGGGTTCTTTTTTAGCAATAATAAAAAGCATGTAAATCAGAAGTCCCTTTGTAGCCTGCTGCGCACCGGTACGTTTCTAAGGCGGTGCTTCGTGGTTTGCCAATAAGTGTGTTTAGTTATTTTAGTCAGGGATTAAGGAGTGGTTTTCTTGCGTATTTCTATTTTATTAGAGCCTGCTATGCCTTCCCGCTTTTTCAATGCGGAAATTAAAAAGCTGTTTCTCCCATTTCCCCAAATTGAACTGGTTTTTCAGGATGTAGCCGATATTTTAAGAAACGGCGTTAGAGGAGAGGTGTTCCTTAACAGCCATGGAGAAATTTATCCTTATGTGATCGAAGACGTTTTATATGAGTATTTCAGCAACGGCGGCGGCCTTTTTCATCTCGGCGGAAGCCCTTTTGAGACCGCCGTAATCGAACAAGACGGCGAATGGGTTCCTGTGGTCCGGACCTTTGGAGATTCCAGAGATAACGCCGGATTTGGGCCTTTAGATAAAGAATTTGATTATTTTAGGGCAAAGCTGGGGCTTACAGTATATACTCCACCTGATTTAGACGATGCAGCTGATTCCTTGAAAATCATTTTTCAATCTAAGCTTTGCGGCTGCGGGGAACTCCCCCTGACGGTACCGCCCAAAGGATTGGATATTGCTGCGACCGCACAGCTGCGGCTTTTTCAGCCCCAGTTGGATTTAATGGATCACAGGGCTTATATGGCAAGGCCAATTGTAAGAGAAACCATACACACCGCTAGCGTCGTTTCACCGGTGGGGAAAAAGCTTGCGAATATCATGCATTTGGTAAAAGCGTGGGGAAATCCATACCGTAAGGATCAAAGCCAATGGCTGTCCCCCTGGGCGCTGTATTGCGGCGAGATCAATCAGGAATTTCCCGCGCCGGTTTTGAAAACCATGTTGGATTGGCTTGCGTGCAGAACCAATTTAAAAGAGCCCTTGTTGGATTTTGCCAGCCTTCATCCCGGAGAGCAGACCCGGGCGGTCT
>OLWB01003278.1_pt1 | contig 11754 bp, 8 predicted proteins | sample 1673331 | NCBI WGS metagenome assembly OLWB01 (sample SAMEA3178943, study PRJEB25190) | human gut metagenome | biome: human gut; feature: human-associated habitat; material: faeces | place: Austria | collected 2013 | reverse complement strand
CAGCTCGCAGACGCGCTTCAGGCCTGCGCCGCAGTAGTCCTTGGCCTTTTCGGGATCCATCAGACCGGCCTTGGCGGCAGCCTGGGCGGAGCAGCCGGAGACGATCAGGATGATGTCGTTTTCCAGCAGCTTCTTCATCAGCTCAATGTGAGCGGTGTCGGGACGAACCTTGGGGTTGTTGCAGCCGACCATGGCCACAGCGCCGCGCAGAACGCCGGAATGCACACACTCGATCAGAGGCTTGGTGGTGCCGAACTCGTCCACCTGGGAGTTGGCGACGCCGTCGAGAACCTTCTTGATGGCTTCCACAGAGTAGCCGACACGGGCATTCTGCTTCATGCTGGGGATGTTGACCAGCTCGGGCTTGCGGTTCTTGAAGTTGTCGATCGCCATCTTGACAATGGCCTTGGCGTTCTCACCGGCGGTCTCAGCATGGAACTGGATGAACTCGGAGTCGGGCATCCGGGCGATGGGAGAGGTGGTGATGAACTTGGTATGGAAGCACTTGCTCAGGGGGCCCAGAGCGGGGAAGATGCACTGCACGTCCACGACAATGGCCTCGCAGGCGCCGGTCAGAACCACGTTCTCCTGATTCAGGAAGTTACCGGCCATGGGGATGCCGTGACGCATGGTGACTTCGTTGGAGGTGCAGCACACACCGGAAACGGTGATGCCCTTTGCGCCCACGGACTTGGCATAAGCGATCATCTCGGGGTCGTTGGCATAGTAAACGACCATTTCGGACAGGCTGGGATCATGGCCGTGAACAACGATGTTGACATTGTCCTTCTCCATGACGCCGATGTTGGCGGTGGTGTCAATGGGCTTGGGAGTGCCGAACATAACGTCGGAGAACTCGGTGCCCATCATGGAGCCGCCCCAGCCGTCGGACAGGCCGGCGCGCAGAGCCTGACGGATCAGAGCTTCGGGCAGAGAAGAGCAGCCCATGTGGGTCATGTGCAGCGCGGTGGAGACTTCCCGGTCGATGGCGCGGGGTTCGATACCGGCTTCATGCCACAGCTTCTGGGTGTACTCGGGGGCGCGCTTCAGGAAGCGCTGTACGCCGAAGGGCTTGCCGTACTCCAGCAGGCCGATCTCGGCCATTTCGTGAGCCAGGTCGTAGATGTCCTTGCCCTCGGTCTCCACGCCCCACTCCTTGGCGATGCGGATCAGCTTCTCGGGGTCCTTGACCTGATAGTTGCCGCCTTCCTTGGTCTGGTACAGGGTGTGCATGATCTCGCGGCCATGGTCGGAGTGCGTAGCAGAGCCGCCGGCGGTGAACCGCAGATAGTTACGGCCGACGATACCATGTACGTCGCAGCCGCAGATGCCCCGGGGGGCCTTCTTGGTGATGCGGCACGGGCCCATGGAGCAGATACGGCAGCAAGTGCCGGATTCGCCGAAGCCGCAATGGGGGGTCTGGTTCTTGACCCGCTGCTGCCAGGAGTCAGCGCCAACCTTGCTGCCGTTTTCCAGCAGAGAGTTGGTAGCTTGCTCCATCTCCTCAACAGTTGTCAAATAAGCCCAATCCTTCAAAGTGATTTCCTCCTAATCATTCGATTCTTTGAAAAGCCTGTGCGTACCCTACGATAGGTCATAGTGTATCGATAGTATTGTACTCATTTAGCGTGCAGTTGTCAATCGTGCAATTTGACACATTTCACGTGTTTTTTTCATCCCCCAGGGGGGGATTTTTGCTATTTTCCTTAAAATTGTGGAGAAAAGGTGCTTTTTGGGAAATTATTCACAAAAATGCAAAAAATTTTTTGCTTGAAAACGACCGTCCATGGCAGAAAGCGGCGGGGAAGCGCCGCCGCTTCCCCGCCGGAATATCCGATTTTTTGCGCACTCATTGAATTGTCAGCTTGTGGCAGTGACCCTCGCCCAGAACATGCTCGACGCAGGTCTTGAAGCGCGCAAACCTGTCATTGGGGACAAACGCCAGCGCCGTACCGGCAAAGCCGCCGCCGTGGATACGGACAGCGCCCTCTCCCTCCAGCAGCTGCTGGCACAGTGCGATGGTGAACGCCATATCCTGCTTCTGGATGTAGCCCGCCGGGGTCACGTTCTGCAGCAGCGTCCATGACGCCATGCCGGAAGCGTTGACGAAGTGCAGGAACGCGTCAAAGTCGCCGTCCTTCAGCGCGCGCACCTGGGACTTCACCCGGCGGTTCTCGTTGAAGAAGTGGATAGCTCTAAGCACTGCCCGGTCGCCGGTGACCTTGCGGACTTCAGCGATGTGCCTGTAGAACGCCGCCTCGTCCACATCGTGGAGGACTTCCTTACCGAAGAACGCCGCCACGGCCTTCATTTCCACGGGCATGGCCGCGTACTCGTCCGTCAGGTCGGCATGATCCGCACCGGAATCGATGGTGCAGAGGGTATAGCCGCTGTGGACGAAATCGTAGTCTACCTTTTCCACGATGGGATTTTTCGGGTCGGCAAAATCGATGTACACCAGTCCGCCCACGCTGGAAGCCATCTGATCCATCAGGCCGGAGGGCTTGCCGTAGTAGACGTTTTCGGCGTACTGGCCGATCTGGGCAATTTCAATGGCGGAAACCGCGCCGCCCGCAAACAGGCCGTTCAGGATACGGCCGATCAGCACCTCAAAGGCCGCGGAGCTGGACAGGCCGGAGCCGGGTAGGACGGTAGATCTGACCTTGGCTTCAAAGCCGCTCAGCTTGTACCCCCGCCGGGCAAACGCCGCCGCTACGCCGCGGATCAGCGCCGCCGTGGTGTTCTTCTCGGACTCTCTGGCATCCAGATCGTTCAGGTCGATCTCCACGGGCTTGTAGCCCTCGGAATCCACGCGGATGATGTTCGTGCCGGTCAGGGTGACCTCCGCCATGGTCTCCATGTCAACTGCTGCCGCCAGCACACAGCCGTGCTGATGGTCGGTGTGGTTGCCGCCGATCTCCGTGCGGCCGGGGGCGGAAAAATGATAGGTGTCAGCCATTTTGAACCTCCGTCAAAAATCGTTTCAGGGCAGCTCTGCCCGCTTCGGTACACTTGTAAACGCCCGCGCACTCCAGAACCCGGGCAAACACCTGGCCGATCTCGTACTGAATGATCGCCTCGGCGTTTTCTTCGCCAAATTCCGGGTGCCGTGGCATAAATGCGTCCGCCCAGTCGGCGTGCTTGGAAAGCGCCTCGTTCTCCCGCAGGTTTTCCCCCCTCAGCAGGGCTTCCCGCAGGTCGGCCATTTCCTTTTTCAGTCTGCCGGGAAGAACGGCAAGACCCATGACCTCGATCAGGCCGATGTTCTCTTTTTTGATGTGGTGGAGTTCCTCGTGGGGGTGGTACAGCCCCATGGGATGCTCCTTCGTCGTCAGGTTGTTCCGCAGGACCAGATCCAGCTCATACCGCCCCTCCCGCATACGGGCGATGGGGGTGATGGTGTTATGGGGTTCGCCGTCGGTTTCCGCGAAAATCATCGCCGCCGGATCGCTGTAGGAACGCCACTTGGCAAGGATTCTGCCCGCCAGGTCGCAGAGGTGGTCTTTGTTTTCCGAGTTCAGGCGAAGCACCGTCATCGGGTATCTCACCACGCAGCAGTCCACGTCGTCAAAGCCGGGAACCTCGAAGCCAAACTCCTTCTCCGCCTTTTCCATGGGGAATGTGTGGTGGCCGCCCTGAAAATGTTCGTGGGACAATATGCTGCCGCCCACAATGGGCAGGTCCGCGTTCGACCCAAGGAAATAGTGGGGGAACTGCTCCACAAAGGAAAACAGCTTATCAAACACTCCCCGGTCAATGACCATGGGCGTGTGCCGGGCGTTCATGACGATGCAGTGCTCATTATAATAAACGTAGGGCGAATACTGGAAGCCCCATAGCTGGCCGTTCACCATTACCGGCATGACCCGCAGATTCTGCCGTGCCGGGTGGGAAATGGTTCCCGCATAGCCCACGTTTTCGGGGCAGAGCAGACACTTGGGGTAACCGGACGCCTTTTTCAGCTTCGCCGCCGCGATGTCCCGGGGGTCTTTCTCGGGCTTGGACAGGTTGATGGAGATCTCCAGCTTCCCGTATTTGGTCTCCGCCGTCCAGCGCTCGTCCTTCGCGATGCGGTCGCGGCGGATGTAGTTGCAGTCCTGACTGAGGGTGTAGAAGTAGTCCGTCGCCGCCTTGGGGGACTGGGTATAGCGCGACCGGAATTCCCGCACCACCTCCGACGGGCGGGGCGTCAGGAAGCCCATGAGCTTCGTGCCGAACAGGTCGCGTTCGGCGATGGTATCCGCGATCATCCCCTGCTGGGCGGCGTAATCGCACAGCAGATTCAGGCACTCCGGGAAATCAAAGCGCTGCTCCTGCTTTTCGTAACTCTCCAACCGCAGTTCAGAAAGAAGGGTATTCCGTGCGAACGTCTCGTCCAGCGGGTGGAGAAGGCCGCAGTTTTTCGCGTAATCCAGCAGCGCATCCAGCGCCGCCCAAACAGTTTCAGTCGTCATAGCCATGCGGATGCTCCTTGTGCCAGTTCCATGCGGAACCAATGATGGTCTCAATATCGTCATATTTCGGCTTCCAGCCAAGCACGGTCTTCGCCTTTTCGCTGGACGCCACCAGCTGCGCCGGGTCGCCCGCGCGGCGGGGGGCCATCTCGCACTTGATGGGCTTGCCCACGACCTTTTCCGCCGTGTCGATGATCTCCTTCACCGTGAAGCCCACGCCGTTGCCCAGATTGAAGACGTTGTTTTCCCCGCCGTTCATCAGGTACTCTGCCGCCAGAATGTGGGCGGAAGCAAGGTCAGTGACGTGGATGTAATCCCGGACGCAGGTGCCGTCCCGGGTGGGATAGTCGTCGCCGTAAATCGACACATGATCCCGCCGTCCGTTGGGAACCTGCAAAATAATGGGGATCAGGTGGGTCTCCGGGTCATGCGCCTCGCCGATCCTGCCGGACATATGCGCGCCGCAGGCGTTGAAGTAGCGCAGCGCCACAAACCGGATGCCGTGGGCAACGGACGCCCAGTAGAACATCCGCTCCATGGAGAGCTTCGTCTCGCCGTAGCAGTTCGTCGGGTGGGTGGGGTCGGTCTCCAGAATCGGCACATGCTCCGGCTCGCCGTAGGTCGCCGCCGTGGAGGAAAAGACGATGTACTTTACCCCATGCTCGATCATGGATTGCAGCATCGTCCGGGTGCCGCCCAGATTGTTATCGTAGTATTTCAGGGGATTGACCATGCTCTCGCCCACCTGAGAATTCGCCGCGAAGTGGATGACCGCGTCGATCTTCTCGGAGGAAAACACATGGTCGCAGAATTCCTTACTGCGGATATCGCCCTGATAAAATCTGGCCTTCGGATGCACCGCCTTGCGAAAACCGGTTTCCAGATTATCGGCCACGACCACGTCGTAGCCGTTGTCAATGAGTTCATACACGGTGTGGCTGCCAATGTAGCCCGCGCCGCCAAGTACCAGAATCGTTTTCATTTATACTGCCTCTTTTCTCCACAATAGCGGCAGATGACCTTCATCTGCCGCTATTGTAATACATGGTTTACTTCTTGGCAAGATATTTCCGCATATCCAGCGAGCAGGCCGCCAGAATAATGCCGCCCTTGATGATGTACTGCATGGAGGGGTCGATGCCCAGCATGGACAGCGCCACGAAGATGATCCGCAGCACGAACACGCCCAGGACAATGCCGCTGATCTTGCCGGTGCCGCCTACGAAGGAAACACCGCCGATGACGCAGGCCGCGATGGCGTCGCACTCGTAGTTAAGGCCCGCCGACTGGGTGATGGAGCTGATGCGGGCGCCCTCAATGAAGCCCGTAACGCCGTACATCGCACCGGCGAGGGTGTGGACCATTACGGTCGTCCAGAACACGTTGACGCCGGAGACCTTGGCCGCGTCGGCGTTGGAGCCGACGGCGAACATGTTCTTGCCGAAGGCGGTCTTGTTCCAGATGAACCACATCAGCGCCACGAAAATGACCGCGTACAGCACGTACCAGGGGATGGAGATTTTCGCGCCGGAGCCGGTGACGAACTGGAGCATGGGCGCGGAGACCACGTTCTTATACTCCTGGGACAGGCCGGAAACGGGCTGGCCGTTGTTGCCGTTGAGCATGAAGAAGATCAGGATCAGGCCGTAGGTAATGAGCTGGGTGGCCAGGGTCACGATGAAGGGGTGCAGGCTGAACTTGGCCACGAAGAAGCCGTTCACCATACCGATCAGCGCGCCGATGGCGACGACAATGAGAATCGTCAGCAGAATCCAACCCGGGGTAATGGCCGGGAGGTTGGAGAAAAGCTTCCGGGAGATGGTGCGATCCTGCAGCAGCGCGCCCGCGACAGCTGCGGTCAGGCCGACCACACGTCCGCCGGACAGGTCGGTACCGGTCAGGACGATACAGCCCGCGATGCCCAGCGCCATGGGCAATGACGCCGCCACAAGGGAAACGATGTTCGCGATGGAACCCGCGGACAGGAAGTTCTTGTTCTTGATGGCCGTATAGACGATGAAAATGACCATCAGAATATACAGCGCGTTATTCAGAATACCGTCCGACCAGAACCGGCGGCGATCCGCCTTGTCTAGCCTCTGGTATTCTTCACTCTTTCTCTGAAGCTGTTTGACTGGATTTGCCATACCGCTGCCTCCTTATACATACTTCGCCGCAAGACGCATGATGTCTTCCTGCGTTGCTGTCTTTGCATCGACTTCACCGGCCAGCCGTCCGCCGGACATGACGAGAATCCGGTCGCACACGCCCAGCAGCTCGGGCATTTCGGACGAAACCATGATGACCGTCTTGCCTTTGTTCGCCAGATCGAGGATCAGCTGGTAAATCTCGTATTTTGCGCCGACGTCGATGCCCCGCGTCGGCTCGTCAAGCAGCAGCACATCCGGAGCGGTGAGCAGCCAGCGGCCGATGATGACCTTCTGCTGGTTGCCGCCGGACAGGCTGCGGATCTTTGTCTCCTGGGTAGGCGTCTTGGTGTGCATGGCGTCGATGGACCACTGGGTGTCCTTCTTCATGGACTTGTCGCTGAGGACAAAGCCCGCCCGCTTGTGCCTGTCCAGACTGGAAATGACGGAATTTTCCCGGATGTCCAGGATTCCGAAAATACCCGTCGCCCGGCGCTCCTCGGTGAGCAGGGCAAAGTTGTTCTTGATGGACTGCCGGGGATTCAGATTCTTGCACTCCTTGCCGTCCAGCAGAATGCGGCCGCTCTTGCGGGTGGCGACGCCGAACATGGTTTCCAGCGTCTCCGTCCGGCCGCTGCCGTCCAGACCCGCGAGACCCACGATCTCGCCCCGCCGGGCGGTGAAGGAAACGTCCCGCAGGTTATTGTACAGTCCCGTCAGGTGCTCCACTTCCAGATAGACCTCGCCGGGCTTGTTGGTCTTCGGGGGGAACTGGTTGCCAAGCTCACGGCCGACCATGAGGCGGATGATGTCGTTCATCTCCAGCTCGGATGCCGGACGGGTCGCTACCAGCTGGCCGTCGCGCATGACGGTGATCTCGTCGGAGATGCGCTTGATCTCCGCCATTTTATGGGAAATATAGATGATGCCCATGCCGCGGTCCCGGAGCATGTTGATGATCCTGAACAGATGCTCAACCTCTTCCTCGGTCAGAGAGGACGTGGGTTCATCAAATACGATGACTTTCGAGTGATAGGAGACAGCCTTTGCGATCTCCACCATTTGACGCTGGGAAACCGGCATCGTGCCCATGACCCGGTGGGGGTCTACGTCGATGCCGAGCTCTTCAAAAATTGCTTTGGTATCGCGAAGCATCTTGTGCTCGTCCACAATAAAGCCCGCGATCTTGGGATAGCGCCCGAGCCACAGGTTGTCCATGACAGTCCGCTTGAGCGCCTGATTCAGCTCCTGGTGAACCATGGCGACACCGTTGTTCAGCGCCTCCTTGGAGCTGGTGAAATTGACCTCGCGGCCTTCCAGATAAATATGGCCGCTGTCCTTGGCGTAAATGCCGAACAGGCATTTCATCAGCGTGGATTTGCCGGCGCCGTTCTCGCCCATCAGCGCGTGTACGGTGCCTGCCTTGACTTCCAGGCTGACATGATCCAGCGCTTTTACGCCGGGAAAGGTTTTTGTGATATCCGTCATCCGGAGCAGTACGGTTTGCTCCACCTGGATTCCCCTCCTTTTTCGCTAGCATACTTAGCTGTGAAGGGCAGCCGCCGACACAGCAGCGGCTGCCCTTTTTGGGTTTATAACTTACTTGGTGTAGGCAGCGTAGGCGACGAACAGCTTGTTGGCAATGCCGTCGGCGATGGAGTACATCTCGGCGTTGGTGCCGGCGGTGGCAGCGACGGCGTCAGCCATAGCGGTGCCTTCACCGGTAGCCTTGACGACATCGGCGATGGCGGCGGCCATGCCCGCCGCCATGGTCACGGCATGCTCCTCGGCGATGCCGACATCCACGAACTGCGCCCCGGCCTCCCGGCGGCGCTCCGGCGTGAAGCCCATCACCGACGGGGTTCCCGACGTAATGGCCACCACGCGCGGGTCCTGCTTCATCCGTTCGAGCAGATAACGCGCCGTCAGCGCATCGTACCCCTCCGCTCCGGCCGGAGCCGTCGGTTCGCCCGTCGCCAGGTCGAACGGCGCCCGCCAATGGTAGGTCTCCCTGTCCTGCTCGGCACGGGCGTATCCCTTGCCTTTCAGCGTATTGATATGCACGACGATGGGATGCGCCGCATCCTTCACGGCGGAGAACGCCCCGATCAGAGCCCCCACGTCGTTGCCGTCGGCGACATAGCGATAATCGAAGCCCATCGCCCGGAAGAAGTTGCAGGCGCAGTTTCCGCCGCTCTCGCGCAGCTCTTGCAGATTGCCGTAGAGCCCGCCGTGATTCTCGGCAATGGACATCTGGTTGTCGTTCACGACGACGATGAAATTCGTGCCCAGTTCGGCAGCGTAGTCCAGCCCCTCGAACGCCTCGCCTCCGCTCAGCGATCCGTCGCCGATAACGGCCACGACATTCCCTTCGCCGCCCTGCAAGTCGCGGGCCTTGGCCAGTCCTCCCGCCAGACTGACCGACGTGGAGGTATGGCCGATGACGAAGTGGTCGTGTTCGCTCTCCGATGGTTCGGAATAACCCGAAACCCCGTCGTATTCCGCAGGATCGAGGAACGCCCGGCGGCGTCCGGTCAGCATCTTGTGCACGTAACTCTGGTGCGAAACGTCGAAGACGAGCTTGTCTTTCGGCGAATCGAAAACATAGTGCAGGGCCACGGTCGCCTCGACCATGCCCAGATTGGGCCCGAAGTGCCCGCCGTGCGCACTGACCTTGTGCAGCAGCGCTTCACGTATCTCACCGCTCAGCAGGGTGAGTTCCCCGACGGAAAGCCGTTTCACATCTGCCGGGGAGTCGATTTTCTCCAAATACATATCGTTTCTGTTTTTATCAGGTTCGTTCCGTCCGCCCGTCGGCGGGTTCACAGTGCAAAAATAGGGTGGTTCGTGCAATAAATACGTACCCGGATTACGGTTCGGCATACCAATTTTACACATTTCGGGCCGTCGGCGTAAGACCCCGATTCGAAGAGCGGCACAAAAAAGCCCGCTCAGAGAGCGGGCGGGAGCAGGAAACCGGCTCGAAAGCGACCGAACCGACAAGTGCCCCTAAAAGGGGCGTCTTACGCCTTGCCCTGATTGGCGACGGCCTCCATCAGTTTGGCGATCTCGGCGGGATCGCCCAGGAAATAGTCCTTCACATAGCCCAGCCCCTCGTCGAATTCGAAGACGTAGGGCACGGCCGTCGGGAGGTTGAACTCCGAAATGGCCTCGTCCGAAATGCCTTTCAGGTTCTTGATGATGCCGCGCAGGCTGTTGCCGTGGGCCACCACCAGCAGTTCGTCGTGGCGGGCCAGCGCCGGGAGTATCTCGCACTCCCAGTAGGGCATCGTGCGGGCCACGGTGTCTTTCAACGACTCGGTGCGGGGCAGCGCGGCGTCGGGAATCCCGGCGTAGCGGGGATCGAAGCGCGGATTGCGGGGATCGTCCTCCGGAAGCGGCGCGGGGGCCACGTCGTAGCTGCGGCGCCAGACGTACACCTGCTCGTCGCCGTATTTTTCGGCCGTCTCGCGCTTGTTCAATCCCTGAAGCATGCCGTAGTGCTTCTCGTTGAGCCGCCAGGTCTTCGTCACCGGAATCCAGTCCCGGTCCATCCTGTCGAGCACGACGTCGAGGGTCTTCACGGCCCGTTTCAGATAGGAGGTATAGGCGCGGCCGAAATGAAAACCCTCCTTGCGGAGCGTCTCCCCGGCTTTGACGGCCTCGGCGACGCCCTTCTCGCTCAAATCCACATCGGTCCACCCCGTGAACCGGTTTTCCCTGTTCCAGACGCTCTCGCCGTGGCGGAGCAAAACGATCTTTTTCATAACTGTCCGACTGCGTTTTCCGGTTCGGCGCGCACCTCGTTCTCCAGACGCCGGCATTCGCTGAAGTCCTTGATGTTCTGCATCGTGGTGCGTGCTATATTATCCACTGCTTCACGTGTGAAGAAGCCCTGATGCGAGGTGACGATCACGTTGTTGAACGACAGCAGGCGCGCCAGCACGTCGTCGTCCATGATGCGGTCGGAAGTGTCCTCGTAGAAGTACCCGGCCTCCTCCTCGTATACGTCCAGTCCGGCGGCGCCGATCTTCTTCTCTTTCAGTCCGTCGATCAGCGCCTCGGTATGGATCAGCTGACCGCGGCCCGTGTTGATGAGGATCACGCCCGGTTTCATGCGCGAAATGGCCGCGTCGCCGATCATGTAGCGCGTCCGGTCGGTCAGCGGACAGTGGAGCGAAACGATGTCCGCACGGGCGTAAAGCTCGTCGAGCGGCACGTAGGCGATGCCCGCCTCCGCGGCGTACTGCGGATCGGGAAACAGATCGTTGGCCACGACCTCCATGCCGAACCCCTTGAGAATGCGGATCAGCTCGCGGGCGATCCTGCCCGTGCCGACGATCCCTGCGGTCTTGCCGTACATGTCGAAGCCCATCAGCCCGTGGAGCGAGAAGTTGCCGTCGCGCGTGCGCCAGTAGGCGCGGTGTATCTTGCGGTTGAGCGCCAGCATCAGCGCCACGGCGTGTTCCGCCACGGCGTGCGGCGAATAGGCCGGAACCCGCACCACGGGAATCCCGTAACGGGCCGCGGCGTTCAGGTCGACGTTGTTGAAGCCCGCACAGCGCAGCGCGATCAGCTTCACGCCCATCCCGGCCAACTGGCGGATGGTCCCGGCGTCGGCCGTGTCGTTGACGAAGATGCAGACCGCATCGGAACCCTGCGCAAGGGCCACGTTATTGGCGTTCAGGTGGCTGCGGTGGTAGCAGATGTCGAACCCGTAGGTGTCGCGGATGCGGTCGAACGACTCCCGGTCGTAGGGCTGCGTGCCGAATAGCGTTATTTTCATAGTTGCACTTTTTTAATATAAAAACGTCTTCGGGGACCCGGATATTATGCGATGGTCACTTCATCATCGAGGTAAACGTCCTGAATGGCGTGCAGCAGGGCGATGCCGTCCTTCATCGGACGCTGGAAGGCCTTGCGGCCGCTGATAAGCCCCATGCCCCCGGCGCGCTTGTTGATCACGGCCGTCGTGACGGCCTCCTGCAAGTCCGAGGCCCCGCGCGACTCGCCGCCCGAGTTGATCAGGCCCACGCGGCCCATATAGCCGTTGGCCACCTGATAGCGGCAGAGGTCGATGGGGTGGTCCGAAGTCAGCTCCGTGTAGACCTTGTCGCTGGTCTTGCCGAAGCCGACGGCTCGGAAACCGCCGT
>OLWB01003274.1_pt1 | contig 11764 bp, 10 predicted proteins | sample 1673331 | NCBI WGS metagenome assembly OLWB01 (sample SAMEA3178943, study PRJEB25190) | human gut metagenome | biome: human gut; feature: human-associated habitat; material: faeces | place: Austria | collected 2013 | reverse complement strand
TGACTGGGCAAATGAAAACACTGCAGACGGATTGCAAGACATTGAAGATACAGTAGTTTCTGCCTCTGCTGATGGTGTTACCATTAAGTACGTAGTGATGCGTAAAGATCGATTTGCTTTATTGAAGAAACAGAAAGCCGTTATCGAGAAAGTTAAAGGCTGGATCAATCAGAAAGAAAAGCTGACTATCTCCAAGAAAGTTATCAATGAATATCTCTCTGCACAAGAGAATACAGAAGGTGTTCAAATTGTCTTAGTGAGCCCGGCTGTTCGTATTGAAGATGCTTCTCATAATCGCACTACGATCAATCCATGGGAAGCCGCTAATATCTGTTTTTTGGAAGATTTACAATGCGGTGACATCCAACATGGTCCTATTGCAGCGGAACATTCTGTCGAGTACAAGAAGAAAGCAACAACACTGAAAAAAGACTTTGTTTTTATCAGCAAGTGGTCTGAACTTGAACCGTTCAAAGAGTGGACTAAAGCAGAAGCTAATGCCATCCCGGTAGTCAACGATCCTGATGCAATGTATATCATGAAAACTGATGCCAAGGAATGGGCGGCCGATGAAGATACTGAAAAAACAGATGAAGAGTAAACTATAATGGCAACAATCAGAGAAACAATACTGGAATATCCATCTATTGGGGATATGGAAGGCTTCTTGGATAAGGTAGTCTTCGTTAGGCGGGGTATCAACCCCGAAACGGAATGTACTACTGAAAGCATGAAGCAAGTCGGTCTTTGTGTCGCTGATATGTATGCCATGATGGTAAACTCTCAAGATTTCAGTGAAAACAAGCTTTCTATCACTCATCCCCGTTCTTTCTATATTCAGACTGCAAAGCAACTGTACATAGAGAACGGGGAGCCGGAGAAAGCTGCTAAACTTGGGAAACGAATCATTATCAAAGGGAGAGCTGGCAACAGATGGTAAAACGGTATCCACATACAGCAATAGTTACTATTGAGGCTAACGGGCACTTAGTTAATGGTGAATGGGTTCCTGGGAAACCGGTTGAAATATCTGTCCCTGGACGCTACGACCCGGTAAGCGATGGAAGAATTGTTTTAAAACACAATTCGGCTGGTGATGAAACACAGGTACATGGCTATTTCTACTCCAAAATGCAACCGCCAGCAGATAGTAAGTTTTTGCGTTTGAAAGTTGCATCAAAGGGTATTGATGTACCGGTTATCTGTTGGGAACCTTATCAATCACATTCAATTATCAACGTATGAAAAACGGCATGACTCCCCTATTCACCTTTGATGAAATGGAACGCTGGTTCGACCATTTTCAAAGTAAAGCAGAAGATAAGATGCTTGTTTTCCTGCAAGCAGGAGGTGAAAAGTTTATCGAAGTAGCCCGCCGGAGTGGCTCATATAAAGACCAGACTGGTAATCTTCGTTCCTCTATCGGATATATAATAGCTAAAGACGGTGAAGTGGTTACAGAGAACTTCAAAGAAGGAGACAAAGGTACTGACAAGACCACCGGTAAGTACAAAGGTCGTAGGCTTGCAGAAGAAGTCTCACTGTCGTATACTGGTGGTTATGTGTTGGTCGGTGTTGCAGGAATGGAATATGCGGCAGCCGTGGAAGCTAAAGGGTATGAAGTCGTTTCAGGTGCGAACGTTCAATGTGAGAAATATCTAAGGGAGACATTGAAATCTGTTTTTAGTAAAATTTGAATATGGATGAATTTGACGCTGTAGATATAGTTTATAATGCTGTGGCCGCTGCGGGCACCGATGTTGTGATTTATAAGGACAAATCGGAAGCAGGTGTTACTAGTGAGCATATTGTTATTAATCACCTGCAACTGAATGAACTTGACTTTATTAATAAAGTGCCTGTCAATATCAATATCTTCGTTCCCTTGAATGATAATGGAATGAACCAACGTCAACGAATGAAAGAGCTAAAGCGTAAGGTACGAAAATCGCTTGATTCAATCAATAGTAGTGACGGTGTATGTAAAGAAGTGACAGTTCTCTGGAGTGTTCCAATGCCGGACCTGAAAGAGAAATTCGCTTGTACAAATATCAGATTAGAAATTTTAATAGATCAATAATTATGTCAGGAGAAGTTAGACCTATTGCTATGGGCGTAGGTGGAATTAAATTTGGAACAGTCGGTGACGGTGTTCCCGGTGCAGATCTCAAAGATTATCCCCTTCCAACCAAAGGAAGTGTTGCATTTAACTTTGCAGATCCCAAAGAAGTTAAGATTGAAGTAGAGGGTAGTGAAGAACCTTTTTATGTTGAACTGGTGAAAGATACGACAGATTATGTCGAGTTCTCCATCCCTACTCCATCAAATGAGGTTCTTAAAGAACTGGCAGGCGGTGAAGTGGATACAACAGGAGGAAAAAATATCTGGAAAAAGCCTCTTAGTACTCCTTCTATCTCTAAAACGTTCCAGTGTGAAACATTACCTAAAGACGGTAAGAGGGTCGTTTATACCATCGTAAATGGCAAGATCGCCTCAAAGATTTCACAGGCTCCCGGATCAGAGCAAGCAGAGTTGTTGCTTGTTCGTGTATATATGCAAGCTGCTGTTACTGTAGACGGTAAGAGACAGACCGCTTTTATGCGCGAAGTAGTTACTATTGCCGGAGGCGGAGAAGCCCCAGCGAATGCTGCGAATGTCGAAGGCGGAGAAGCTGCTCCAAGTGGTGCGAAAAAATAAATAACGGTTCTGTATAGCTCAGTTGGTTAAAGCGCTACATTGATTATGTAGAGACCGGCGGTTCGATTCCGCCTACAGGAACAAACTATTGAAGGATGGAGCTGAAAGTATTGAAGGTTAGTTGCAAATAACCGGAAGTATTGCCCGGAAGTACAACGGGCTAGGCTCCTTGATGAAATTATGAGTATAAAGAATTTATTTCAGCAAGAGTCTGAATCCGTTACGGATCAGGCTGTCAAAATTCCATTCGAATTTACTAACCGGGATTCTATTCCTAAAGGAAAGGACCCCGGCAATTGCATAGTTATAAAGCCTGTCACCGTTCGGACATGGTTTCGGATACGCCCTTTCCTTCTTGAAGTCGAGAAAGAAGATCTTGATAAGATGATTGTGAAGGACGGAGAACTCAATGCAGACTTTCCGGAACTGATGAATAAATACGGAGGATTGCTTTTTGACATCGTCTGCCTCGGGATTCACAATAAGCCTAGTGATCCTCCGGAATGGTTCAAGAACGCTCTCGCAGACAATACGACATGGGAGGATATACGGATCCTGTTTAATGCAATTATATATCGCATAGGGTATCACCCTTTTTGCACCTCTATCACGATGCTTCGGAACGTGAGCCCGCTACGAGAGACGGAGATAATAGCCGCTCAGAAGAATTTGCAAAGTTGGAAGGATGCAACCAAAGCAGATTCCTAGTGATTGTAAAAGAAGCTCTAGGATTAACGTTTAACCAGACGTTGGATAGTAGCTATGGATTGATAGAGACATTACTGCAGGAGTACTCATTTGTAATGAGAGAGCGTAATAAGATTACTGATGAAGACGGTAAAGTTGAAGGTAGAGATTATGAATGGGTAGAACTACCCTCTTTTGATGATCCTAGTAAGACGATCAGGATAAAGAAGTATAACGATATAGCCGGTAAGGTCAAGGGTTAAGGTAATTTGCTGTTGTGTTTATATATTAGGTTAACTGTTTTTTTTATTAAATTGGTTTAGAGTATTGTGGTCCCTTGTATCTGTGAAGATATAGGGGATTTTTTAATATCCCCTTTTTATCTCAGCATCTACGCTATCCATCATCTTTGTTATTTCGACATTATCCCTTTCCAAATTTTGGATAATACGGGATTGGTAAGTGATCATCCCTTCAATTCTTCCTTTTTTGAGTCCGAGGCTTAGGCCTCTTTGAAAAGCTTCCTGTAGTTCTTTCTTCCGGAGAACGCTATTCACTCCGTTTTTTCGTTCATTTTCCTTGGTCATGGTGCTAATGAATGTTTGGTTTATATATTATAAGAAAAGGCTATCTTTTCCCTATTCTTTCCGACCAAGGAACATAATCTTTCATTTACACTAGGGATTATGTAGCAAAGGGAATTGATAGCCTATATTGTGATATAGTAGGCTTGTCAACTCCCCTAGAGTAAATCAAAAAATTGTTCCTTGGTCTTAGAACACTGCAAAGATGCTTATTCTTCTCGAAATAGCCAAATTTTAGCTTCTCTTTATATTTTAAGAATAAATGCTATGGGTATTCAAAATAAAGACGGAGCGTTATATTTTGCGACAGGAATAGACAACTCGGGGTTATATTCCGGGCGCCGAGAAGCAATAGGAATTATCAAGGCGATGGCCGGTGAGATCACTTCTTTTGATGTATTCGGTGGGATTGGTATAAGTGCGGGCATTGCATTTGCCCAGGCCGCCAAAGGTGCATACGACTTTGAAAAGCAGTTCCAACAAAGTATGAAAGAAGTTGCTACCCTTTCAAGCGGAATAAAGGGCAGTCTAACCGATTATATGAATCAAGTCGTAGAACTGACCCGAGAGGTGCCGGTACTTGCGAATGATGCGGCTAAAGCATTGTATCAAATTGTATCTGCCGGCCATGACGGCGCTGATGGTATGAAAATTTTAGAAGTATCCGCTAAAGCTGCCATCGGTGGAGTTACCGATACAGCAACGGCGGCAGACGGTATCACTACCCTATTGAATGCCTATAAGCTTGATGTTTCAGAAGCTGAGAAAATATCAGATCAACTATTTACTACCGTCCGGCTTGGTAAGACCTCATTTGGAGAGTTAGGCAAGAGTATTGCGCAAGTTGCGCCTGTTGCTGCCGCCTATGGTGTGGAAGTAGATCAGGTCTTAGCCGCTGTTGCTACCCTAACCAAACAAGGTACGCCTACAGCGCAAGCAATGACTCAAATACGTGCTTCCATTATTGCAGTATCCAAGGTGCTCGGTGATGGCGCATTTGATAACAGGACCTATCAAGAGGCGCTAGCAGAAGTTGCTAGACAGGCAGGAGGCTCGGAAGCAGAACTTCGTAGATTAGTTCCAGAAATCGAGGCGGTCAATGCAGTTCTTGGATTGACAGGAATTAACGTCAAAGAGGCTGCCGGACATTTGGAAGAAATGCAAAATGCCACAGGCGCAGCAGAAACAGCTTTTAAAGAAATGGCTTCTTCTGCTGATAATCAAATGAAGCTACTGGGGAATAACATAACGGCCGCCCTTCGCCCGTTAGGACAGGAAATCTTAAAAGAAATATCTGCCGCAGCACAATCTATGAACGAAGCCTTTAAAGATGGCAGTGTTCAAGAGGCATTGAAAGATATAGGTGCCTTAATAGTCGTCGTTACGACTGCCCTTGCAGGATACAAAGGAAGTATTTTGGCTGTAAGTACCGCTAAACAAGTACATGCAACAGTTACAGCTATTGTTAACAAGCAGCGGACTATTGAAGCGGCTAACTTGGTATTGACTAAAGGCACGTATGCCGTTGAAGCTGCAATGATTGCCAAAAACACATCTGCACGTGTTTTATTGACAAAAGCTCTCAAGGCCCAAACGATTGCACAATTAAAAAATGCAGCAGCGATGCTAACCAACCCTTATGTGCTGGCTGCCGCTGCATTTGCAACGCTCGGTTACGCAATATACCATGTGGTAACGGTTGAGACAGAAGCTGAAAAAGTACAGAGAAAATATAATGAAGCATGCAAAGCATATACCGAACAAGCTGATAATTTGAAAAAAAGTGCTACAGATTTACTTTCAACGATACGCGATGAGACTTCTGCAAATTATGAGAAAGTTATAGCATATAATAAGCTTCAAAGCATTATGCCAAATATTTTTAAGAATATGGATATTGAAAAACTTAAATTGATGGATATCCTTTCTTTAAATAAGATGATCGCAGAAGAAGTTCAGAGACGTGCACGAATTGGAGCACAAACCAAATTGATTATGGCTCAACGTAATTATGACTCAATTCAGTCTTTAATTGCTGAAGATTCAAAACGTGGAACTTATTCCGGACAATATGACATACAACTTGGCAGGGCTAAAATAGAAGTTGATGCAGCTCAAAAGGTTGTAGATAATATTGCAAAGATTCAAAAACAAGCGAAAGAAGAAGATAAAAAAGAAAATAAAAAGGCGGAGATTCAAAATAAAGCCTTTTGGACCAAGCAAAAAGATGATGCAACGAAAGCACTAGATTCAATAGCTTCGGCTCAAAAGAAATTGATGGATGCTGGAAATTTCAAAGGGATTGATGCTACTGTCATTACTGCTTACAAAGAAAATATCAAAAAACTAAAAGAAGCAGAGAAAGAATTAAAAGTTTATGATTCATTTTCCAAACAGGATGATAAGGCACAAAAATTACGTGAAGAACAAGAAAAATATAAACTCCTGTTAGAGAAACAAAAGTTTGAACAGGAACGAATAAAAGAAGATTCAGCAAATGAACTTGAGCAGATTGAAATCAATAAACTTAAAGAAAGCAGTGAAAAGGTTCTAAGGCAAAGAGCACTCAATCATCGGCTAGAATTACAGGCTATTAAGCGCGAAATCGAGGATAAGAAACGGAAAGTAATAGAAGATGCACAAGCTGCTTTTGAAATCAATCCTCAAAATAAAAAGAAGGTTTTTAATGCAGATGTTTTCATCAATTCAGAATCTACGAAAAAACTGTTTGCTTCATTCGATAATATAGCAAAAGAAGCTACAATCGCTACCAATACAAAGTTTGATCGCGGAGACGATTTATCTGACCTGTTGAATCAGTATCAGGATTATACAGACCAACGTCTTGCGATTGAACGAAAATTCAATGAAGATATTGCCATCTTGCAGGAACAACGAAAACAAGCAGTAAAGAATGGAGATACAGATCAAGTAGAACAGATTGATCGTTCCATCACCCAAGCTACAAAAGATAAGGGTATGGAACTTATGAATATGGACTATAATAAGCTGAAAGAATCTCCGGAATACGTTCGTGCCTTTGAGAATTTGAAAGAAACATCTTCTGAAACTCTTAATTCTCTTCTTTCTCAACTAGAGAATGCAAAAGGGACAGCAGCTAAGGTATTATCTCCGGACCAACTTCGTGAATATACTAGCACTATTCAATCAATCATGGATGAACTGGATTCACGTAATCCGTTTCAATCATTATCTGACAAGAAGAAGGAACTGGCAGAAGCGGAGGAAGAACTAGCTAAAGCGCAAATTGAGTTAGAGAATGCCCGGACCCAGGCGGAAGCAGTGAAAGGCGGTGCTATGATTGAGAACGGTGTCAAGTCTTCTAAGTATAATCCCAAGACCGGAAAGATCGATTCAACTAAAGCTTATCTAACCGAGGCGCAGGCGTTGGATAAGGTGAAGGAGAAAACGGATAACTACAATGAAGCAAAAGACAAAACGACGAAAGCCAGTGCAAAGGTACAAGCTGCTGAAAGGAAAGTGGCAAGCGTTATCGGAGAACTCGGTGACGCTTTAAAAGATCTAGGTTCAGCTATCGGCGGACAAGCCGGTGAAATTATAAGTATCATTGGCAATATCGGCACCTTCGCCATGACAGCGATGAATGGCGTAGAAACGGCATCAACAACGGCATCAACTGCAATCAAAGCGGTTGAAAAAGCATCTGTCATTCTCGCCATCATCGGTGCAGCTATGCAGATAGCAATGAAAATCTTCGACCTGTTCGGCAAAGACGACACAACAGAAAAGTATGAGAAAGCCAAAGAAGCTTATGAATCTTATATCAACATTCTTGATAGAGTGATAGAAAAGCAACTGGAAACTCTTACAGGAGATAATGCGAATGCTGCTTATGATAAGGCCCTTGAAATGATAAGGCTACAGAATGAGAATGCACGTGTTTTAGGTAAACAATACTTGAACTCTGGTGCATCCGGCAAATCACATTCAAAGGGATATACTGAAGTGGAAGATATGTCCATGGAGGGGTGGAAGCAAGCGGCAGATACGCTAGGTATGAGCGTCGATGAATTTAAAGACAAAATGGGCGGACGCATGGCCGGTCTGTTTGATTTGACAGATGAACAACTTGCAAAACTTCAAGAAAATGCTGGGATCTTCTGGTCACAACTTGACTCTGACACTCAAAAATTCGCGGATCAGATAGTGGATGGTGTTACCCAGGTTGCAGAGGTTGTCGAGCAGAAGATCACCGATGCTACTCTCATTGATATAGACGGACTTCGTTCAGACTTTCAGGATCTGCTTACAGATATGGATGCCGATAGTGCTGATTTCGCAGATAACTTTGAAGAATACATGAGAAATGCTATTCTAAACTCAATGCTCAAAGAGGACTATATGAGCCGACTAACAGCTTGGAGAGAGAAGTTTTACAAAGCTATGGATGATGGAGTAACCGAAGAAGAATATAATGCTTTAAAAGCTGAAGGCCAACAGATTTCCGATGACATGAAAGCCAAACGGGATGCGTTGGCAGAAATGTATGGATGGAACAAAGACGATGAACGTGAAGCTTCAAAGAAAGGTTTTGCTTCCATGTCACAAGACTCTGCTGATAAACTGGATGGTAGTTTCGCTGTTATGACTTCTCACACATACTCAATAAACGAAGGAGTCAAGCAAATACAATTGAGTACAGATAAGATCATAGAGAAGCTTGTATACTTATCCAGCATGGACAAAAATATAGGTGAAATGATGAAACATAGCGATCTTGTCATTACTTACCTGTCAGACATAAGTAGTCATACGGCACGCCTTGAAGCTATTGAAAAGGCTATAGAATCTATCAGAATGGGGATTGACACATTGAACACTAAAGGCATAACACTGAAGCGATGACAGGACAATTTTACTTAGACGGAATAGATGCATATACCAGTTTAGGGATATGCGTTACAAAGGGAAGCTACAATAATCTTGTAGCCTTCCCTGCTATCAAAGAACCGGAAAAAAACGACTGGCCGGAAGAAGATGGGCAAGAATTTGACCTTTCTAATATTGCCCTAAACACAAGTGATATAAGCATTGAATTTGCATATATGGGCAGTATGGGTATTGGCGGACTAATTGATAAGCTCTCGGACCTGAGCTATCATGAATTTCGTTTTCCACTCATTGACAGAACATATACCCTACGTTTGTCTTCTCAAAACAGTTATGTAATCAATACGGGCCTTGAAATTTCTAAGTTCACTCTTACAAATGACTTTCTCCGTGAAGCCAACTATGAGTATCAAGAACCTATTAACGATAGTGACCTCCCATTTCCAAAGGGCTATGAGCTTGACGGTAAAGATCTGACCGACTATGGTGTAGTAGTATTGAAAGGCAGTACAGCAGAGATACTGAAAACTCCTGCGGTAAAGAAGAACCTGCTGCAAAATTTCAAGTACCAGGACGGAGCCATCTACGACGGGAATGCCGTAAAGTTTCAAACTAAAGATGTAGCTATAAAATGCGCAATGCGAGCTAAGACGATCGAAACATTCTGGCGCAATCGTGATGCTCTACTTCATGACTTGACAAAGCTACATTTAAAGACAGATGATGAAGGATATGAGTATTCCGATGCGGAACGTATATTTTATTGTGACGAGTGGAGTGAAAGCTATCCCTGCTATTATAAGAACTGTCAGACAAACAGTTTTACTCTGAATAACGGTGTATGGTGGGAATTTACCTTGAAGCTCGTATTTACCAGTTTCCGGATTGGAGAAACGGAGTTCTTACTTGCATCCGAAGCTGGTGAGTTTATCATAACAGAGGACGGAGAATTTTATATAGACTTAAATTGAAGAGACTATGAATGAAAAAGAAATAAATGGAATCGTAATTAAAGGAGAGTATCATGAGGCGATACAATGGGACCTGGAAGGATTCAAATGTCACAAATGTTCCCTTTATGAAATTTGTGATTGTATAGCAACTTGTACATTATCAGATATGTCTCTTTGTGAGCATATTACTGATAATAAATTGTCTGTGTTTGTCAATCGCGGAAAAGTAAAAATAGAAAAAGTATAGAAGCCATGCCATTAAAAAAGAAAAGAATATCAGAGTTGAACGAAGCCAGCGACATGAAAGGCTTCTTCACTATCGGCTACCGAGTAATCAACGGAGTTAAGACTAGCCTTAAATTTGGTTTAGAGAAGATTCAGACTGCCTTGGATAATATGCTCAAGGCTACGAGTGATGCAAAAACAGCTACTACCGATATGCGGCAATTAGAAGCTGCCGTTGAAGAGAATGAATCAACTCGTGAAACTGCTGAGTCTCGTCGTAACGCTTCCGAGCAATCAAGGCAGACAGCTGAAACGGGACGCTCAAGAGAAGAACAGGCCCGGGAAGCTGCTGAATCAGTGCGTATCACTAATGAGAATGCACGTAAGACCGCTGAAACAGGTCGTTCTTCTGCTGAAACTGCACGGGATAATGCAGAAAAGAAACGTGCTACCGCTGAAGGTACACGAGAAGCTAACGAGCAGGTTAGAAAGAATGCTGAAACAGCGAGAGGCAATGCCGAATCCGAACGTGTGACTAATGAGAATGCACGCAAATCTGCCGAAACTTCCCGGGTATCAGAAGAAAACAAGAGAAAGGCTGCTGAAACTTCCCGCGCTACGGCTGAAACTTCCCGTTCGTCAGAAGAAGATAAGAGAAAGCAGAATGAAGATGAGCGTAAAACTGCGGAAGGTACTCGTTCATCAAATGAGGCTAAGCGTGTAAACGCTGAAACGGAGCGTGTCGAAGCAGAGTCTCAACGTAAGTCAGAGTATGCCGGTATTGTGCAGGAAATGACACAGGCAACAGAAGAAGCCACGGCAGAGCTTGAAGCCGTTAAGAAAGCTACTAACGATGCAAATGCCGCTAAAAATGCGTCTGTTGAGCAGACAGCCCTCGCTAAGAAAGCCACGGATGCGGCTAATACTGCAGCTGGTAGTGTTAATGAAGCCAAAGAAGGAGCTAAGATTGCAGCGGCAGGCGCCAATGCCGCTAAAGCTGAATCGGAAGCTCAAACTGCCTTGGCAAAGAAAGCGACAGATGATGCAAATACGGCCAAAGATGCATCTGTTATACAAACAGGGTTAGCAAAGAAAGCCACGGACGATGCGAACGCTGCTGCATTGGCGGCTAACAATGCGGTTTCAGGAGTTGACGCAAAAGTGAAAGCTGCTGTCGATGCACTTGTTGCCGGTGCCCCGGATGCTCTCGATACACTTATTGAGTTAGCGAACGCACTTAACAATGATCCTAACTTTGCCACGACGATGGCAACAGAGCTGGGAAAGAAACTTAATATTTCTGATATTGTTAATAATCTGACAAGTGGAGGGACTAATAAAGTGCTTTCTGCCGAACAGGGAAAAGCTTTGAAAGCTGCTCTGGACTCACATAATCATGATAGTAGATATGAACTGATTATCACTAAACTTACCGCTTTTAATAAAGATTTTGGTACCACTGCCGGAACAGTATGCCAGGGAAATGATTCACGGTTGAGTGATGTCCGCACTCCCAAGGCTCATACGCATAAGAAAGCGGATATCAGTGACTTTCCTACCACAATGCCTGCAAGCGATGTACCAGCATGGGCGAAAGCAGCTTCTAAGCCAGCCTATACAGCAAGCGAAGTAGGTGCATCTCCATCTAATCACAATCATGCAGGTACTTATGAACCTGCATTTACCAAGAATTCGGCCTTTAATAAGAATTTTGGTAGTGCGGAAGGAACCGTATGCGAGGGTGAT
>OLWB01003273.1_pt1 | contig 11765 bp, 10 predicted proteins | sample 1673331 | NCBI WGS metagenome assembly OLWB01 (sample SAMEA3178943, study PRJEB25190) | human gut metagenome | biome: human gut; feature: human-associated habitat; material: faeces | place: Austria | collected 2013 | reverse complement strand
AATAGGAGATACATAATCAATCATTCGCTTTGCACTCTCACTGGTTAAGATTTGCTCCATAAGTTCTGTTTTATACCACATAAATCAGCCCTCCGTTAATGCTATAGTTCCAAGCACAGGCATTTGTCCAGGCGTAAATTCAACGTTTTTGGCTGCATCATTTATCTGTACATTTTCATAGTCATAAATATCGGATATAGAACTAAGTAATGAGTTGATCGCTGATATTCTGACAACATTATCGGTTGCATCCGAAGATACGTTCAATAAATATGCCTGCAATTCTGTCTTAAAGCTGTCTTGCACCTCTCGAATCGTTCCTTCTTTCAGATACACAACCGCTGCGACATTAATTGTGACTGTATCAGGGGTTGTTATTTCTAAAACGGCATTTGTCGGTGCTAAACGTGCTTCTCCATCGTCTGGACTCATAATATAATCATAAACGGCATCTTGAATCTGCTTTGATGCCGGCTGTCCATTCTGATCTAGCAAAATGATCTTAACTGTACCCGATGTATCTTTTGCCGATATAACAGTTGCAGCACCTACACCAGCAACCGATAATGCCCATCGTTTGTAATCGGCAACATTTCCTATAAACGAAACGTCCTGACTTTGATCGTATTCAACGATTCGCTCTCTCAAAGTGTCATCGTCCTCTTCATCCAAACCACCAGTGATCGGTTCTTCATTTGTTACAGATATAATCTCGTCGAGAAGTTCTCCATTCTCGTCCCCTGTGTGCAATACGATTGTGTTTGCTCCAACATTGCTATCTGCTCCTCCTTCCACTGCTTCAATTGGTATTTTTGCATTTCCCAGAGTATCAACTGTAGCTTCTTCAATCGTTACGAACTCTATGGTATTTCCTTCATCGTCAGCCTCCGTTGAAAATCCATAGCCAAGGGGTATTACAAGTCCAGCTTTTGCTGTAATTGTCACATATCCCGAAGCGTTTACTGATTCTCTTCGCACCATGCCTCCTCGCTCATCTGCGTGATAATCTAACAAATACGATTCTTCACAGGTAGCTGGAAAAAGGCACTTTAAAACTTCTACAAGAACGTACTCTTTAAGTTCTGATATTTCTATTGCTGTTGGTCGTGTAAAATCCCACGGAAATCCGCCCTCCGATTTATCAATATCTTCTGGCAAATTTCCCAGCATTTTCTCATGGATTTCATCTTCACTCGAATTTTCCAAAAAATCTGGAAGTTCCATTTCTTCTGCTTCCAATGCCATTTTTAGCCCACCTCACTTTTAAAACTTGTTGTTATCTCTGTATCTCCGTCGATTCCCTGTACTTGTACTGTTACAAGACAATGATCTGCTTCCCATTGAAACGTAATATTCCCAACGTACAAAGTTCTTTCGGACGGATCAGCCATTAACGCCTCTTCAATCTCTCTTTGTAAAATGCTTTCTGCCTCTTCACGGCTATCTGCTTGCAAGGCACTTTCATAGTCAATCCCAATGTCGGTGGAATATCCCTCATGAGCATATCTTTGTGTCATGATCGTTTTGTAACACCATTGCACCCACGCTTCGAACCCGGATGCCTCTTTTAATTTTCCATCATGAAGCGTAACAAAGTCGCCTGTGTCAAAATCAAAAAAGATGCTCGGCTTATAACCGGCATCTTCGTCCTCTTCTGTATTTTCTTCGTCAGTTCCTTCGTTCTCTTCATCGTCTAAATATTCCTCGTCATTGTCGTATTCCTCGGGAAAAAGATTGTCCGGCATCGTCTCCACCTCCTTCTACCTTTCCAACTACAATAAGTTCTTCTGCATCTGTCCAGATCAATAAAACCCTGTCTCCTTCTGCTGTCTCTATTCCTGATAATACTAAATAATCATCGTCTGGTTCTGATCCTTCTGGGTAAGAATCTGGAAGAACGCCACCAGCTTTCATCGTTCCAAGTTCTGCAATAATATTTACTGCTTCGCTGTTATTTCCCTTTGAAATCTGTTCGATCATCCGAATAAAGTTTTTTCTTCCATCTTGCTTCATAACTAGCAATCTCCTTTAATAAAAAACAACGTCCATTGTTCCAGCAACACAGTCATGAGATATACTTTTCACTGTCTTGTTTCCCTTGATTCCAGCGGTACCACAATCAACATAGACTGTATCGCCTCGTTTGATCTTAGGATTACTGATCGCTGTCACTGTGTATTCTCGTTTGACTTTTGCACTTCTTTTAAGCTTGTTTTGTGCCTGTTTCTTGACCTTAGACAGCTTTTCTTTTTTGTCCTTGTCCATAATATCTTGGATCGTACCAAACTTCGATGTATTCTTAGATAATGTTGAAAGTCTTGGAATCGAGTTTTTCTTTGACTCTCCATAAATTTTTATTTTGGTAACGATATCATCCATCGTTATTTTCAGTTCAATAGATATAACGTTCTTTCCTTCTTTCAATTTATAAATCGTCGAATTTTTGTTTGCATACTTTATAATCACAGTCGTTCCTTCAATCGTGAAAATATAACGGCTGGAAATACTTTTCTTTGCTTTGTTAAGCACGTATATAATCATATCTCCGATATTCTTCTGAACTGGCTTGATTCTTTTGTTTTTGATCGAGCCATAACTATAGCTTAATTTCAGTTTCCAAGCGGTACAGATTTTCTTTACAATCTCTTTTGTGCTAAGTCCAGACTTATAATAAAAATAGTCCTGTGATTTCATCATATAAATGAGATAATCATACGCTGTAAACGTTACTTCCTTCTCGGTGTCTGTAACTCTGTCATTTTCCCAGATCACACCTCGAAATACTTCAAAGTACCCATTCCCAACATCGGCAGAAATATATAATCGGTCTGACGGCTGTATCAAGGTTGATAGTGTAGCCCCATTTTGAACGGCATTCATTACTGTTAAACTGACTTCTTTCGCTAACGAATCAGGATCATCGGAGATCGTTAAATCTAAAATAACTCGTGATTTAAAAAGATCATATCTCTTGCCGGATGATGTCTTTACCACGGCTTTATACTGCGGATTTGCCAAACTTGCCATGATTTATCCTCCTATCATCTTTAACAAAGTCTTATAACCTACAACGCCGTCAACAGTTAATTTATGCTTTCGCTGATATCTTTTCACTGCTGCTGCTGTCTTTGATCCGTAAATTCCATCTTGTTTAGTTCTGACAATCTTCTGCACAAATTTAACCACTTTCCCTCGTCTGCCTCTTCGAATCTTAATCTTCTTCATGGCAGATTTCATAGCGGAAGTCAGCTTTTTGTCAACTTTCAATTTGGAATATCCGTCTTTGTTCATTGCTTTCTTAAGTTCAGTGACTTTAGAATTTGAAACGGATTTACTGCTTGGAACAGGGATCACAAGCACCTGTCCTTTATAGATCGTGTATTTGCTGATCTTCTTTTTCGGATGTTTCTTGCGTTCCTTCTTGTTCCTTGCATCAATGAGTTTTTTATTGGCATTATAAATTAACTTGTACTTTTTACTCGATCCGAGATATTTCTTTGCAAGCTTACGCAACGTCTGACCTTTTTTTACCTTAACCTTTTTCTTTTTTACTTTGGTTGTCTTTCGCTTTCGTTTACTTGATGATACACTGATTTTCTCATAATCAATAAATCGGATTGTATAATAATAATCTTTCAGACTTTTAATCGTGGAAACGTACTGTGAGATCATCATGTCTTTATTGATCTTTGTTCCTGTAATACAGACATTTACCACTGTTCCATGCACTGTCCAGTAATTCAGCAACGCATCCAATACCGCTGGATCAGTCCACTTATGAACAAATTTCATGCCTTTTCTTGATTCTCCGGGCAAGAAACTATCCCAACCAAGCTCTGACAAGTTTTTACCATTCGGAACGTTGATCTGCCCAAATCTATAAATATCATACTCTGCAAATTTTCCATCAAGTGATGTTTCAATCTCTTCTGGAATCACTGGAAGCTGAATCTTTTGATTCGCTCCCTTTGCATTTTTACCAGTAATATATATGTCCATCACATAACCTCCGCTGTCCTGTTACTTGCTGTTGATCCTACGGCATCTGCAATCGCCTGCATGATTGTATCAGCAATCTCTCCTTTGGCGTTCTTAATATCATCTACGATGCTTCCACTACCATTTACGCTGATCGTAATTCCGCCAACATTAATGACTGTCTGACTGCTTCCAGATGATGCCGTTGCTCCTGTCTTAGCTGAACCGCCAACAATTCCACCCTTGGCATGTTTTGTAACGCCTAAAATCTGCCCTGCCTGATTCCACAAGGATAATGCTCGGCTTCGATGTTTAGAAAGTGGAATAACCATTTCGTTTCCATCTTCTCCAAGCTCTGAAACGATATGTCCTCTTACCAAGCTACCTTTCGCATTATGAAAGAACTTCCCATTTTTCGGTAAGGCTGTCTGTAATTTCGGTGCGGATGATGTCTTTTTGCTTGTTTTCTTTTTACCAGATTTTGAAGAACCGCTATTACTTAGATAACTTCCACTAGTAATACTTTTGATCGCACTTGCTTGTGCAGCGGTTGTACTTGCTGCGGATGCAATCGTTGAGGCTGCGGATGCTAAAGCACCTGCAAGTGATAATGCGGAACTTCCAGCACTTTGTAAGTTGCCACCAGCTGCAAGCGACATAGAACCCATCGTTCCCAGCATTCCTCCAGCTGTTGCGGACATTCCACCTAAGCCACTGACTTTTCCACCAGCTGCATTCGTAGCACCTGAAAAAATCTTTGTCGTCTTTGATCCAACATTCGTTTGTTTTGTGTTTTTCTTATTCTCCTCGTAAGCTTTCTGTACGGAACTTGCCAGCTCTTTGTATTTTGCTCCTTTTGGATTAACACTTCTAATACTGTCTTTACTGTATTTCCAATATTTCTGACTATTTGCCGTCATAGAATTACTGTTTTTCAGTGCATTCTTTCGGCTGGATACAAACCTTCTAAGGGAATCGCCAAACTTATTTCCTTTAAAGATTGCCCCCAGTCCACCGACACCAGCTCCAATCAACGCTCCCGGAACTGCCCCAACACCGCCAAAGGCTGCTCCAATGGCTGCTCCTGTTGCAGCTCCACCTCCAACCATACCGAGTTTCGTACCACCTCTATAGGCTTCCTTCTTCTTCGTAGCTGAATCTTTGGAAGTTACTGCATTGTAAATATTACCGGCTGCACTTCCTATTCCAGCAATTCCTAAAGCTCCACCTAATAAAGATGCACCTCCAACGGCTGCTGCTCCACCAGCGGTCGCTGCACCTGATCCAAGTTTTACGCCTAGATTTCCAAGCCATGCTTTCCATCCAGTGGCAGCTACGGTTTCTCCATTTTTCAGCGTGACACCAGAACCTCCTAAACCAAACAAACCACCCGGTGTCCTTGTCGGTCCAGATGGTGTTTTCGGTTCAGTTTGTTGCATTTTTCGCTTTACGCTTTCTGGTAACCAGATTTCTTTATTACCTGTCGGATTTGTTGTCGGTGTAGCATTTCCTCCACTACCAGATGTTCCCGGTATTGTAGAATTTCCGTTTCCAATTCCTCCGTTCACATTTACAACTGACGCTGACACATTGATTGTTCCAATAGAATCTCCCAAAGGATTTGTTTTTCCTCCACCTCCAGAACCGCCAGTGATCAGATCGTATAGACTTTTTCCACCTTTAAACAGCTTTAGCCCTCCAGATAATCCAAGAAATCCAGCTAAATAATCTTCGATACCAGCTTTATCTCCGCCTGGTAACAGATCCTTAAGAGATTCCTTGAACCAGTTTCCACCAGCTTTTGCAATATCTTTTCCAATCCCAGTAATCTTCTTTACGATTGCTGGTTTTCCTTTGGAATCCCACCAGTTCGAAAAAGGATTTGCGATCAACTCATCCCATGCAATACTAATCTTGCCACCAATTGAAGCATTTTGGAATTTTGGCATACTAATAAGATCGTCGATCTTATCTCCAGCCTTTTCAAGTCCCTTGAATACAGATGTACTTGCATACTCTCCAAGTTTTTCAAGTGATGTTCCAGCTTCTTTTAGTTTTGCATCGGATTTATCAAGATAGTCTGCAAATTCTCCTAAACCTTTCGTTGCTCCCTTCTGAAGACCTTTTCCCCATTTAGAAACAATGTTTATGTCGAACGTATCTTTAATATTTGACATTAATCCAGAAACCGTCGAATTAGATGTTTTGTCCATCATTCCATCAAATTCTTTCAGCCCATTAAGGATTGTATTAACTGCTTTGTCTCCACTGATTTCGCCCTTTTGAGACATTTCTCTGATCTTGGCTATGGATTTACCCTCTGCATCAGCAAGATACTTCCATGCGTTTATACCGACATCTGTCAGCTGATTCATGTCCTCTGCGTTCAATCTTCCGTTTGTTTTCATCTGACCTAAAGCTCTGGATACTCGAGAGATACCCTCTTCTCCAGCTCCAAGTGCTGCGGATGCATTACCAATCTTTGTCAGATCCGGAATAATGTCTTTATCAGAAAATCCATAAGCCAACATCCTTTGAGCATTTGATACTACGGCCGATGTATCAAACGGAGTAACAGATGCAAATTTCTTCGCACTATCCATAAACTTCATAGCTTTCTTTTTAGATTTCAGCATTGTTTCAAAGCCAATTTGATATGTCTGAAATTCGTCTGCTAATGATACTGGATCAGCTATCAATTTCTTTGTAGCAATTCCAGTTATAACTCCACCAGCCAAAGTTTTTAGTGAAAATATAGAATTCTTGATCTTAGATATAACACTTGGGATTTTTTTGATCTGACTTGTTACCTTGTCATTGATTTTTAGGGCTGCTGAAAAAGTCTTTCTACCAAAACTCATACCAGCATTCATAGCTTTTTTGATCCCTGCTGTTGCAGTGTCTTTTAATCCAAGTTTTGGAGTCCAGGTCTTTTTACCGAGCCCGTCTCCCTTTTTACCAAACTTGTCGAGGACTGGACTTGCTTTATCTTCAAGTCCTAATTTTGGCTTTGCACGCTTCTTTCCAAGCTTGTCCATCTCTCGTGATGCTTTCTCTGCATTCTTCCCTGTTTGCTGTAGGCCAGAAGATGCATGATCGGAATATTCCGATACAACATCGATCACAATTTCTTTGTTTGCCATTTATGCATCTCCTCCTTCCATAGCTTTTAAAATTGCTGCAAAAATAAAAGCCCTCTCTCCTTCAGAAAGATCAAGGGCTTGTGATGGTAACATTCCAGTCCGTAAATAATTTTCTGCAAGCATAGAAGCTAACGGACTGGATTCAATTAGTTTTTTGCGTAGTCAACTACACTAACACCGCCTCCAGATAAGTTATCAATAGCATCGCTGACAGCTTCAAGCTCTCCAGCTGTTAACACCTCTTTGATAATTTCGTTCTGTGTCATAACCATATGACCAGCTTTCTTTAATCCTTCTTTCAGTGCTGAATTATCCCAGAATTTCTTTCCGTCAGTCACTACTGTTGCAGTGTAAATCTTCCATGCCATGTAATCAGCTGTACTTACTTCTTTCTCAACGAGAGGAAGTGAAGCTCCGCCTGGGTTTGCCATATAAGTTGTAGCTTTCTTTCTACACTGTGCAATTTCATCGAAAGATAATGGTCGAACATTAAATTTAAACAATGTCTGTCCATTTCTTGTAATATTCAATGGCTGCTGTACTTCTGTTTTATACTCTGCGGCTTTTAAAAGACCCGTGATAAGGTCCATTTCATTTTCTTCTGTTACTTCGATTTTTGTTTCTTTCTTCTCTGCCATTTTGTTTCCTTTCCTATACCAGTGCTTTAATGGAATCTGGTACGCTGTTTACAATAAACTGACACTGTCTTTTTATGATCTCTCCCGGTTTTACCTCCAGAATGTTTGTATCTCCATCAGGGATACACGCGGCATCATCGACGCCATCCTCGACGGCTCGATAGACAAGGCCCCGACCAAGCAGATTCCTTATTTCGACTTTACGGTGCCGACCGCACTCCCGGGCGTAGACCCTGCAATTCTCGACCCGCGCGATACTTATGCCGACGCGGCCGAGTGGAACAGGAGAGCGGAAGACCTTGCCGGCCGGTTCATCAAGAACTTCGAGAAGTTTACCGGCAATGCGGAGGGCAAATCGCTTGTCGCCGCAGGTCCGAAGCTGAAATAAGAGTGTAGTGTTGTCACTCATCGAACGGCGGGGCGGCGTAATGTCGTCCCGCTTTTTTCAAAAGGAGAAGAGATGAAGACGATTCGAAGGTACATGTTTTTCGCTCTCCTTCTGCTGGCGGCAGTCGCCTGCCGGCCGGGAGCAGGGGCGGAACGGGGAGCGGCCGGATTGGATTACGGTCGGGCCGACATGTGGTATCGGGGCGGTACGGCGGCTTCGGCGGAGAATGCCGATGTGTTTTACATCGCCCCGACCTGCAATTGGGGACGGACGGATGCCGACGGCACCGTGCATTGGCAGATGGATGTGTACGATACCGTGCAGCGTGCCAATCTGCAGGCGCCGCTCAGACTGGCCGAGCGCGTGTTCGCCGAAGGCAACCGCTTCTACGCGCCTTATTACCGGCAGATTACCATGGAGTCGTGGTTCGAGCCCGATTCGGTTATCGGGGCAAGGTTCGCCGTGGCGATGGAAGATGTACGGGAGGCTTTCCGTTACTATCTGGAGCACTTCAACGGGGGCCGGCCTTTCGTATTGGCGGGACACAGCCAGGGAGCCCGGTGCGTGTTGGAGCTGTTGAAAGAGGAGATGAACGACAGTCTTTACGGCCGGTTGGTGGCCGCTTACGTGGTCGGGTACCGGATTACCGACGGAGAGTTGGAGGGAGCGCGGTATGTCGTGCCTGCCGCCGACTCGCTCGATACAGGTGTCGTGATATGTATCAACAGTGTGGCGGATACCTCTGCGCTCTCTCCGCTCTTTCGGGGAAACCGTGCCTGCATCAACCCGATGAACTGGCGGACGGATGCTCTTCCCTCCCGGCCGGAGGAGAACCTCGGTACGCTTTTCCTCAATCCGGACGGGACGGTCGCCCGGCAGGTGGAACCCGTGACGGCACGTATCGATACGGCCTCCTGTACGCTCATCGTGGACGGTCTTGTTCCGGAGGAGCATTTCATTCCGGCCATAGCCCCCGTAGCACCGCTGGGAAATTACCATGTGCAGGAACTGAACATCTATTTCGGCAACCTGCGGCACAATGTGGCGCGAAGGGTGCGGGCGTATTATGAAGAAGGCCGTGCGGCACGTTTCCCGACCGCATGCCGGGCTGCCGCAGTCCGGGAATGAAGGGGACTGTTTGAAATGCACAGAGGGGCGGGAAGTTCATCTTCCCGCCCCTCTGTGTAGGTGATTGGTCGGCGTTACTTCCTGAGGAACTTCCGGGGTTTTACCATATTCTCCGGACGCAGGATGTTGTCGAGCTCCTCCTTGCTCATGAGTTTGTGTTCGAGCACGAGGTCGTAGATGCCCTTGCCGCTGTTGAGCGCCTCCTCGGCCAGCATGGTCGAAGTTTCATAGCCGAGGTAGGGATTGAGGGCCGTAACGAGCCCGATGCTGTTGTACACCATGTTGCGGCACACTTCCTTGTTGGCCGTGATGCCGGTCACGCACTTCTCGCGCAGTGTGTTCATCGCATTGGCCAGCATTTCGATGCTCTCGAAAAGACAGTGGATGATGATGGGCTCCATGACGTTCAGTTCGAGCTGACCCGCTTCGGCGGCCATCGTGACGGTCAGGTCGTTGCCGATAACGCGGAAAGCCACCTGGTTCACGACTTCCGGAATGACGGGATTCACCTTGCCCGGCATAATGGACGAACCCGGCTGGCGGGGCGGCAGGTTGATTTCATTCAGACCGCAGCGGGGGCCGGAAGAGAGCAGACGCAGGTCGTTGCATATCTTGGAGAGCTTCACGGCGAGACGTTTCAGCGCCGAGGAGTTCATGACGAATGCACCGGTGTCGTTCGTCGCCTCTATCATGTTCGATGCGACCACCATCGGCAGGCCCGTGATTTCACGCAGATACTTTTCGCAGATGGCCGGATAGTCCGGGTCGGCATTGATACCCGTACCGATTGCGGTGGCACCCATGTTCATCTCATAGAAGAGCTTGTAGTTCTGTTCCAGCCGCTCCATCTCTTCGGAGAGGTTCGCTGCATAGGCTTCGAACTCCTGCCCGAGTGTCATCGGTACGGCGTCCTGCAACTGCGTGCGTCCCATCTTGATGACGTCGGCGAACTCTACGCCCTTGGCACGGAAAGCCTCCACGAGCTGTTTGAGGGAGTCCTCCAGCTTGGCGATGCTGCGGATGAGGGCTATCTTCATGGCCGTGGGGTAGGCGTCGTTGGTGGACTGCGACAGATTGACGTGGTTATTGGGGTGGCAGTATTTGTATTCGCCCTTCTTGTGGCCCATCAGTTCGAGGGCGATGTTGGCGATGACCTCGTTGGCGTTCATGTTGGTGGAGGTGCCGGCTCCGCCCTGTACCATGTCCACAACGAACTGGTCGTCGAACTTGCCGTCGCGTACCATGCGGCATGCCTCTACGATGGCGTCGGCAGTCTTTTTGTCGAGCAGTCCCAGGTCGCGGTTCGCCAGTGCGGCGGCCTCTTTCACGTCGGCCAGGGCCTTGATGATTTCCGGGAAAAAGCTGAGCCTTACGCGGCTGATATGGAAATTCTCCATACCGCGCATCGTCTGCACGCCGAAGTAATACTCTTCCGGAACCTGCATGTAACCTATCAGGTCGTGTTCTTCTCGTGTTTTGCCCGACAGTTGGGCAGTCGTGATATCCATAGTCTGAATGAGGTTAATTTAAAGAACCTATGTCTGGTTTTAATTTGTTTAGCTGTCGGATTGGTAATCCCCCAATTCTGCAAATGTAGCTATTTTTACGTGTAGTTATCCTTTTTAGCTACAAAAATTTACAAAATGCCCTTGTGAAGTATCATTTTATCACTTCCGGGCCGGATGCCGTACTATTTCGGCGCTTTCTTGTAAAGGTAGAGCGCGATGAAGGCGTAGAATATGTCTGGCAGCCAGACGAGCAGGATGGGGGAGAAGAAGGTGCTGCTCTTGGCGAATTCGGCTGCGAACTTGCAGACGAGGATGTAGGTAAAACAGAGTCCGATACCTACGCCGATGTGCAGGCCCGTCCCGCCCCGCACCTTGCGGGAGGAGAGCGAGACGCCGATGACCGTCAGCACGAAGGTAGCCATCGGGTAGGCGAAACGGTTTTGCCGTTCCACCTCGAGACCATGTCGGAGCCTTTGGCCTTCTGTTCGACGATGAACCGGTTGAGCTGCCCGATGCTCATGGTCTGGATGATGTCCTCCAGCTTGCCGAGTTCCAGCACATCGAGGTTTATCATGGTGTCGAGCTTCTCCTTTTTTTCGAGTTTCTCCACGTTGTTCTCGTCGAAGCTGCGCGTCAGGTATTTCGCCGCTGTCCAATGCTTCGTGTCGGGATTGAATTTCACGTCCGAGGCTTCGAGCGACGCCACCATGCGGCTGCCTTCGTACTTCTCGATGGCGAGGTAGGAGGCTTTCTCCGTCGTTCCGTTGTAACTGCGGATGTAGGCGAAAGTGCCCGGGTAGACCTGACGGTAGATGTGGCGTTCGTAGCGGATATAGGCGTTTTTGGTGAGATGCTGCCGTTCGAACTCCACTCGCCGGGCGTTGGCGTTGGGTATCACCCACAGGTTGAGGCTCAGGGAGAGCATCGTGATGAGCATGGCCGAAAGGAAGTAGGGCCACATGAGCCTGCGGAAGCTGACGCC
>OLWB01003264.1_pt1 | contig 11799 bp, 10 predicted proteins | sample 1673331 | NCBI WGS metagenome assembly OLWB01 (sample SAMEA3178943, study PRJEB25190) | human gut metagenome | biome: human gut; feature: human-associated habitat; material: faeces | place: Austria | collected 2013 | reverse complement strand
TGCAGTTAGCTTAACTGTTACTGGCTGGCTCGTGTTCATGTTCTGTAATGTCAAGAATGCCTGATCGGCGTGATTGAACAGTAACGAACGTATCGTTGCTTTTTGCTATTGGGTATTTTTCAGAAAATCTGTTTAAAAAGTTTTGTCGATTGTTTGTTTCATGGCTTATTTGCAGTTGTGACGTACAAAAAAGAAAGCCCCATCGATCCGTATGAAATACTTTTGTTTTTAGTTTCAATGATCATGTTTCGCGGGGACGCCTTCTTATCCGATCCGTTTTTTCTGTGCCTGCTTCCGGCCGGAGTATGCACCCTCCGGGCAGAAGCAAAGGTTTCCCCAACTCCCATTATACTTCAAACCGGGGGAATTACAAATAAAGTTTGTCCCTTCATTTCTGAAAAAATTATGCGAAATGTAAAAAAAATCTTAAGTTCTTTACTTCTTTCCGTGATGTGTTATACTATATCGTAAGTAGCCCTATTTATATAAGTAAAGAGTAATTAAGGACGTGAGAGTTATGAAAATAGAAAAAATCAATGATAACAAGATCCGCTGCACACTGACCAGCGCCGATCTTGCCGAAAGAAATTTAAAGCTCAGCGAACTGGCTTACGGCACGGAAAAGGCCCGCAGCCTGTTTCAGGATATGATGCTTGAAGCCAACCAGCAGTTCGGCTTCAATGTGGATAATGCCCCGCTCATGGTCGAGGCCGTTCCGGTGGCTCCGGACAGCATTGTCCTCATTATCACCAGAGTCGAGGATCCACAGGAGCTCGACACCCGCTTCGCCAAATTTGCTCCATCCGGCGACGATACGGACGGACCGGAACCGGTACAGTATTCCGGCGCGGACGATATCATCGACCTGTTCCACAAGCTCTGCGATGTGAAGAACAAGGCACAGGAAAAAATTACTGCCTTGAAAGAACAGTTCGAAAGTCAGGATACGGGCTGTGATGATATTGACCTTACACGTTCCGCTTATCCGGTAGAATTGGGTACGCGCCACCCGCTCACCATCGTAAAGAACGAAATCATCGATATATTTGCCCGTTTGGGATTCAGCATTGCCGAAGGTCCGGAAATCGAGGATGACTGGCATGTGTTCTCTGCATTGAATTTCGCCGAAGATCACCCTGCACGCGATATGCAGGATACTTTCTTCATCGAAACTCATCCTGATATTGTATTGCGTACACACACCTCATCCGTGCAAACCCGCGTAATGGAAGTTTCACACCCCCCTATCCGTATCATTTGTCCGGGACGTGTATATCGCAATGAAGCCATCAGCTACCGTGCACACTGTTTCTTCCATCAGGTTGAGGCTTTGTATGTAGACAAAGATGTATCTTTCACCGACCTGAAACAGGTTTTGTTACTCTTTGCCAAAGAGATGTTTGGTGAAGATACTAAAATCCGTTTGCGTCCGTCTTATTTCCCGTTCACGGAACCCAGTGCGGAAATGGATATCAGCTGTAATATTTGCGGTGGAAAAGGTTGTCCGTTCTGCAAGCATACCGGCTGGGTTGAAATCCTCGGTTGCGGTATGGTAGATCCGAATGTATTGGAAAGCAACGGAATCGATAGTAAAGTATATAGCGGATATGCCCTCGGTATGGGTATTGAGCGTATTACAAACCTGAAATACCAGGTAAAGGATCTTCGTATGTTCTCTGAAAACGACACGAGATTCCTGAAGGAATTCGAAGCCGCTTATTAACAACCAACATATACCGGGCGAATGATTATCCGCTCCTACAATGATATACCATTCCGGATATCACAAAACAAGTAGGCGATACATAATCATTCGCCCGGATATATTTTCTTAGTTCTTACTCAAGCTGCCCATTATGAAAGATAGACTTGTCACTCCCAGCTATTGTTTTATTCTTGCAGCCAACTTCCTGCTGTACTTCGGCTTTTGGTTGCTGATACCGGTACTTCCATTCTACCTGTCTGAAGTATTCAGTGCCGGAAATTCAACAATCGGCATTATTCTTTCTTGTTATACAGTAGCAGCTTTATGTATCCGCCCCTTTTCCGGTTACTTTTTGGACAGCTTTGCACGTAAGCCTCTGTATCTGATGGCATATTTTATCTTTATGACAATGTTTGCCGGATATATCATTGCCGGTTCGCTTACGTTATTCATCCTGTTCCGTATCATACAGGGCGTATCGTTCGGAATGGTGACCGTAGGCGGTAATACAGTGGTCATCGACATCATGCCTTCTTCACGACGCGGAGAAGGATTAGGATACTATGGACTTTCGAATAATATTGCGATGGCGGTAGGTCCGATGTCCGGATTGTTCCTGCATGATGCAGGAATGAGTTTCACAACTATATTCTGTTGCTCACTGGGCTCGTGTATAGCAGGCTTCGTTTGTGCCTCTCTTGTCAAAACACCCTATAAACCGCCTGTGAAGAGAGAACCGATTTCCCTTGACCGCTTTATATTATTGAAAGGTATTCCGGCAGGCATCAGTTTGTTGCTGCTTTCGATTCCATACGGAATGACAACAAACTATGTGGCTATGTACGCCAAGCAGATCGGCATCAATGCCACTACAGGCTTCTTCTTCACTTTCATGGCAATAGGTATGGCTATATCGCGCATCTTCTCCGGAAAGATAGTGGACAGGGGTAAGATAACACAGGTCATTTCAGCCGGATTGTATCTCGTAGTATTCAGCTTCTTCCTCCTTTCAGCATGCGTATACCTTATCAGTTGGAACAACATGCTATGTACTGTTGTTTTCTTTGCCGTAGCCCTGTTGCTGGGAGTAGGTTTTGGTATTATGTTTCCGGCTTACAATACCCTTTTTGTCAACCTCGCCCCCAATAGCCAACGTGGTACTGCCACTTCTACCTATCTGACATCCTGGGATGTAGGCATCGGTATCGGTATGCTGACAGGAGGATATATTGCGGAGGTCAGCACTTTCGATAAAGCTTATTTGTTCGGGGCTTGCCTCACCATTGTCTCTATGCTCTACTTCAATGGGAAAGTGGCTCCTCATTACCATAAAAATAAATTGCGATGAGAAAAAAAGAACGTTACGAAAAAATTCTTGCCTGGTTTCGGGAGAATCGTCCTGTAGCCGAAACGGAACTGCATTATGAAACTCCGTTCCAACTGCTGATAGCAGTCATCCTCTCCGCCCAATGTACAGACAAGCGGGTGAATATGATTGTTCCACCGTTGTATCGCGATTTCCCTACCCCGGAAGTTCTTGCTGCCAGTACACCGGAAGTGATATACGAATATATCCGTAGCGTATCTTATCCCAATAACAAAGCAAAACACCTGGTGGGTATGGCACAAATGTTGGTGAAAGACTTCAACAGTGAAGTGCCTGATACACTGGAAGAGCTTGTAAAACTACCCGGTGTGGGACGCAAGACGGCGAACGTCATCCAATCCGTTGTATTTAACAAAGCTGCAATGGCAGTAGATACTCATGTGTTCCGTGTAAGTCACCGCCTCGGACTGGTTTCGGATGCATGTACCACACCGTTCAGTGTAGAGAAAGAACTGGTGAAAAACATCCCGGAAGCGGATATCCCCATTGCACATCACTGGCTTATCTTACATGGAAGATACGTCTGCCAGGCACGTACACCGCAATGTGATAAGTGCGGTTTGCAATTGATGTGCAAATATTATTGCGAGAAGTATAAAGTTAGCAAAGAGAAGCCGAAAGATAAAGAATAAATGACGGTTTCATAGCAAAAGAAAGAAATAAATGCTAACTTTGCGCTCACGAAAACGAATTAATAACACTTTTAAATAAAATAGAGTATTATGACAATTGATCAATTCAACTTTGCCGGTAAAAAGGCATTCGTTCGTGTAGACTTCAATGTGCCTCTGGACGAAAACTTCAACATTACAGATGATAACCGTATGCGTGCTGCTCTTCCTACGTTAAAGAAAATTCTGGCTGACGGTGGTAGTATAATTATTGGTTCTCACCTCGGTCGTCCGAAAGGTCCGGCTGACAAATTCTCATTGAAACACATTCTGAACCATCTTTCAGAGTTGTTGGGTGTTGACGTACAATTCGCTAACGACTGTATGGGCGAAGAAGCTGCTGTTAAGGCTGCTGCTCTGCAACCGGGTGAAGTATTGTTGCTCGAAAACCTTCGTTTCTACGCTGAAGAAGAAGGCAAACCCCGTGGTTTGGCTGAAGACGCTACAGACGAAGAAAAAGCTGCTGCTAAGAAAGCCGTTAAAGAAAGCCAGAAAGAATTCACCAAGAAATTGGCTTCTTACGCTGACTGCTATGTAAACGACGCTTTCGGTACAGCTCACCGTGCACACGCTTCTACAGCTTTGATCGCTAAATATTTCGACAAAGACAGCAAAATGTTCGGTTACCTGATGGAGAAAGAAGTGAAGGCTGTTGATAAAGTATTGAATGACATCAAACGTCCATTCACTGCTATCATGGGTGGTTCCAAAGTTTCTTCTAAAATTGAAATTATCGAAAATCTGCTGAGCAAGGTTGACAACCTGATCATTGCCGGTGGTATGACTTATACTTTCACCAAGGCTATGGGTGGTAAGATCGGTATCTCTATCTGCGAAGATGACAAACTGGATCTGGCCCTCGAACTGATAGAAAAGGCAAAAGCAAAAGGTGTAAACTTGGTATTGGCTGTTGATGCAAAGATTGCTGACGCTTTCTCTAACGATGCTAACACTAAGTTCTGTCCGGTTGACCAAATTCCTGATGGTTGGGAAGGTCTGGATATCGGTCCTGAAACTGAGAAAATCTTCACAGATGTTATCAAAAACTCTAAGACTATCTTGTGGAATGGTCCGACAGGTGTATTCGAATTCGAAAACTTCACTCATGGCTCACGTGCAGTAGGCGAGGCTATCGTAGAGGCTACTAAGAACGGTGCATTCTCACTTGTAGGTGGTGGTGACTCTGTAGCTTGCGTTAACAAGTTTGGCTTGGCAAGCGGTGTTTCTTATGTTTCAACAGGTGGTGGTGCATTGCTTGAAGCAATCGAAGGAAAAGTTCTTCCGGGTATCGCTGCTATCAACGAATAAGAATAAACATTATCATACCAAAAGGCAGCTCTTTGAAAAGAAGGGTTGCCTTTTTTAATCTTATATTTTTATAGTAAACGATCATTTATCTTTCCTAACACATTTATCATAGAAATGAAACGAACTTTGTTATCCTTTGCTTTCCTACTTTCCGCACTGATAGCAACAGCACAAGATGCATGTTTGAACGACGTAGTAAATACGCTCAAAGATCGTATCAGCCTCTCCGGTTATGCACAGGTGGGTTATACTTACGATGATGCTGATGGCAGCAGTAATACGTTCGACATCAAGCGGGTTATCTTCATGGCACAAGGTAAAATTACCGACCGTTGGTTGTGCTACTTCATGTACAGCTTTGCCAATACTGGAAAAATCCTTGAAGCATATACCGAATATAAATTCCTCCCGCAACTGACTGCCCGCATCGGACAATTCAAAACCATGTATACCATTGAAAACCCAATGTCTCCTTGCTATGTGGAACTGATTAATTGCTACTCGCAATCTGTCAATTATCTGGCTGGCATCAATGGCAGTGATCCTTTGTATGGTTCCAGTAGCGGACGTGATATGGGACTCCTGATCTATGGTAATCTGTTTGGAAAACTGGTGAACTATAATCTTGCGGTAATGAATGGGCAAGGTATCAACCTGAAAGATAAAAACAACCAGAAGGATATTGTAGGCAGCCTGATGGTTCATCCACTCGACTGGCTGTCTGTAGGCGGTTCTTTTGTAAAAGGGAAAGGATGTGCTGTGGCCGTATCCAGCCTCAATCCCGATATACAGGTAGGCGAAAACTATACCCGTAACCGTTGGTCGGCAGGTGCAGTCATTAAAACTAAACCGGTGGATGTACGCACGGAATACTTGGCCGGAAAAGATGGACGTATCAAAAGTGACGGTTATTATGTAACAGCATCTGCACATGTATTCCCGAAAGTAGATGTAATAGCATCTTATGATTATCTTAATAAGAGTAAAGTACTCGATGATAAGCAAAGTAATTATGTAGTAGGTTTACAATATTGGTTCTATCCTAAATGCAGGGTACAGGCACAGTATACATACTGCAACCGCCATATCGGAGATAATAGTAACCTACTGCAAGCGCAATTGCAGGTGCGTTTCTAAAGAAAAACCTTATATACCATGGACTACACCGAAATTCTGAAAGAAATATACGAGGAGATACAGCCATACGCCCAAATGGGTAAACCGGCAAGCTATATTCCTGAATTGCTGAAAGTCAACCCTGATCGCTATGGTATTTGCCTGCGTACTATTGAAGGAAAAGAATATGCCCAGGGAGACAGTGACGAGCGTTTTGCCATACAAAGTATTTCGAAAGTATTCTCTCTTGCGATAAGTTTCAGCCGGATGGGCAATGAACTCTGGAAACGTATAGGTGTAGAACCATCCGGTAACGCATTTAACTCCATTTTCCAGCTGGAAATGGAGAAAGGGATTCCCCGCAATCCTCTCATCAATGCGGGAGCATTAGTAATGGCAGACATCCTGCTTTCAGTACTCGATGATCCGGAAAAGGATTATCTCGCTTTCGTACGAAAACTCTGCGGCAACAACCAGATTCAATATAATGAAGGTATGGCAACTTCCGAACGTGAATATGGCTATCTGAATGCAGCCATTACCAATATGCTAAAATATCATGGAAATATAGAAAACGATATTGAGCGGGTACTTCACTTTTATTTCCTTCAATGTTCCATAGGTATGAGTTGCCGGGAACTGGCACGTTCTTTCCTTCCTTTCGCTGATCATACAAGACCGTTCAGTTTTGATGGAATCGAACTGACGACTTCACAAGTAAAACGTATCAATGCCATTATGCAGACTTGCGGTTTCTATGATGAAGCTGGGGAATTTTCTTATCTGGTGGGGTTACCCGGGAAAAGCGGTGTTGGTGGCGGTATTGCAGCTGTCTGCCCACGTAAGTATGCGGTAGCAGTATGGAGTCCGCGACTTAACCCTAAAGGTAACTCTGTAATGGGGATGAAAGCCCTTGAATTACTGACTACCAAAACAGCTATCAGTATTTTCTAAGTCCCCGAACTTTTTGGCATCATTTTTGTACCTTATATTAATAAAGTATTAAAGAAAGGACTGAATATGAATGAACAATCCATCCAAAAACAATATAACCAAATAGTCAATTTATTGGAAGATAAACGGCTGAAAGAAGCTCTTGTTCAACTGGATGCTTTCTTATATAATGGTAACGACTGGAGTCTGCGTAACCGACTGGAACAAATCCAGACTTCCTATCAATATATGTTGCAATATATGAAACTGGGTATGAAAGACCCTGAACGGCAGAAACTGTATCGCCAGCTATTGGCTGATACATGGGAGATTGCCGACCAGACACGTATTGCATTATTAGATGAAATATCCACCCACTATTACCACTCCCTACGCAGGAATCCCAAGCAGCTTCCGAAAGCTTATGGCATTTCTACCCTGCAAAAGATACTGGAAGGCTTTGCAGATGAAATGGCTGTATCACAGTTAGCAAACTACCAGGGCTTGGACGCTATCCTGAGACGACATGAAGAGACACACCAGGTAATGTTTCTTACTACCTGGAGCAACAGCAGTTGGACTTTGGAAGAATTTGCCCAGGCAGAAGATATGCTTCGTTCGGAGACATTGCCAACCAATGACTTATGCCTGTTTGTCAGTGCTGTCACACTCAGTTTAATGGAGTGTTTCGATGAGCGCAAAGTAAATTGGTTGCTCGACGGGCTTCGCCATACCAATCCGCAAATCAATCAGAGAGCATTGGTAGGACTTGTTATTACCTTGCATCTCTATCCTTCACGCATTGCACTTTATCCAGAATTGGAAGCACGTATTTCTCTTTTCAGAGAAGACCCGAACTTCAGCAAACAGGTGAACCGTATTTATATCCAGCTACTTCGTAGCCAGGAAACGGAGAAGATTGACAGAAAGATGCGGGAAGAAATCATTCCCGAAATGATGAAGAACGTGAATATCATGCGCAACATGAAGTTCGGTTTTGAAGAAACAGATGAAAACGACCGCAATCCCGACTGGGAACAAACTTTCGAGCAATCGGGTTTGGGAGATAAAATACGCGAGATGAACGATCTGCAACTGGAAGGAGCAGATGTCTATATGAGCACATTCGCACAACTCAAAGGGTATCCTTTTTTCCGCGAACCACATAACTGGTTCTACCCTTTCGACCGGATGCATTCCAGCATTATCCATCAGGTAGGTTTGAACCAGAGCGGTGAGAGTTCTGTCCTTTCCATCATCCTGCAATCGGGATTCTTCTGCAACAGTGATAAGTATTCATTTTGTTTCACCATTGCACAACTCCCACAGGGACAACGTGACATGATGCTAAGTCAGATGACTCCTCAGGATCAAAGCGACTTTATGGAAGAAAAGAACAATGCCAGCCTGAAACAATTTGCTGAACGGCCTGATGTTATCAGTAACCAGTACATTCACGATTTATACCGTTTCTTCAAACTTAGCCAACGCAGATTCGAGTTTCATAATATCTTCCAGGAAGAGATTGCATTGCACCGCAATCCGGTACTGAAAGAACTGTTGAGTGCTCCCGAATTATTAGTAGCGGTTGCCGACTTCCACTTCAGCAAGGAGCATCCAGCAGAAGCTTTGGAGCTCTACCGGATATTAATAGATCGAAAACAAGCCAATGCGGACATTTTCCAAAAGACAGGTTTCTGCCTGCAAAAGGAGAAACGCTATCAGGAAGCTGTGGACGCTTATCAGAAAGCTGATATGCTGAAGCCCGATCACCTGTGGACACTTCGCCACCTGGCTACTTGTTACCGCCAGATGAAGAATTTCGATGCAGCTTTGGAATACTATCATCGCGTAGAAACTATTCAACCGGAAAATCGCAATGTATTGTTCTATACCGGTAGTTGCCTGGCAGAACAAAAAAGGTATGACGATGCCCTGCAATATTTCTTCAAGTTAGACTTCCTGGAAAACGACTGTATGAAGGCATGGCGCGGCATTGGCTGGTGTTCATTTGTCAGTGGTAAGCATGAACAGGCTATGAAGTATTACGATAAACTCCTTGCCGCCAAGCCACTTGCTACGGACTATCTCAATGCCGGACACGTGGCCTGGGTACTGGGAAACATAGAAAAAGCAGTCGGACTATATGGCAAGGCCATGGCAGAAAGCGGAAGTAAAGATGCTTTCCTTGAAATATTCGACAGAGACCGGAACAGCCTTCTCAAACAAGGTATTGCAGGAGAAGAGATTCCATTAATGCTGGATATGATTGAGTAAAGACATAAATAAGTAGCTGATGAAGAAATACTGTATCCTGGCTCTATTCTGTTGCCTTAGCTATCTGGCAGCAGCACAAAGTCCTGTAGAGAAAGGACTGGAAAGCATAAACCGGACATCTGCCGAAGCATATATCGGTTTTCTGGCTCATGATGAATTACAAGGGCGGGAAGCCGGATATCATGGTTCAAAGATAGCTGCCCAATATATTGCTTCATTGCTTCAGGCAATGGGAATACAACCGGTGGGAGACAGTTATTTTCAACCTTTTGAAGCATACAGAAGAGAACGCCAGAAAAGGGGAAAGCTAGAGGTACACCCCGATTCAATAACCTTATTCAAAAGAGAAGTACATCAGAAGCTCTCTATGACGAATATACTGGGAATGATCCCCGGTAAAAACACCAGTGAGTATGCTATTGTCGGTGCGCACTTTGATCATTTGGGAATAGATCCTGCTCTTGAAGGTGATCAGATTTATAATGGTGCTGATGATAATGCTTCCGGTGTGTCAGCCGTTCTGCAAATAGCCAGAGCATTCATTACCAGCGGCAAACAACCGGAACGAAATATTATTTTTGCCTTCTGGGATGGTGAGGAGAAAGGATTATTGGGTTCCAGATACTTTGTACAAACCTGTCCGTTCATTTCGCAAATCAAAGGATATCTGAACTTCGACATGATAGGTCGCAATAATAAGCCACAACAACCCATGCATGTAGTTTATTTCTATACGGAGGCCAATCCGACTTTTGAAAAATGGCTAAAAGAAGATATAAAGAAATACAACCTCCAACTGGAACCCGACTATCGTCCATGGGATAATCCCATAGGCGGTAGTGATAACGGTCCTTTTGCTAAAGCGGGAGTTCCTATTATCTGGTATCATACAGATGGACACCCGGATTACCATCAACCCTCTGATCATGCAGACAAACTGAATTGGGAGAAGATAGTGGAGATAACCAAAGCATCCTTTCTGAATGCCTGGAATCTGGCGAACGAGAAAGAATATTAAACTATACTTTCAGTAATTCCCTGTACAATTTCTGTACAGGAAGCCCCATGATATTATTATGAGACACATAACATTATAACAAGCTATAAAACAAAGATATACATCACAATAAAAACATCTTAGTAAAACAGTTGTAAAACAAACATTATAATTAGAGATTTTACGCTATTTTCATCATGATTGTATTCCATATTGTTTTGGGAGCAAAGATAAATCATAGAAAGGAAAAGGTAGCCTATTCTGCTTCATTTTTAACACTTGAACAAGAAAAAGCCCCGACCGTCACCAGCCGAGGCCCAAATTCATCAATGACGAATTACTTCTACTTCTTTATAACATGTTACCACAGAAAAAGGTTGTAGCTAACACCTACACCGGCATATATTCCAGATGGATAGCCATAGCCGACTTGCATCCCCAATCCCCAGCGTTTCTTTCTAGGTGTGATAGTATGGTAAATATCATTCGTCACCGTCTGATATACAGTCTTTGGAAATATCTGCAAACTATCAAGCCTCGGACGATAACCACTCACCCATGCCCGGTAAAGACTATCCTCATAATAAGCCTGCTCACGATGAACAACAGTGTCACCAATACGAATAGTATCTGTTAGCTGGAAAACTAACAGAGGAGCTGTAGGTGCAGAGATAAGTAACGTATCAACCTTTACAACAGTCTTTACCTTTGTCTCGGTACGTATTTCTGCCGGGAGAGGCTCGTGCGGACGGAACCAAGCAACCACACAAGCCACAGCCAGCAATATGACTAATATCCAAGATAGCTTTTTCACAACGCAAGAACCTGTTTACGGTTTGCCCCTTCCCGGTAGCTGACGTGTACCCAAGCAAAGTTCTTTTCGTCGATCAATTGATCGAAGGGCAAGCCTAATGACTGGATCATATAGAACAACTTCTTGTTCTCTTTCGGGCTTCCCCCCGTGATGTCCGCCGCCCGCCCTGTCATGTGATCGCTTGTTGCAGAACCTTTCACGGCTTTATTCAATTCCGGGCAACGGAAACCACTGTTCACGCGGATTGGTTTGCCGTATGCCTCCCGCAATGGGTCCAGCACGTTATTTACTAACGCGGTCATATTGGCTACATGTTCTTTCTTACAACGGTTATCAATGCCTAACCGATCGGCTGTCTCTGATTTGCAGAGTTCGGCAATTGTAAAATACTTCATAATCTTATTTGATTTTTATATTCTCGGCGGTTTCCTTTCCTTGTCAATAACCATTCGGAGGAATACGTTCGCCGCATCTCTTTTTCTCGCAACGTTTTAATGCCAGTTCCAATTTGAGATTAGAATTCTCTTCCTTTAGGGCTGGAAAATCCAGTGTAAGCTGCCCCCTAAAACCAAGCGATTCTACCCCCTTAAA
>OLWB01003261.1_pt1 | contig 11816 bp, 8 predicted proteins | sample 1673331 | NCBI WGS metagenome assembly OLWB01 (sample SAMEA3178943, study PRJEB25190) | human gut metagenome | biome: human gut; feature: human-associated habitat; material: faeces | place: Austria | collected 2013 | reverse complement strand
CTATGTCTTCTTTTTTGCTCTTTTCAATTTGCGCAACTTATTGTACCTTATCCTTTGCTCCGCTGCACGGGAGGAAACGCCTGCGGATAAACGGCGGCCTGAGGGCGAGCCGTCCTATGGGGCAGGTGCGTTGAACCGCCCGTAGGGGACGGCGTCCTGCCGTCCCGTCAGCGCGGCAGCGCCGCGCTGCGAGGCCCCCTCTGGGAGGGGGCTATCGGCGCAGGCGACTGGGGGAGAGGAATTGCCGTGCGATATCGCTCCCTCCGTCAGCGCTACGCGCTGCCACCTCCCTCGCAGAGGGAGGCAAGGGGAAACGGAGTCCCGAGCCAGTGCGCGCACTGGCTCGGAATGACAGGGGAACGGGGTGGACAGGGTCGTCCGCCCCTACGATGCGGGACATCGAGGACGCCGTCCCCTACGGAGTGACAGGGGAACGGAGCGGACAGGGTCGTCCGCCCCTACGATGCGGGACGTCGAGGACGCCGTCCCCTACGGAATGACAGGAGAACGGGGTGGACAGGGTCGTCCGCCCCTACAATGTGCAACCGGGACCCCTTAGTAGACAAAAGTGTCCGCAGCACAGCTGCGGACACTTTTATATATAAGTGCGGGTGGGTGAAAGCTTACTTATAGCTCTCGATCATGGCCTTGAAAGCAGGCAGGCTGCGCTGGATCATGTCGTTGGCCACGCAGTAGCTCAGGCGGAAGTAGCCGGGGCAGCCGAAGCCGTCGGCGGGCACCACCAGCAGGTTGTGCTCCAGCTTGGCCTTCTCGGAGAAGGCGTTGGCATCGCCGTTGGGCGCCTTCACGAACAGATAGAACGCACCGTCGGGCTTGGCGCACTCGTAGCCCATCTCACGCAGGCTGTTGTACAGCAGGTTGCGGTTCTCGTCGTAGGCCACCAGGTCGGGGCGCTCTTCGGCGCAGTACTCGATGACCTTCTGCATCAGCGTGGGCGGGCAGACGTGACCCATGATACGGGCGGCACCGGCGATGGCGGCATACACCGCGTCGGCGTCGTCAGCGAAGCCGGGGACGTACACATAGCCGATACGCTCGCCGGGCAGGGACAGGGACTTGGAGTAGGAGTAGCAGACGATGGTGTTCTTGTACAGGCAGGGGATGAAGGGAACCTTAACGCCGCCATACACCAGCTCACGGTAGGGCTCGTCGGCGATGATGTAGATGGGGTGGCCGTACTCGGCGCTCTTGCGCTCCAGCAGAGCGGCCAGACCCTTCAGCGTCTCCTCGGTGTACACAACGCCGGAGGGGTTGTTGGGGGAGTTGATGATGATGCCCTGGGTGTTCTTGGTGATGCGCTTCTCCACCTCATCCAGATGGATCTGGAACGCCTTGGTGTCGGCGGGGACGACCACCAGCTTGCCGCCGTTGGCGTTGACGAAGGGGCGATACTCGGGGAAGAAGGGGGCGACAGCCATGATCTCGCTGTCAGCGTCCACGATCAGCGCCTTGATAATGGAGATCAGGGCGGGAGCGGCACCGCAGGTGAAGAACAGCTCGCTGGCCTTCACATCCAGACCGAAGCGATTGGCCAGATCCTTGGCCACGGCAGCGCGGGCGGTATCGAAGCCGGCAGCCATGGAATAGCCGTGCAGCTTGATGGAATCCATCTCGTCCACGATCTTCTTGATGGACTCGTTGACCTTCTTGGGGGCGGGAATGCTGGGGTTGCCCAGAGAATAGTCGTACACCTTGTCAGCGCCCACCTTGGCGGCCTGCTCCAGACCGTAGGCGAACAGCTGGCGGATGACGGAGGGCGCCGTACCCAGATTGTAGTATTCCTGATTTACCATAACATAATCTCCTCTTTTACGTTATTGTACTATGTCCACACCGCGCTGCGGCAGTCGAACCATACTTATGATAGGTGTTGCCGTGATAATTGTCAAGCATTTATCAAACAAGCCAAGAAAATTTGTTAAAATCGTAGCGAGACGAAACAATTTCTTGTGCAATACGCCATTACGCCAGCTTCATGCGGCTGGAAAGGACGCTGCCCAGAGCGATGGATGCCAGTTTGGAGTAGGCGCTGTCGGCGCGGCTCACCAGCACGATGGGCACCTTGGCGCCCAGAATGATGCCGGCGTTTTTGGCGTTGCCGAACAGGTTGGCCGCCTTGCCGATGCCGTTGCCCACCTCATAGTTGGGTACCAGCAGGATGTCCGCCTTGCCTGCGCCGGGGGCGGTGTAGTGCTTGTGGCGGCAGGCCTCCTCGCTTACCGCCAGATCCAGGGCCACGGGGCCGCACACGTCCATGTTGTACTTTGCCCAGCGGTCGGTCATCTTGCTGAGAGCATCAGCGTCCACGGTGGACTGTACCTTGGGATTCACCTGCTCGGCGCCGCACACGCAGGAGGCGTTGATATGCTCATAGCCCAGCGCCTGCAGCACCATAGCGGCGTTCTCCAGAATGTCCGCCTTCTTCTCCAGATCGGGGAAGGTGTTCACGCCGCCGTCAGTCAGCACCAGCATACGACCCAGCGCGGGGATCTCGTACAGCATGCAGTGGGTGGTCAGATGCTGGGTACGCAGACCGTGCTCCTTATTGAAAACAGCACGCATCAGGTCGGCGGTGCCCAGAATGCCCTTCATCAGGAAGTTGGCCTTACCCTCGGCGCACAGCGCCACGGCCTTGGCCGCGCAGTCCTGATCGGTGTCGCCGGCGATGATCTCGTAGTCGGCGGGGTTCTCGCCCAGTGCGGTAAGCATGGCGCTGATCTCGTCCACATGTCCCACCAGAATGGGCGTGGCGATGCCCTCCTTACGAGCCTCCACCACCGCCTCGATCACGGGCTGGTCGTGAGCGGCTGCCACGGCGATGACACCGGTGGTGCCGCCCTTGGCGGCGGCGATGATGCCGTCAATGGTATGTATCATGCTGATCGTCCTCCTGCACAGTTTCTTTTGCTATTTAAAGCAATATACGCGCCTGAACCGGCACTTTTTCCAGTCATATTATACAACATCCCGGCGGCACCGTCAACGGAAAACCGAAGCATTCAGTGAAAGAAATTCCCATAACCTATCAGTCTTTCCCGCAGCCGCTCCGGGGTTGACGCGGGGAGGGAAATAGGCTATATTGTATGGGTATATTCAACATGAGGTGACACATGAAACAAATCAAGACTTTGACGCTGGCGTTTACCTACGTCGGCTGTTTTTTGGGCGCGGGCTTTATCTCCGGGCAGGAGCTTTGGCAGTTTTTCGGCGCCTTCGGCAACTGGGGCTATGTGGGCTTTGCGCTGGCGACGCTGCTGTTTGTGGTCATCGGCGTTCTGTTTATCCGCCTGACGCAGATGACCCGCTGCTCCGATATGGATCAGCTGCTGGTGCCGTGGGATATCAAATGGCTGCGGGCGGCCTCCGGCGCCATCGGCGCGGTTTTTCTGTTCTTTGTGGTGGTGTCCATGTCCGCCGGTGTGGGCGCCATGCTGACGCAGCTGTTCGGCGTTCCCACCTGGCTGGGCAGCGCCGTGTTCATGCTGCTGGTGTTCCTGACGGCGCTGCTGGGCGTCAGCGGTATGGTGAACGCCTTCTCCGCCCTGATCCCGCTGCTGGTGCTGGCCACGCTGGGCTTTGCCATCGCCGCATGGTGTACCTTCGGCACGGAGGGCATCCTGCGCCTGACGTATACCAACAGCAACCCGCTGATGCCCAATTGGGGCATTGCCACCATGACGTTCGTGGCCTACAACATTCTGGGCGGCATCGGCATCATGTCCCCGGTGGGGCAGTATGTCCGGGAAAAGAGGCATATCTACGGCGGTATCATCATCGCCGGCCTTATGCTGCTGGTGGTGGCGGGGAGCATCCTCACCAGTCTGGCAGCCTATCCGGAGGCGGTGCAGGCGGAGCTGCCCATGGTGGCACTGGCCAGCCATCTGAACGTCACGATGGGCACCATTTACGGCATCATGCTGCTGGTGGCCATGTTCTGCAACGCGCTGGCAAGTCTGGTGGGACTGAGCGCCTACATCGAGCAGAAATCCGCCCTTGTCCGCACCCACAAGAAGGTCGTCCTGCTGGTCATCAGCGTGCTGGCATGGGCGGGCAGTCTGCTGGGCTTTGCGGAGATCATCGGAACCGTCTACCCTGTCTTTGGTTATATCAGCGTGGCATTTCTGGTGTTTATGGCCATCCACTTCTGCCGCGCCAGAAAGCAGGAAAAGCAAACGGCTGAAAAGTAAAAACGCTTTACAGAAAAAAACACTCCTCTGCCGTATGGCAGAGGAGTGTTTTTTACGGTGCCTTACACGCTGAACAGGATATCCGCATAGGTGGGATACGGCCACGCCTTGGCATCCACCAGCGATTCCAGCTGGCCGATCAGCTCACCGGCCTTTTGGGTGCGGGTGACGATCTCGCTGCGGTAATACCGGGCAGCGTCGATGCCGCTGTCCGCGGCGGGGGCGTTCTCCAGCGCCTGAGAGAGACTCTGGCAGACATCCAGAAGCTGACCGCCCTGAATGCCCAGCTCCTGTATCAGGTATTTCTCTATCCGGCACAGGTCGGAAAACTGAGCTTCCTGCTTGCGCGCCATGCCCTTGGCCAGGTCGCCGGAATAGCGCGCTACGGCGGGCAGAACGCCCCGCATGGCCATCTCAAGCAGGGTGTTGGCTTCGATGGCGGATACCTTGCAGTAGTTCTCCAGATGGATCTCGTACCGGGCGCGCATCTCCGTCTCGGTGAGGATGGCGTGCCTGGTGAAAAGATCGATGTTCTTTTTGTCAATGTAGGCGGGCATGCAGTCCACCGTGTCCCGCAGATTGGCAAGTCCCCGGCGCTTGGCCTCCTGCACCCACGACTCATCGTAGCCGTTGCCGTTGAAGATAATGCGCTGGTGGGCGGTGAAGGTGTCGTGCAGCAGGGTTTGCAGCGCGGACTGGAAGTCGTCGGCCTTCTCCAGAATGTCGGCGAACTGGCGCAGTTCCTCTGCCATGATGGTGTTCAGCACCACGTTGGGGCTGGCGATGGACTGGCTGGAGCCCAGCATGCGGAATTCAAACTTGTTGCCGGTGAAGGCCAGGGGAGAGGTGCGGTTGCGGTCGGTGGTGTCCTGGGGGATCTCCGGCAGGGTGTCCACACCGATGGTGAGCTTTTTCTTGGTGATGTCCACGTACTCCGTACCCTGAATGATGGAGTCCAGAATGGCGGTCAGCTCATCGCCCAGGAAGATGGAGATGATAGCCGGGGGCGCTTCGTTGCCGCCCAGACGGTGATCGTTGCCGGGATAGGACACGCAGCAGCGCAGCATCTCCTGATACTCGTCCACGCCCTTGATAAACGCCGCCAGAAACAGCAGGAACTGGGCGTTCTGGCTGGGGGTGCTGCCGGGCTTCAGCAGATTCTCGCCGGTGTCGGTAGCCAGCGACCAGTTGTCGTGCTTGCCGCTGCCGTTGACGCCCGCAAAGGGCTTTTCGTGCAGCAGGCACACAAGTCCGTGACGGGCAGCCACCTTTTTCAGCAGCTCCATGGTCAGCTGGTTCTTGTCGCAGGCGGAGTTGGCATCGGAGTAGATGGGTGCGATCTCATGCTGGGCGGGAGCCACCTCGTTGTGCTCCGTCTTAGCAAGCACGCCCAGCTTCCACAGCTCCTGATCCAGCTCCCGCATGAACGCGGCCACACGGGGCTTGATGGCACCATAGTAGTGGTCGTCCAGCTCCTGGCCCTTGGAGGGACGGGCGCCGAACAGCGTGCGGCCGCACAGCTTCAGATCCTCCCGCTGGCGGTACACCTTCTCATCGATCAGGAAATACTCCTGCTCGGGGCCCACCTGCGGCGTGACGTGCTGCGCCTCGGTGTTGCCGAACAGCCGCAGGATGCGGATGCACTCCTTATCCAGCACGCGCATGGAGCGCAGCAGCGGCGTTTTCTTGTCCAGCGTCTGCCCGCTGTAGGAGCAGAAGATGGTGGGGATATACAGCGTCTCATCCTTGACGAAGGCGTAGGACGTGGGATCCCACGCGGTGTAGCCGCGCGCCTCGAACGTGGCGCGCAGGCCGCCGGAGGGGAAGGAGGAGGCATCCGCCTCACCTTTGCTCAGCTCCTTGGCGCTCAGCTCCATGACCACGCCGTCCTTGCCGTCGCGGGTGATGAAGCTGTCGTGCTTTTCGGCGGTGAAGCCAGTCATGGGCTGGAACCAGTGGGTGTAGTGGGTGGCGCCCTTTTCCAGCGCCCAGTCCTTCATGGCGTTGGCGATCTCCCCGGCGGTGGAACGATCCAGCGGTGTTCCCTGTGCCAGGCACTGCTGCCACTTCTGATAGATGTCGGCGGGCAGGCGCTGCTGCATCTGCTGCTCACCAAATACCATCTGGCCGAACAGCGCGGGAACATTCGTGATCTTTTCACACATGCGGGATCATTCCTTTCAGATTCAGATACGCGGCATAGCCGCGGGGATAACGGGTCTTACATAAACAGCTGCATGACCTGCGGTGTCACATAGCATTCCATCACGGCGGCGACCACCAGCAGCGGCAGCACCAGCAGGCATATCACACGCAGGAGGTTCAGCATCAGGGGCTTCATGACGCCCTTTTCATTTTTGCGGATGTAATGGTTGATGTTCTGGCACAGGCACAGACCGGCGGCCAGACTCAGCACCAGCGCGGGCAGCTCGAAAATGCCGTGGGGCAGGATACCGGCGGCGAACAGGAGCCACTGACCCTGCATCATGGCGGCCAGCATGCCGATAATGGCGGCGTTCAGCCCCAGCGACAGGGCGGGGAGGTACAGAAACGGGATGAAGCCGTACAGCGCGGAGAGCACCATGGCGCGGACATTGCTGCCCAGCAGCGCCAGCACGCTGAAGCTGCCGTCCTCCTGTACGATGCCGGAGCTGTCGATCATGTCGTTGAAGTAGGACATGACGGTCACGGGGATATCCGGGAACAGGCGGCCTGCGATATAGGCCAGCACGGTCAGCACCAGAAAGGCGATGGCGGTCATGCCCACGAAGCGGCCGTACCCCTGCCGCCAGAAGTCGCCGATGGCGCGGAGTTGGTTTTTCATGCCAGCTTCTCCAGACCGGCGCGGAGACGGCGCAGCGTCTCATCCCGGCCGAGGATGCGGCAGATCTCCACAGCGCCGCCGGGCGTCACCAGCTTGCCGGCGGCGGCGATGCGCACCGGCCACATCAGTGTGGCGTTCTTCACGCCCAGCTGCTCGGCCAGCGCGATCAGACCGTCGTGGATGGCCTCGTCCGTCCATGCGGGCAGATCCTCCAGCATGGGGATGGCGGCCTCCAGCATGGCCTTGCAGACCTCCGGGTTCGTCTTGGACTTCTTGTTGGTGAAGAATTCCACGTCGTACTCCGGGCAGACGTCGAAGAAGTCCACCTTCTCCGGGATATCGGTGAGATGCTCGCAGCGCGCCTGCAGCAGCGCGGCGATGGCCGCCACGTCGAAGTCGCCCTTGACGCTCTGGCGGATGTACGGCTCCGCGGCCTTGGCAAAGTCCTCCGGGGACATGGCGCGCAGGTACACGGCGTTGAAATGATCCAGCTTTGCCCGGTCGAAAATAGCCGGGGACTTGGAAATGCCTGTCAGGTCAAACGCCTTTACAAGCTCGTCGAGAGAAAAGACCTCCTGTTCCGCCAGCTCGCCCCTGGGCGACCAGCCCAGCAGCGCCACATAGTTGAGGATGGCATCAGTGAGATAGCCCTCCGCCTTCAGATCCTCGTAGCTGGGATCGCCGTGGCGCTTGGACATCTTGTTCTGCGCGTCCCGCATGACGGGGGAGCAGTGGACGTAGGTGGGCACCTCCCAGCCGAAGGCGTGGTACAGCAGATCGTACTTGGGCGCGGAGGACAGATACTCGCTGCCCCGCACCACATGGGTGATGCCCATCAGGTGATCGTCAATGACGTTGGCAAAGTTGTAGGTGGGCAGACCGTCCCGCTTCAGCAGCACCTGATCGTCCAGCGTGCTGTTCTCCACGGTGATGTCGCCGAACACGGCGTCGTGGAACGTGGTGGTGCCCTCCTTGGGGATGCGCTGGCGGATGACGTAAGGCTCGCCCGCCTCCACGCGGCGCAGAGCGTCTTCCAGCGGCAGGTCGCGGCAGGGATCGTCGGCGCGGTCAAAGTCGCCGGTGTCCTCCTCGGAGGCGCACTTCTCGCAGAAGCAGTAGTACGCGCCGCCCTTTTCCACCAGCAGGCGGGCGTATTTGCCGTAGGTGTCCCGGCGCTCCGACTGGATGTACGGCGCCACGGGGCCGCCCACATCGGGACCCTCGTCGTGGGTCAGATGGCACTCGGCCATGGTGCGGTAGATGACGTCGGTAGCGCCCTCCACCAGCCGCCCCTGGTCGGTATCCTCGATGCGGAGGATAAACGTGCCGCCGTGAGAGCGGGCGATGAGCCAGGTGTACAGCGCGGTGCGCAGGTTGCCGATGTGCATGTAGCCGGTGGGGGAGGGGGCAAAGCGGGTACGCACCTTGCCGGTGGGGATCTTCTCCTCCATGGCGGTGAAATAAGCGGCGTCAGACATAAGGTAGACCTCCGTATGAAGATATAAATAGAAGATACAAAAATACTAATATATTATATTGAATTTCCCGGAAAAGTCAATGCTTTCGGCCGGAAGGCTGCTCCGACTAGTTGCCACCGGTCTGATTCTCGAATTTGAGTTCGGGACGAACTGGTCGAACTACAGCTGGTTCGTCGGTGATATTTTCGGAGCGCCGCTGGCCATCGAAGGTATCCTTGCTTTCTTTATGGAAGCGACATTCATCGCGGTTATGTTCTTCGGGTGGGACAAGGTGAGCAAACGTTTCCACCTGGCTTCTACTTGGCTGACCATTATCGGAGCCACCTTATCCGCCCTGTGGATTCTGATCGCCAATGCCTGGATGCAGCATCCGGCAGGTATGCAATTCAATCCGGACACGGTACGCAACGAAATGTTCGATTTCTGGGCAGTCGCTTTGTCGCCTGTCGCCATCAATAAATTCTTCCACACCGTATTATCCGGCTGGATCGTAGGTGCGTTATTTGTAATAGGCATCAGTAGCTGGTATCTGTTGAAGAAACGGGAAACGCGTTTTGCCCTGGAAAGTATCAAGATCAGCGCCATTTTCGGACTGGTTGCTTCTTTACTGATCCTTTGGACCGGTGACGGTTCCGCCTATCAGGTTGCTCAGAAACAGCCGATGAAGCTGGCTGCCATGGAAGGCCTTTACGAAGGAGGAAACGGTGTCGGACTGGTGGGCATCGGGATGCTGAATCCGGAAAAGACCAGTTATAAAGATAATGTAGAGCCGTTCATCTTTAATATACAAATACCCAAAATGCTGTCTTTGCTGGCAGAACGCAAGATAGACGGATATGTGCCGGGTATCAATAATCTGATCGAAGGAGGATATGAAACCAAAGACGGCACACCGGCCCTTTCCGCTGCCGAAAAGATCGCCAAAGGGCAACTGGCTATCCAATCACTCGCCAAATACCGCGAAGCCAAGAAAGAGAAAGACGAAGCGGCCGCCAAACAATACCGGGCGACACTTGAAGAAAACTTTCCTTATTTCGGTTACGGTTACATCAAAGATCCGGGCGACCTGGTTCCTCATGTAGGAATGACGTTCTATTCCTTCCGCATCATGGTGATTTTGGGAGGTTACTTCATCCTGCTCTTTATCATTGCGATCATCTGGAGTAAAAAAGACAAGTTCAAAGACACCCGCTGGCTTCAGAAAGTATGCCTGTGGTCGATTCCGCTGGGATACATTGCCGGACAGGCCGGATGGATCGTTGCCGAGGTGGGACGCCAACCCTGGGCCATACAGGATATTCTTCCGACAAGCGCATCTATCTCCAAACTGGCTACATCGTCTGTACAGACCACTTTCTTCCTGTTTCTGATCCTGTTTACCATCTTACTGATTGCCGAAGTGGGAATTATGGTGAAGGCTATCAAGAAAGGACCGGCCGTATCTACTAACAATGAAAACTAAAAATATACACCATGGATAGTACATATATATTATTACAACATTACTGGTGGTTCCTCGTATCCCTGCTGGGAGCACTGTTAGTATTCCTGCTTTTTGTACAGGGAGGTCAGTCATTGCTCTTTTCGATCGGGAAGACGGAGTTGGAACAAAAGATGCTATTAAACTCAACCGGACGTAAATGGGAGTTTACCTTCACAACGCTGGTTACTTTCGGTGGTGCCTTCTTTGCCTCTTTCCCTTTATTCTACTCGACCAGTTTCGGCGGTGCTTATTGGGTGTGGATGCTCATTCTGCTTTGCTTCGTGATACAGGCCGTATCCTACGAATACCAAGCTAAAAAAGGGAACTTACTGGGCAAAAAGACTTACCAGATATTCCTGATCATCAACGGCGTGCTGGGCCCGATCCTGCTGGGAACCGCCGTAGGGACATTCTTCAACGGAGCCGAATTTTCAGTGAATAAAGGACAAATGACAGACATTGCCATGCCAGTTATCTCGACCTGGAATAACTCTCTGCACGGACTGGAAGCAGCATTTGTATTCTGGAACGTTTGTCTCGGGCTGGCCGTATTCTTCCTGGCACGTGTGCAGGCATTGCTCTATTTCATCAACAATATTGACAATAAGGATATAGTGAGCCGCTGCCGGAAACGTTTGATACCGGAAACTGCGTTATTCCTGGTATTCTTCCTGCTGTTCCTCGTACGTTTGATGCTGGTAGACGGTTTTGCCGTGAATCCGGAAACGCAGGAGGTGTTTATGCAGCCTTATAAATATTTCATCAACCTGATCGAGATGCCGGCTGTACTGGCGGTTCTGCTGGTGGGCGTAGTGCTTGTTTTGTTCGGTATTATTAAAACAATCCTGTCGCAAACGTGGCGGAAAGGAATCTGGTTTGCCGGGACAGGGACCGTCCTCACCGTACTGGCGTTATTGCTCTGTGCCGGTTGGAACAACACGGCTTATTATCCGTCGTTGACCGATCTGCAAAGTTCGCTGACTCTTCAGAATAGTTCATCAAGTCCGTTCACGCTGAAAGTGATGAGTTACGTATCCATTCTCGTTCCGTTCGTGCTGGCTTATATATTCTATGCATGGAGGGCACTCGACCTTCATAAGATCGACGCAGAAGAGATGGAACAGAAAGACGGGCACACTTACTAAAGAACACGGCGTCCGTACAGACGGTTCGCGAACCGCCCTTTGCAAGAAACATACCCCATAAAACAAAGGAAACGGCGAAGCTCACGCTTGGCCGTTTCTACATTTAACCGTTTTAAACAAAAAGAAAAAGTTAGTTAAGGCTTAGAATAAAATATCTTAAGTCTTTTTTACTTACTATAGAATGCTTCCTTTAGGACAGCAAACAAATATATGTAATCCGAAGCATCTTCGGAACAATCCGACCGCATTTTTTGTTATTTTTCACAGAACACAGATGCTTTTGTATTATCTTTGCAAACAATTATCCAAGGGATTCCTTTATGGCAGATTTCAATTTAAACATTTTGGGATGCGGTTCGGCCTTACCTACAACACGGCATCTGGCAACCTCTCAGGTAGTAGATTTACGGGACAAATTATATATGATAGACTGTGGCGAAGGCACACAGGTGCAGATGCGCCATATGCGTATCAAATTCAGTCGGTTGAATCATATTTTCATATCCCACCTGCATGGTGACCATTGTTTTGGTCTGCCCGGCTTGATCTCCACACTCGGTATGCTGGGACGCACCGGCGAACTGGTGATACATGCACCCAAAGGAATTGAAAACTATATGCGTCCGGTATTGGATACATTCTGCAAAGGCATGCCTTACGAAGTCCGTTTCAATCCTG
>OLWB01003258.1_pt1 | contig 11835 bp, 9 predicted proteins | sample 1673331 | NCBI WGS metagenome assembly OLWB01 (sample SAMEA3178943, study PRJEB25190) | human gut metagenome | biome: human gut; feature: human-associated habitat; material: faeces | place: Austria | collected 2013 | reverse complement strand
ATTAGGATGGAAGTACCAATTAATAGATACATATATAGATCAAGGCTTTACTGGAACAAATTTTAATAGACCAGATTTTCAAAGAATGATAAGAGATATAGAAAATAGAAAAATCAATATGGTTGTAACAAAAGACTTATCTCGTTTAGGTCGTGATTATATAGAAACGGGAGAATATATAGAAAAATGGTTCCCAGAAAATAATGTAAGATATGTTTCTGTAACAGATGGAATAGACACTTTTGAAACATCAAATGGTAATAATGACATAGCACCTTTTAAATCAATACTAAATGATATGTATTCTAAAGACTTGTCTAAAAAAATTAGAACAGCTATGCATACTATGCAAAAACAGGGAAAATGGGTAGGAGGAAAAACACCACTTGGATACATAAAAGACTCAAATGACAAAAATAAACTAATAATATATGAGCCAGAGGCTAAAATTGTAAGAAAAATTTTTAATATGGCATTTTTTTTATATTCCTTTTGTCCATGTTCATTATCGCTTCTACTTATACAAAGTTCATTTATATCTTACAATATATTTTAAATTTTTTCAAGGTTTTTTTGAAATTTTTTTAATTTTGTTTTTTAATTTTGCACTTGACATTCTCTAAAAAAATGTTAATATAAATCTAGCAATATTGCAATAAGTTACGCAAAAAGTCGTATGCAATATAAAAGACTAGGAAATTGCCTTCCTAGTCTTTTTCTTGCCTTTATTAGTCTTTTTTATCATCTATAACTATATAAATAATAATAAGTGCTAATAATTTTAATATGTTATTCTTTTATTTCTCTTGCTAATTTTTCTATTGCCTTTGTTTCTATTCTCGATACATATGACCTAGAAATTCCCAAATCCTTTGCTATTTCTTTTTGTGTTCTTGGGTTTACTCCATTTAATCCAAATCTAAGTTCAATAATTGTTCTTTCTCTTTCTTTTAATACCTTTTTAACCTTATCATATAGCCTAGAAATTTTAAGCTTTAAATCTACTTCTTCATCTATTGGCTTATCGTCATTTTCTAATACTTCTTTTAAAGTTACGGTATTATCATCTTTGTCTTTTCCAATTGGATCATCTAAATGTACTTCTGAATTTAATTTTTTACTTGACCTTAAATACATCAGAATCTCATTCTCAATACATTTTGAAATATATGTAGATAATTTTATCGATTTCTTTGAGTCATAGCTATTAATTCCCTTTATTAATCCTATTGAGCCTATTGAAATCAAATCGTCTTGTTCTACATTAGTATTTGCATATTTCTTACATACATGTGCAACTAATCTTAAATTATGTTCAATAAGTATATTTTTTGCTTCTTCATCCCCTTCATTCATTAATTTAATATACTTTCGTTCTTCTTCTAAACTTAAACTTTCTGGAAATAAGCTATTGTTTGAAATATACCCAAGCATAAAAACTGCTGACCCTAAAAAAGTAAAAAATCCAGCAAGTGTAATTTCTATCATAAAAAAACACCTCCATTACAACTTACATTTATTATATGCAAATTATAAACTGAAAGTGCCTGACCTTTTATTTCTTTATTTTATCTATTTTTTTCTTCTAATTAGCCATCCTTTTTCACATTCTATTGGTAAATGTATATATACTCTTTTGTCTTCTTTTCCTGGATTTACAAATTCTATTTCTTCCATTGTTTCTTCATCCCAAAGATTATTAATTGTAAATTCTTCTACTTCAATTTTTCCTGGAATAATTATTTCCATTTTATCTCCAACTTTTAATCTGTTTTTTACAAAAACACTTGATTTGTCCTTATTATATTCTTCTACTTGTGCACCATATTCATAGTTTGGATTATACTGTTTTCCTTCATATTCCTGAAAATCTTTATTTTGTTTGTCTTCGAAGAAGAATGTGGTTAATCCTCTTGTTTTTGTTTTTTCTAGTTCTTTCATATATTTTTTGTAATCATATGTTTCTGGAGATTTTATATAGTCATCTATTGCTGCCCTATATGCATTTACAACACTTGCCAAATAGTATTCTGATTTTAATCTTCCTTCTATTTTTAAGCTAGTTATACCCATGTTAACTATCTCTGGAATCTGCTTTATTAAGCATAAGTCTTTTGACGAAAGAATATATGTGCCATTTGTATCTGTTTCTACTGGCATAAAGTTTCCTGGATTGTTCTTTTCTTCCAAATACATATTATATGCCCATCTACAACTTTGTGCACAATCTCCTAAATTAGCATTTCTACTTGCTAGAAAATCACTTAAATAGCATCTACCTGAATATGCCCAGCAAATTGCTCCATGAACAAATATCTCTGTTTCTAGTCCTTGTGGTATATTTTCTATTAGTTCTTTTATCTCTCCTTTATTCATTTCTCTTGAAAGGATAACTCTTTTAGCTCCGTTTCTATACCAAAAATTTGCACTGTGACTGCTTAGAGTATTTGCTTGTGTGCTAATATGGATTGGAATATCTGGTGCAAGCTTTTTTATTACTTCTATTACACCTCCATCTGATGCTATTATTCCATCTACTGCTAGTTTATTTAGTATTTTTACTTGGTTTTCAATTTCTTCATACATTGAATCTTGTGCATATATATTAATTGCTGCATAAACTCTTTTTCCTATACTATGTGCATATTTTATTGTATTTTCAAGTTCTGCATCATCCACTTCGGCTCTACTTCTTAATGAAAGTGCTCCTGTTCCACAGTATACTGCATCTGCCCCATATTGAAATGCTACCTTTGCCTTTTCAAAAGACCCTGCTGGTGCTAATAATTCTGGTTTTTCCATGACTTTCCTCCTTTTTTCGTTATAATTTTATCACAAAATATACTTTTTTACAATACTACTTCTTATGTAACTCTTTATGCATAAATCCCTTGAATTTTAGCCTTTTTTCCTTTATAATAATTGTATCTTTATAAAGGAGGAACATCTTACATGAATTTAGATAAATTAGATTTTAAATATATAACCGAAAAACTTGCAACTTTTACTACATCTTTCGAAGGTAAAAAACTTGCTCTTAATTTAGAACCATCTACAAATTCGTTGCAAGTTCAGTCAATGCTTAATGAAACAACCGAAGCAGTAAATTTATCTCATGAAAAGGGCTCTTTTCCTATTTCTGAAATTTCTGATGTTTCTATTTATTTAAAAACTTTAGCAGGAAGCCTGCCTCTTACTTCTAAAGGACTTATTGAGCTTGCTAAAGTTTTAAGGTGTGCTAGAGAACTTAATAATTACTTCTATGCTAATGATGTAGCTAAAGAAGATTTACCGAATACTACTTTTGCAGCACTTGAACCATACTTTTCATATTTATATTCTAATAAAGATGTTGAAGAAAAAATTAATAAATCTATCTTAGCAGAAGATTTAATTTCAGATAATGCATCTTTAAAGCTTAGCTCTATTAGAAAATCTAAAAAGTCTCTTGAAATAGATATTAAAAACAGGTTAAATACACTTATTCATTCATCTTCATATTCTAAATACATTATGGATGCTGTTATTACAATTAGAGATAATAGATTTGTAATTCCTGTTAAAGAGGAATATAGAAGTTTTGTTAAAGGTTTTATTCATGATACATCTGCTAGTGGATCTACTGTGTATATAGAGCCTTTAAGCATTTTTGAAATTAACAATAAAATTAATAATCTAGCAATTGAAGAGACAAAAGAAATTGAACGCATTTTAGCTATGCTTACTAATTTACTTAAACCTATTAGTACATATCTAAAAAGAGATTTAGACTTAATTTCTAAACTTGATTTTATAAATGCTAAAGCTAAACTTGCTATTGATATGGATGCTTCTTTACCTATATTAGCTGATGAAGTAAATTTACGCTTTGCCAAGCATCCCCTAATTGAAAAAACTAAGGCAATTCCTAATAATATATATGTAGGAAAGGATTTTACAACTTTAGTTATAACTGGACCTAATACTGGTGGAAAGACTGTTACATTAAAAACTGTTGGTATTATATGTGCAATGGCTCAATCTGGTTTATATATTCCTGCTTTAGATGGTAGTAAAGTAAAAGTCTTTGATAATATTTTTGTAGATATTGGTGATAGCCAAAGTATAGAGGAATCACTTAGTACTTTTTCTAGTCATATGATTAATATTATAGAAATTACTAAAAAAGTTACTTCAAAAAGTTTAGTTTTAGTTGATGAGCTAGGTTCTGGAACCGACCCTGCTCAAGGTGCAACTTTGGCTATTGCACTTCTTGAATATTTCCATAATAAAGGTGCTTTTACAATTGCAACAACACATTACCAAGAAATTAAAAATTATTGTATTACACATGATTCTTATGAAAATGCTAGTTGTGAATTTGACATAGAAAATTTAACCCCTACATATAAATTATTAATAGGCATACCTGGCAAAAGTTACGCTTTTTCTATAAGCAAACGTTTAGGGCTTGATACTAAGATTTTGGATAGAGCTTCATCTTTAATTGAAAAACCTGCTACTGATATTGAAACATTAATGAAGGAAATTTATGATGATAGAATTGCTATTGAAAAAATAAAGGAAGAACATAGTAAGAATTTAAATCAAGTAGAACTTTTACGTAAATCATTAGAAAAAGAAGCCTCTAGCAAATTAGAAAAAGAAGAGCAAAAGCTAGAAAAAGTAAAAAATGAGGCTCGAACTATTTTGCTTAATGCAAAAGAAGAAGCAAATGAAATTATTAATGAATTAACCAAACTAGAAAAAGGTGATTTAAAAAAAGCAAATGAATTAAGAAATTCATTGAACTCAAAAATCAAAGAAACAGCTCCTAATTCTAGTTTAGATTTAAGTGTATTATTAAAACTAAACAATCAAGAGACTATAAAACCTAATAAAAAATCTACTACACATGTACAAAACTCAAAGTCTATGAATACTTCTTCTGAAATAAATCTTATAGGTGAAACAGCCTTCAATGCAGTTCAGGAATTGGATAAATATTTGGACAATTGCACGATGGCACATCTTCATCAAGTAAGAGTAGTTCATGGTAAGGGAACAGGAAAATTACGAGAAGAGATTCACAAATATTTAAAAAAATCTAAATATGTTAGTTCATATAGAATTGCAGGTTTCGGAGAAGGTGATTATGGTGTTACCATTGTAGAATTAAAATAGCTATTTATGTATTTTTATTAATTTAAAAATTATATCGTTTTAATAAATGTATGTAAAAAAATTCAAATACACTAAAAAGTGCATTTGAATTTTTTATATTTTATTTTCCTCTTAAACATCTTCTATACTGTTTTTGGCAACAACAAATTTTGCAAGCATCACTATTATTTTCTAAATTATAGTCATTATAATTGTAATCATCTCTAGTTTCTTCACAGTTCCTATTTTTGCACATTGCACATCTATTACAGGTATTATTTTCTTCATTTTCTATTACATTTATTTGAATTGTTCTATTTGAAACTTGTTCTAGTACACAAGTAATATCAGCTGTTATAAGTGATATTAGTCCATATATAAATGCATAAATTAAAAACGATGATCCATATATAGTAAATGTTATAATTAGAAATATTGCAAAAATAATTGCTGCAACTAGAAAAGGTTTTTTTAATATTTTTTGTAATGCTACTGAAAATATTATTACTGATATTGGAAATATAAACAAAAATAATATTGTATTCATTTTTATCCCCTTCTATATTTTATGTAAATATAGGCTTTATGTTACTATTGTTTTTCCCTTTATCTAAAAATATATTAAATTAGCACATTTATACTTAATTATTACTCTTCATAATTTACATTTACTAAATAAAGTCCCATTGGTGGCAAGGTTTTGCCTGCTAAGAGTCTGTCCTTTTTCTCTAGTATTTCTTTTATTTTATCTGGCTCAGTTTTATTTACTCCTACATCAACTAATGTTCCAGCAATTATTCTAACCATATTATATAAAAAACCGTTTCCAGTAAGCTCTATTATAATTAATTCACCATCTCTTTTAACATTTGCATTATATATCGTTCTAACGCTACTTTTACTACTGGTTCCACTTGCTTTAAAGGATTTAAAGTCATGAGTTCCTACTAAATATTGTGCTGCTTCGTTCATTTTATTTTCATCTAATTTTTTATCAAAATGATATTGTAAATTTCTATACACAGCACTTCCTTGCTCAGAATTATTTATTAAATACCTATATGTTTTTCTTTTACACTTATATCTGCTATGAAAATCTTCATCCACTTCTTCTGCCGACTTTATTATAATTGACTTTTTTAATTGTGAATTTAGTGCATATGGTATCTTTTCTATTGGAATTTCTTTGTTAATTTTAAAATTTGCCACTTGTCCAAGTGCGTGCACTCCTGCATCAGTTCTTCCTGATGCAATAAGCTCTACTTTTTCGCCAGTAACAAGTTCAATTGCTCTTTCTATTTCACCTTGTATATTTAATTTGTTTGGTTGCTTTTGCCAGCCACCCCAGTCTTTTCCATCATATTCTATTGTTAGTTTAATATTTCTCATATCTTCTCCAGTCATAATATAAATAAAGAGCTTAAAAATTTTTAAATTCTTTTGGCTCTTTATTTCTTTATTGTTTTTTATTTATTATTTTTTTCTGTTGTAACTTTTCTTTCATCTTACTAAATCTATCTTGTTTTTGTTCTGTACCAAATCTAGCTGTTACTAAGTTTTTTATTAGTATCCTTTTTAGGGCATCCTCTTTAACATCTGCAATTAATGTTCCATCTTTTGCAATTGATATTTTACCTGTTTCTTCAGATACTACAACTGCAATTGAATCTGATTCTTTTGAAATTCCTATTGCAGCTCTATGTCTAGTTCCTAACTCTCTTGCCACATCTTTATCACTTGTAAGTGGTAATATACATGCTGCTGCCATAATTTTATTGTTACTTATTACTACTGCACCATCATGAAGTGGTGTTTTTGGAACAAAGATATTAACTAATACTTGAGGGGATATTTCAGCATCCATTTTTATTCCTGTTTCTATTATATCCTGAATTTTTATATCTCTTTCAAATACAATTAGTGCTCCTGTTTTTGTTTTTGCAAGTTCTTCTACTGCAATTGCTACTTTATATATATCTTCTTTTGTTTTATCTCTAATGCTTCTATCTATACCAAACATTCTTGAAAATGTACTAGAACCCAATTGCTCTATTGCTCTTCTAAGTTCTGGCTGAAAGATAATTAAAAGTGCAATTACTCCATAACTCATAAATGATGTTAGTATGAAATATAAAATCTTTAAGTCTAGCAGATTACTTATAAATGTTATCACTATAAGTAGTGCAATTCCTTTAAGTAATTGCCATACTCTAGATTTTTTAGTCATCTTAACAAAATATGAAATTAAGAATATAACTAAAATTATATCTAATATAAAAGGAACAATCTTCCAAGGGTTTGATTGTAAACCATTTATATACGCTGTAAAATCAAATGTAAGATTTGACATATTTTCAAACATAATTTTCTCCTTTATCTTAAATTACTTCTGTTTAATATAAATATTTATTATTTACATATCTAAATAATACATTATATAGTATATGCAAGTTGCTGAAATTGAAAATAGCATTGCAAGTATTACAATTATTGCTGCAATTTTTCCCATTCCTTTTTTAAAACTATGGTGCTTTTTATTCTTTCTAATTTTAGGATTTTTCTTATTTTCTTTGCTTTTGCTATTTTCTTCATCGATTAATTTTTCTTCTACTATTTCTTTTTTCTTGTTTTTGTTCATCTTAATTCCTCTTAAAATTTAAATTCTAGTATATTTTAGCATTTGATTAAGTCAAAGTCAATATATGCCCTAAATCTATAACCTTTATATTGTAAGTTCTGACTTTGATGTAAATTTTTCTCTTACTAATTTTTTTAATGGTGCATTTTCTTCTTTTTCTAAATTTTTATCTGCTGCTATTATTTTTAGAGCTAATGATTGTACCATTTTTAATTCTTCCATATCTTGAAATAAATTTGCTATTTTAAACTCAGGTATTCCATGTTGCTTGGTTCCAAAGAACTCTCCGCTTCCTCTTAACTGTAAATCTTTTTCTGCAATCGTAAATCCATTGTCTGTTTTAGTCATTATTTCCATCCTTTGTCTTACAATATCACTTCCACTAGCAAATTTCAAAATACAATATGATGCATATTCTCCTCTTCCAACTCTTCCTCTTAGCTGATGAAGCTGTGCCAGTCCAAATCTTTCTGCATTTTCAATTACCATTATACTAGCATTAGGTACATCCACTCCTACTTCTATTACTGTTGTAGATATTAATATATCTATTTTTCCATCTTTAAAATCCTGCATTATTTCTTCTTTTTCTTTTGGTTTCATTTTACCATGCAAATATTCTACTTTGTAATCTTTAAATGTATCTTTCTTACATTTTTCATATAATTCAGTTACAGCTTTTAAATTGCTTGAACTTTCCTCTTCTCCTTCTTCTACTAACGGACATACTATATATGCTTGTCTACCGCTATCTACTTCTTTTCTTATAAAGTTGTTTACTCTTTCTTCATATTTTTTGCTAACAGCTATTGTTTCTACTTTTTTTCTATTTGTTGGAAGCTCATCTATAATTGATATATCTAAATCTCCATATAATATTAGTGCTAATGTTCTAGGTATAGGTGTTGCAGTCATTACTAATACATCGGGGTTATTTCCCTTTGCTACGATTTTTGCTCTTTGCTTTACACCAAATCTATGCTGTTCATCTGTAACTACAAGTCCTAGGTTTTTAAATATGACATTTTCTTCTATTATTGCATGTGTACCAATTAATACATCTATTTGACCCATCTCTAGTCTTTCTAATAGCTCTCTCTTATTTTTGGCAGTCATTCCACCAACTATTGCTTCAGCTGCAAAAAGAACGGCGCATGTGAGCTGCAGGCGGTGGCCCGAGAGGTTGGGGTGCAGCACCCCTCTTTTGAGGGAGCGGGAAAACGCAAGCCGGTGGTCGACTCGAACCCCTTCATTTCGTTCGATCCTAATCTTTGCATTCGCTGCCAACGCTGTGTGGGCGCATGCAATTCCGCTGCAGGCAATCATTCGCTTCATACTGCAAAACGTGGTTTGCGGACATCGATTGAGGCGCCTTTTGGTCCCAACTGGAAAACCTCAGGTTGCGAATCGTGCGGCAACTGCGTGCAAGCCTGTCCGACGGGCGCCCTTACCATGAAGCGTCGCGCAGAATACCGGGAATGGGAAGTTGAACGCGTACTTACTACGTGCCCCCATTGCGCTACAGGATGCCAATACAATCTCATCGTGAAAAATGGCAGGATCGTTGATACCGAAGCGGTTGATGGACCCTCAAATCATGGTTTGCTGTGTGTGAAGGGCCGCAGCGGTAGCTTCGATTTCGTTCATTCGGAGGAACGTCTTACTACGCCCCTTATCCGCAAAAGCGAAACAGGGCAGCTTGAGCCCGCTACATGGGATGAAGCCCTTGATCTTGTTGCAGCTAAGATGGGTGCACTGCGTGATGAGTTTGGCGGTCAGGCCCTCGCTGCGTTTGCGTGTGCTCGCTCTGCCAATGAAGACATCTACATGCTTCAGAAAATGGCACGTACGGTGTTCAAGACGAACAACATCGATAATTGCGCCCGCGTTTGTCATGGCCCTTCGGTTGCCGGTTTGGCACAAACCCTGGGTTCTGGCGCTATGACCAATCCCATTACCGACATCGCTCGGAACGCTGATGTAATCATGCTGGTTGGTTCGAACCCAGAGGAAGCCCATCCGGTTATTGGCATGCAGATCCGCCACGCGGTCGAAACGGGAACAAAGCTTATCGTGGTCGATCCGCGCAATATTGGCCTTTCCGCTAAAGCTGATATTCATCTGAAACTACATCCTGGCACCAATGTCGCGTTTGCCAATGGTGTTGCAAGGGTACTTATTCACGAGGGTCTTATCGACGAGACGTTTATCGCAGAACGCTCTGAGGGTTTTGACGACTTCAAGGCGATGGTGGAAAAGTACACGCCTGAATACGTAGCGGAAATCTGCGGCATTGATGCTTGCGATTTGATTGCTGCGGCAAAACTGTATGGTGAAGCGTGTGCCGCTGCTATCGTGTACTGCCTTGGCGTCACCGAGCATACTAGTGGCACTGAAGGTGTAATGGCGTTGTCGAACTTGGCTATGATCACGGGCAACTTTGGGAAGCCAGGGACGGGTGTTAACCCCATCCGCGGACAGAACAATGTGCAGGGCGCCTGTGATATGGGTGCGACCCCTGGCGATTTCCCTGGCTACCAGAAGCTCGCCAATGCCGAAGTGATGAAACGCTTCGAGGACCATTGGGGAGTTGAGATCCCCAAGTGGAAGGGTACCTATGCAACCGAGTGCTTCCCCAAGATGATCTCGGGAGATATCAAGGGATTGTTCATCTTCGGCGAGGACCCGGTACGAACCGACCCTGACACCAACCATGTTATCAAGGCTCTTGAAGCACTCGATTTCTTGGTGGTAGACGATCTGTTCTTAACTGAAACAGCCAAGTTCGCCGATGTTGTTCTTCCTGGTCGTAGTTATGCGGAAAAAGAAGGTACGTTCAGCAATACCGAACGTCGTGTTCAGCGTATTCGCACGGCGGTCACTATCCCCGGCACACGTCTCGATACCGACATCTTCATCGATTTGATGAATCGTATGGGATATGCCCAGCCGCAGCTTACAAGCGCTCAGATAATGGATGAAATTGCGGAGCTTACTCCAAGTTTCCATGGCATTAGCCATAAACGGCTTGATTCGGAAGAAGTTGCAGGTCGGGGCTTGCAGTGGCCTTGCCTCGACAAGGACCATCCAGGTACGCCGATCATGCACGTGGGTGCCTTTACTCGTGGTTTGGGCATTTACTCACTGGCCGACTACATTCCTCCAGCAGAGCTGCCCGATGAAGAGTTCCCGCTTATGCTCACTACGGGTCGTATTTTGTATCACTACAACGCAACGGCTATGACGGATAAAACTCCTGGTTTGAACGAGATTTGCGGCCATTCGTTTATTGAGGTCAACTCGTTTGATGCCGAACGATTGGGCATTTCGGATGGCAGTAGGGTTTGCGTTGAAAGTCGCCGAGGAAGCATTGAATCGGTGGCACGCGTTTCGGGCAAGACCAATCCTGGAGAAACGTGGATGCCGTTCCACTTCCAGGATGGTAATGCCAACTGGCTTACTGATGCAGCGCTCGATCGTATTTGTTCTACGCCTGAATACAAGGTGTGTGCGGTTCGGCTTTCCGCAGTGTAGCGCTGGCTTATAACTGGTTTTCGCCCTGTCGGCTTATGAACCGCATCTCCAAATTTGGATTGAGAAACGAAAGTCCAAGTTCGGGAGGTGCGGTTCGGAGTCTGCGGGGCTTTTCGGTAGGCGCCTGCATGCTCGGAAGGGCGGTGGTTGATGCTTCTTGTATATCCAAAGGGGATGTGGAAATAAATAACGTAGTGTTGTTTATTTTGGTGTGGAAGAGGACAATCGGCAGCGGAACATGGCAATTGAAGGGGAATGCGGCGTGAGCACTGCGGCGGAAAGCAAGAAAACCAACAGTATAGATATGCTTCATGGCCCCTTGGCTAAGAAAATCGTTCTGTTTTCCATTCCCCTTGCTATTACCAGCATTTTGCAACAGTTGCTGAACTCCACCGATGCGGTATTTGCCGGCCAGTGGCTGGGCGGTGATGCGCTGGCTGCTGTTGGTGGCGTTGCTCCAATTATCAGTTTGTTTGTCGCGGTGTTCGTTGGGCTGTCGGTTGGCGTAAACGTGGTAATCG
>OLWB01003242.1_pt1 | contig 11889 bp, 11 predicted proteins | sample 1673331 | NCBI WGS metagenome assembly OLWB01 (sample SAMEA3178943, study PRJEB25190) | human gut metagenome | biome: human gut; feature: human-associated habitat; material: faeces | place: Austria | collected 2013 | reverse complement strand
ATAGCAATCAGGGCATCCGGGGATGGGTGCGTATCTCAATGTGAAAATCAATGCTGCAGGTCTTAAAGACCGTTCATTGGCGGATGGGATACTGGCAGAAGCTGCGGGGATTGCCGCGAAAGCACAGGCCGAAGAGAATGATGTGCTTGAAACGGTTGAAAAAGTGATTAACGGATAATCTGACAAGATATGACACCTGAAGAGTTTAAACAAGATATTATCAACGGTATACCGGCAGAGTTGCCTCAGCCGCAACCATATGATCAGGAGGTTAACCATGCCCCGCGGCGCAAAGAGATTCTGACGCGGGCGGAAAAAGAGCTGGCGTTGAAAAACGCATTACGCTATTTTGAACCGCGTCACCACAAGGTGCTGGCTAAGGAGTTTGCTGATGAGCTGAAGAAGTACGGAAGGATATATATGTACCGGTTCCGTCCGACATATGAGATGAAGGCCCGCCATATCGACGAATATCCTGCCAGAAGCCGTAAGGCTGCCGCCGTTCAGCTTGGCCGCCTCGTAATACGCGCCGGTCAGCGCGCCCTCCCCCACAAGAATCTCGCGCTTGACGAGGATATAGTCGGACGCGGTAATTCTTCCGTCCCCGTTCACGTCGCCTGCGACAACGACAACACACGAGTCAGCACGCGTTCCGTCGACAAGCAGCTCGACCACGCAGCCGGTGCCCACGACGGCGCCCGCTTCCAGCACGGCGCCGGAAGCGTCGAGCATGCGCAGCCCGGTGTTGGTAAAGCATCCAAGCACCTGCTCGACGGACGACCCGGCCGCCACGCCCAGCAGATAGCCGTCTGCGCTGATTTCACAGCCGGAGCCGGAAGCCAGCGTCAGCTCGCCGCTCCCCGTCGGAGGCGCGGGCTTGATCACCGTGCCGAGCTTCAGGCATTCCTCCAGCACATAGCCGCTCGCCTTGCCGCCCGCACGCGTATCCTCGCAGATGGTGAAATAAAAGCGGTCTCCGTCCCCCGTCACAACGCTGCCGATGACCGTAACCTCGGTACCGGCGTCGACAATGCCGTTGCTTTCGGCGCTCGTGCTCAGCCAGCGGCGCAGATTGACGTTCTGCGTAATGATCGCATTGTAATGCGCGGCGGTGTCGGCCACCGTCACCACGCAGGACACGCTGCTTTCTCCACTGGAGGCGGTGATGACCGCGCTGCCGACGCCGAAGGCGAACACCTGTCCGCCGCGCACGGTGGCGACCGACGTGTTGCTCGACGTCCAAGTCACCGACGACGCGTCGCCGGTGATCTTCACTTTTGTCGTATAGACGTAGCCGCGAACCAGCTTCCCGGAATCATTGAGACACTCAATGTAATAGAAGTTGCCGATTGCCTCGCCGAAAATCTTGACTTCAACTCCGGCTTTGGCGATGCCGGAATGCCCGGCTGTCGAATCGTCGGCGGCCGCACGGATATACACATCGCCCGTCATTACGCCCGTGCGGATGTCCTCCGGCATACTGCCCGTGACCGTAAGGCTGCCGACGCCGCCGAGCGCGAGCGTCAGCGCGGTTTTGTCGAGCGTCAGACTGCCGCTGTCGTCCGCGACAAGGACGGTGCAGGTGGCCGTTTTGCCGTTCTTGCTCGTCGCGGTGATGTTGGCCGCGCCCAGTTTTTTGGCCGAAACCAGCCCGCCGCTCACCGTCGCCACCGACGTATCGGAGCTGGACCAGGTTACAGACTTGTCCGCCGCGGTCGCGGGATACACCGACGCCTCCAGCGAAAAGCTCTGGCCGACGCGCAGCGTGATGTTCGATTCGCTCAGCGCCACCCGCGTGACCTCGCCGGGATCGACGTCGCCGACGTCGTATCTGTAAAGCTCATAATCCTCGATGAGCCCGATGAGGTTTTCCGCATAGTCGGGGTCGCTGCAATAGCCGTCCTCCACGACATACTGGCAGGCAAGCTTGTAATCGGTCAGCCCGCGCAGATTTTCATAGCGGTCGGCGGTATTGAACAGATTGCTGTGGTCGTTCACGCTCTCCTGCCAGCTCGAATACGCGCGCCAGAATTTTTCCTTGTATGTATTCATGAACGACTCGCCAAGTATGCTTTTGGCCTCTTGATAGCTGGTATACAGCGTTCCGTTCGCCGAGCAGTAGACCATACCGTCCCACGAACTGTACGCCTTAATGCCGAAAAGATTATTCGCATTCACCGCCAACGGGCTTTGACCGTATGTACTTTCCCACATCGCCTGCGCAATCGTCAGCGAGGCGAGAATGCCGTTCTGCTGCATATCCGCGCTGGCCATCGGCCCGATGACGTCTAAAAATTCGATCACATGCTCATTCGCGGCGTCCGCGGATACGGGGGCGGCCCCGACGGTCAGCCCGAACACCAGCAGCAGCGCCAATGCCAGCGGCGCAAGCCTTTTCTTACAGATTGTCATTTATGTACCGTCCTTTCCATATGCCGGAAGTTTAACGACTGTTTTTTCAGACTTTCCCAAACGTTTCTTTTATTATAACAGAAATCGGGGCGGAGTGTCAAGGACGCGGCGCGGATTTTTCCCGAAAAGCGCAAAAAAGACGGCCAAACAGCCGTGTTGTTTCCTGATTTTTCCATTTATTGGCGGCGCACGACAATTCAACCGTTGATTGATTTTGAAACAAAGAATTGAGGATTGCTTTTTCCGTCCGCGTATGTTATGCTGAAAGCACACCGGTGAACAACAGTAAAGGAGACCGACACAATGAAACTATCGGTCGGAGAAACCATACGCGCGCTTCGCCGCCGCGACGGCCGGACGCAGGAGGCGCTGGCAGAGGCGCTCGGCGTCACCGGGCAGGCGGTCTCCCGCTGGGAGGCGGGCGGCAGCTACCCGGATTTGGAACTGATCCCCGCCATCGCCCATTTTTTCGGCGTTTCCATCGACGAACTGTTCGGCTATACGTCCGAGCGCGACAAAAAAATCGACGCCGTCATCGCCCGAATCGACGCGTTCGGCATCCGGGCGCGCGGCGACGACGGCTGGGTGGACGAATGCCTGTCCCTGCTGCGCGAGGCGCTTGCGGAGTTCCCGCAGAACGAGCGGCTGCTCATTACGCTGGCCGACACGCTGTCGGAGGCCGGCTGGCGGCGGCATCACGAATGGGTGTATTACGACGAAGAAGGCTATATGCAGCACGGCTATGACAAGCACAAAAGCAACGCGTACTGGACGGAAGCGGTCAAAATCTGCGAGCGGCTGCTCGAAACGACGCACGACAACGCGATTTGCACACGCGCCATCCATATACTCGTGCTGCTGTACCGCAATTTCGGGGAAACCGAAAAGGCGCTCGCCTGCGCCGCGCGGATGCCGGCGTTGCGGGACTGCCGCGAGCTGCTGCGCGCCTCGGCGGCCGACGGGAAAGCGGAGGCGGAATACGTCGGAGAGGCGCTGCTGGAAATGGCCTCGGCGTTCTCGTCGCAGCTTGTTTACGGCCTGATCTGCAACCGGCAGCATTACGAGACCGATATGCCGATTGAGAAGGTCAAGGGCGCCATCGCGCTGTTTTCGCTCTTATGCGACGACGGCAATCTCGGCCCGTACCACGGCAAGGTGATTCAGCTTTATCTGTATCTTTCGCGGCTGCAATGGGAGCGCGGCTATCAGGCGGAGGCTTTCGCCTCGCTCGACGAAGCGCTTGCGCACGCGAGAGCGCTCGAAGCGCTGTCCGACGGGCAGGAGCACCGTCTGACGGCGCCGCTGGTCCGATTCGTGCGCTACCAAAGCGCTCCCGCGCAGCGTGTCGCCGCGCAGCTTCCGGAGGACTGGCCCTTCTGGTGCAATCCCGACCCGACGCAGACGGCGCAGGAAATGCAGCGCGACCCGCGGTGGGCGGACTGGGTCAGACGCACGCAGAACTGACACGTCAAAAATCCCGCAGACAAATGTCTGCGGGATTTTTTTGCGGGCGGACGCCGGAGGCGGTCAGCCCTCGATGACGGTGATGCGGCGCACGCCCTGAATGGCGCGGATGTCCGCCGCGGCCTTCTCGCTGACCTTCGCGTCGGTATCGAACAGCGAGCAGGCGTTATTGCCCTTCGAGCAGGAGACCATATTCTCGATGTTGATGTTGTCGTTCGAGAGTACGGTAAGCACCTGCGCGAGCATCGTCGGCACGTTTTCGTGCAGGACGACGATGCGGTTGGCCGCCGAGCGCGCCATATAGGTGGCCGGATAGTTGACGCTGTTTTTGATGTTGCCGTTTTCCAGATAATCGATGAGCTGCGCCGCCGCCATCGACGCGCAGTTCTCCTCGCTTTCGGGCGTGGAAGCGCCGAGGTGCGGAATGGCGATGACGCCTTCGACGTCCAGCAGCTCGTCGGACGGGAAGTCCGTCACATAGCAGGCGACCTTGCCGGACGCGAGCGCGGCCTTGACCGCAGCGTTGTCCACCAAGTCCCCGCGGGCGAGGTTGATGATGCGCACGCCGTCCTTCATCTTGGCGATGGTTTCGGCGTTGATCATCCCCTTCGTGTCGGGGGTGGAGGGGACGTGAATCGTGATATAGTCGGCGTCGGCATAGATTTCGTCGTAGTTATCCGCCTTGCGGACGGCGCGCGACAGGCTCCATGCGGCGTTGACGGTGATGAACGGGTCGCAGCCGACCACCTGCATTCCCAGCCCGACGGCGGCGTTGGCGACGAGACCGCCGATAGCGCCCAAGCCGATGACGCCCAGCGTCTTGCCGAGCAGCTCGGGGCCGACGAAGGCGCTTTTGCCCTTTTCGACGAGCTTTTCGACGCCCTCCTGCCCCTTGAGCGTTTTTGCCCAAGCGATGCCGGCGTCGATTTTCCGGGAGGAAAGCAGCAGCGCGGCCAGCGCCAGCTCCTTGACGCCGTTGGCGTTGGCGCCCGGGGTGTTGAACACGACGATGCCCTGCTCGCTGCAGCGGTCAAGCGGGATGTTGTTGACGCCCGCGCCCGCGCGCGCGATGGCCAGCAGTTCGGGGCCGAACGCCATTTCGTGCATCGCGGCCGAGCGGACGAGGATGCCGGCAGGCGCCGCCGCATCCTCGGAGAGGGTGTACTTCGCGCCGTCGAAGCGGTCTACGCCGGCCTTGCCGATTTTATTCAGCAGCTTGATTTCCGTCATGATTACCGATTCTCGCTTTCAAATTTTTTCATAAAGTCGACCAGCTTCTCCACGCCCTCCAACGGCATCGCGTTGTAAATCGAGGCGCGCATGCCGCCGACCGAGCGGTGGCCCTTGATGTTGACAAAGCCGGCCTTGCCCGCCTCGGCGCAGAACTTCTTATCCAGTTCCGCGTCGCCGGTGACGAAGCAGACGTTCATCATCGAGCGGAAAGCCTTCTCCGCAGTGGGCTTGAAGAGCGCCGAGCTGTCCAGATAATCATAGAGGACGGCGGCCTTTTTGCGGTTGCGCTTCTCCATCTCCTCCAGTCCGCCGAGGGACAGCGCCCACTCGTAGACCAGACCGGCGATATAGATGGCGTAGCAGGGCGGCGTGTTGTACATCGACTCGTTGTCCGCCTGCGTCTTATAGTTGAGCATCACCGGCGTTTCGGGACGGGCGTTGCCGATGAGGTCCTCGCGGACGATGACGACGGTCAGGCCGGAGGGGCCCATATTCTTCTGCGCGCCGGCGTAGATGAGCGCGTAGTCGCGCACGTTGACCGGGCAGGAGATGATGCTCGAGGACATATCCGCGACCAGCGGGATGTCGCCGGTGGCGGGGACGTAGTTATAGGTCGTGCCGAAAATGGTGTTGTTGTGGCAGATGTGGACATAATCCGCGTCCGGCGAAAAGCTGTCGACGTAAGGCACATATGTAAAGTTGCGGTCCTTGCTGGAGGCCAGCACCGTCACCTCGCCGTAGCGCGCGGCCTCGTCGGCGGCCTTCTTCGAGAACTGGCCGGAGACGATGTAGTCGGCCTTGCGGTTTTTGTTCATCAGGTTCAGCGGCACCGCCGAGAACTGCGTGGTCGCGCCGCCCTGCAGAAACAGCACCTTATAGTTGTCCGGAATGCTCATCAGCTTGCGCAGGTTCGCCTCCGCCGTATGGATGATCTCCTCATACACGGGCGTGCGGTGCGACATCTCCATCACGGACATCCCGCTGCCCCGGTAATCGGTCATCTCCGAAGCGGCTTTCTCAAGCACAGGCAACGGCAGCATCGACGGACCGGCCGAAAAATTATACACTCTGCTCATTCAATACTCAAACCTTTCTCGCTGATTCGATTTGTCACAAAACCGCGGGGCAGACGCCTGAAGCGCGGCTTGATTTCCTTTATTACTATAATACTACAAATCCGCATTCCCGTCAAGAGCATTTTCGAAGAGCGATTGCTTTTTTTGCGCCGATGTGGTATAATAGCCGCATAGAGTAAGATAAAGTTTGAGTTTGTGCGGCGGCTATTCAAGTTTTCCGCGCCGTTGGCGCGAAAAACTCTGGGACTGCACAATAGCCGCACAGAGCAAGATAAAGTCCGAGTCTGTGCGGCGGCTATTCAAGTTTTCCGCGCCGCTGGCGCAGAAAACTCTGGGGCTTAGCAGGTCGGCATGGCCGCATAGAGTAGTGTACAATGAAGAAGTCTGTGCAGCGGCTATTCAAGTTTTCCGTGCCGCTGGCGCGAAAAACTCTGGGGCTTAGCAGGTCAGTATGGCTGCACAGTCTGCCGCTGCCCGCGCACGCCCGATTCCGCACGGCGGCCGTCTCACACCGGCGGCGCGCGGGGACGTGGTCCCGCATGGCCGCCGCTCTGCAAAATTCCTTTCGAAAGGACGCGCCGATATGGCATATTCCCTGCAACCGAAAAAGATGCTCGCGCTCAACCTGCTGGAGCTGCTGCGCAAGTATTCCGACGAAAACCACCGCCTCTCCCAGCAGGAGCTCCTGCGGCTGCTCGAGTCCGAATACGGGATGACCGCCGACCGCAAGTCGGTCCGGCGCAACCTGCTGGAATTGCAGGCCTGCGGCTATCCCGTCTGCTGCGACGAGCGGCCGCGCGCCGGCGCCGACGGCGAGGACGGCACCTTCTGCACCGGCTGGTACATCGAGCGCGCGTTCACCGACGCCGAGCTGCGATTGCTCATCGACAGCCTGCTTTCCTCCCGCAGCCTGCCGGAAAGCCAGTGCGCGAGCCTCATCCGCAAGATTGAGGACCTGTCCAGCGTCCACTTCCGCTCGCGGCTGACGCACGTCCGCGCGCTGCCCGGCGCGCTGCCGCGCAGCGACCAGTTTTTCTACACCGTCGAGATTTTGGACGAGGCGATCACGAGCAAAAAGCAGGTTTCGTTCGCCTACTGCGAATACGGGGTGGACAAAAAGCCCCATCCGCGGACCGACGGCGACGGCAGGGTGCGGCGCTACGTCGTCAACCCCTACCAGATGGTCGCCGCCAACGGCCGCTATTACCTCATCTGCAACTACGACAAATACGACACGCTCGCCAACTACCGCATCGACCGCATCAGCGGCATCGAGCTGCTCGACCGTCCGGCCAAGGACAAGCGGCAAGTCCGCGGGCTGGAAAAGGGGCTGGATCTGCCCCGTCATCTGGCCGAGCATGTGTATATGTTCGCCGGTGAAAGCGCGGCGGTCGAGTTCCGCGCCAAGCGCAGCATCATTGGCGACATCATCGACTGGTTCGGGCTGGACGCGGTCTTTACCGACGTGACCGACGACGAGCTGACCGTGCGCGTCCGCGTCAACCGCGCGGCGATGCTCTGCTGGGCGCTGCAGTACGGCAAATACGTCCGCGTGACGCATCCGGCCGACCTCGTCGACGAGCTGGCCGCCGTCACCGCCGAGATGGCAAAACGATATTCGACACGATAAGCCGTTAGAGGACGCGAGACACGGTCCATACGGTAAAACGAAGCAAGCGGCGGGATGGGACGGCTTCGCCCTGCCCCGCCGCCGCCATTGTTCGTGACCATCGAAATAAGCCGCTGTGAGCGCTTGTTCGGCTCAGTTCGTGTATGAGCTCCCCTCGGCTGCTGTATATGAGCAGCCGGTCCGGCGCGATGCGGCCTCCCTTGCGTTGGCACAGCGCTTTGCGCTTGCCGGCCGGCGATCTCTTGGCGCCGGCGGCAAGGGTATCTCGTTCGCGAACAGATTCCCGATTTTCTCCATTGATGCAGGGTTGCAACCACGCTTCATAGCGAGCCGGAAGCCGCGCTTGCATTGCCGCGTCGCTTGAATCGTCGGTATAAAGCCACTCCATCCGCTCGGCCGCCGTGTCAAACGGTTCCGACATACCGATTCCGCGCTCCGCGTCCCGTAATGTCTTTATTGTTTCTTCGCTGGGAAGTTCCTTTTTCACCTCGAACGGGAAGCCGCCGCAATCGATGGCCGCTTGATAGAATATTCTCGTTGCTGTTGCGAAATCAAGTCCCGGAGATTCAAATAACGCGTTCGCTTCGTCTCTGACTTTCGGGTTTACTCGGATTGAGAAGCTGACCATGTCTGCCATTCCTGAAGTCCCCTTTCGGTTTTGTTCTGTTTTTATTGTATCCTATAATGAGATGAAATGCAAAGGTAACGTAAAATCATATCGGGAAGAAAGGAATTGACATTTCCCACGGCTAAAGCCGAGGGATTCTCGGCTCGCTAATGCAAGGCGCAAAAAGGCTTGGTGTATATTCCCATAGCCAAAACAAGGGAAAATTACGTCACTCCTGATAATGCGACAAAATTTTCCCATCCTGTCTGCTATACTGGATTTGTCGGCAGGGGCCCCTGATCCGAACAAACCGAACGAAAGGCAGATGAGCAAGGATGAGGACTGTAAAAATCGCGTTTTGTATGCTGGCGGAGACGCTGGCCTGTGTGCTGCTGCCGCTCGCGGTCGGGCGGGCGGCGGAATCGGACGTGGTGACGCCGGTGGCCGTGGCCGTCTGCGCGCTCACGCTGGGACCGGCGATCTTCGCCTTCTTTCTGGGGACGGGACGCCGTCCGCAGGGCAGCAATTTCACGCGCATCTATAACGAAACCTATGCCAACAGCCGCTTCAACCGCTTTCTGCTTGACCTGACCAGATTGCAGAAGCAGCGCCGCCGTGCCGCAGCGCGCCGCGCCGAAGCGCAGCGGCAGGCCGCCGCCGGACGGCGGGCGGCGCTGAAGCCGTCGAAGCCGCTTTAGCCTTCTCCATAAACCGACGGTAAAAAACGCCCGTGCGGCCGCGCGGGCGTCGGGAAAGCGCGGGGCGCTGGCGCGCGCGGGTGCGCCGCTGCCGCTGCGCCGCAGGGGAAAGCGCCCCGCTTATTTCTTCTGCGCGGGGCGCTGGCGCGCCGTTCTGTCGGGGCTGCGGAGGTTGCAGCGGCTGTAACGGTTGAAGCGAGCCTTGGACGGAGCGTTGTTTCCCGCGTCGTGAAAAAAGGGGACAGGCATACGCCGGAGCGCAATGTCCGTGTGAAAGGCGAAGAAAAAACGGCGAAGCCGCCGAAACGTAACGCCGGGGCAGGCTCGAATTGCGCGGCGGCTTATCGCGCAGTCGGGCCTTTTCCGAATCGATTTGCGCGTTCCTCGGAGCGCGGGACGTCTTTTCGCCGGACGTCATGTCCATCGCTTTTGCACCGGCACGTTCTTACATAACAATCGACCCTACTTCCTTGCAGACGTCTTCGCGGTTTCCCGGGAAAACGTCTGCGCAGGCAACCGAACCGTTCCCTTCTGCGCGGTCGGCTCGGCGAAAACGGGCCGCGGCGCTTTCCCTTGCTTTGCGGGGTGTTGACCGACGCGGCGTTCGCGGCCGTCACGCCCTATGCGAACAGCGGCGGCGTGCCTGCCGTGCGCAGCCCGATCGTCCGGCCGGCGGCACATCAAATTTTCCGTTATGGGCTGCCGATGGTTTTTGCCGAACCATTATCGTTTGAGAGCATCACATCGTCTGTGCGATTCAAATCTTTTGTATTTGCAACGGCTTTTTCCGCTTCGCATTGCCGGACAATCGGCCTATGCAATGCGCTGCTGACGCGGCCGCAAACAACGCGCCATCCCGCTTTGCTTCGGGAGAGGCGTGTTGTTTTTTATTACGGGAAGGATACATTCTTTTCCTGCTTTGGGGCGGGTATATGGATTTTATGCTTTGGGCGGATACATTGCTTTCCTATTTCGGGCAGGGCGCATTCTTCCTGCGTAGAGGAGGGACGCGTTTTTTCTGCATCGGGAAAAGCGCATTGCTTCCCTGCATCGGGAGGGACGCATTCTTTCAACTTAGGAGGGGCGCAGGGGCATTCGTGCTTCGGTCGTGGTGCGTTTTTGTTTTGGGGAATGGCGTATTGTTTTCGACCGCGTCGATGCGCGCTTGTGTATCCGTGCGCGTATGAAGGCTTGCCGCGGTTGAGGAATCGAAGCGCCCGAGTATCTTTTGCGGCAGTCCGGCGCGTTCGGCGGCTGTATGCCGCGCCGCGTGCGGCGTCTTGCGGGAGATGCCGAGGCCGTTGGCGCGCTTGCGTGCTTTGCGCACCTCCTTGACCTGCTTCTTCCCGCACTGCGGACCGTATTTGTCCCCTTTCGGCAGCGCGGCCCGGCATTTGGTGCACGCAGACGTTTGCTTCGCTTTCCTTTTCGGATGCCGGTTAATACCCGACCGCTTTTCGTGCTTCTTCTAATTGATCGTCTGCAAATTTCTCGCATTCAAATTGGCCTTTCAGTCGTTCTCTCGACATCGGCATAATGTCCAAGCAGCGCTTCGCGCGTTCGATGGTTTTGTTTGTCCAATCTGCCCCGCAATGGGTCTGCGCCGCAGACGGCACAGGACTTCGGCTGCGTGCAGGCGGCCTCCTGCCAAGTGTGTCCTTTTGCCTGCGCTTGAATGCTGCCTTATGTATCGCCGCAGATGCTGCACTGGAATTTGACCACGCCGTTAAACGTGCCGCCGAGCACAGAAAAGGGAACGGCCAAAAATGCAACACGCCGTTTCATCCCGAACACTTTCTCAACACTGCCTCTTTCGTTACGTTGTTTCAGCGCTGCTTATTGGATTACGCTCTGAAAGGCTATGGCTTTGCCGAGAATTTTGATTTCCTCCAATTCCTCGCCGGAAAAATGCATGGTTTTGTACTTCGGGTTCTCCGGGTACAGGGACAGGGTTTCCGCTTCTTTGTCATACCGAACGCGCTTGAGCGTCGCTTCGTCCCCGATGAGCACGGCGGCGATTTCGCCGTCGTCCACCATGTCCTGCCGGCGGACGAACACGATATCCCCGTCGTAAATCCGCGCGCCGATCATGCTGTCTCCCTGTGCGCGCAGGCAGAAATCCACATCCAGTGCATCCGAGGTGTAAATATACTCCCCGTGCTCCTCTTCCGCAAAAATCGGTTCTCCGCAGGCGATGTTGCCGAGCAGGGGGACCCTTTTGATTTGAACGGGCAGGACATACGATGCATCCTCCGCCGAGGAAGCGTCGTTCCCTAAAAGGGCGTCCAGACTGATGTTCAAGATTTGTGCAAGCTGCAGAAGATTATCGTTGTCGGGCTGACTCGCTCCGATTTCCCACATGGAAACCGTGCTTCTGGATACGCCCAATTTCTCAGCCAGCTTGGCCTGACTCATTTTCCTTTGCTTCCGTATTTCTTGCAATTTCACGTTACACAACTCCTTGTTTGTATTATAACGTCAAAAATCTTGACAGTCAAGATTTTTTAGAAAATATATGCCAAATTACTTGACAAATAATGGAAGCTGTGTTATATTATTGCCAAGATAATTGGCGATAAAGAGCGAATGGTTTGATAAAGGCGATGGAATTGTCAAAATACATGACATAAGGCGTTCTCGACGATGCGCGCGGCGTGAAAAGGACCACGGTGCCGATGCGGCGGACGTTTTCGGGGCGTCGGCCGACACCATTGCGAGGGCTATGGAGTCTGTCGCGCGAAAGCGAAGGCTGTGCGCGCGGCGCGGCGC
>OLWB01003228.1_pt1 | contig 11935 bp, 14 predicted proteins | sample 1673331 | NCBI WGS metagenome assembly OLWB01 (sample SAMEA3178943, study PRJEB25190) | human gut metagenome | biome: human gut; feature: human-associated habitat; material: faeces | place: Austria | collected 2013 | reverse complement strand
GACGGTCGAGGAGCCGACCTACCGTTCCGAGGAGGACAGCATCACCCGCTTCGACCAGGCCAAGCGCCGCAACAAGCGCGGAGGCCGCAACAACAAGGGCCGCGGCGGCGACCGTCCTCAGCAGAACGGCGGCGGAAACGAACGCCGGGAGGCTTCGGGAGAGGCCCGCACGCCCCGCGAAGGTCAGCAGGGACGCCCCGAACAGCGGCGTCAGCAGCGTCCGAACAACGGCGGCGAACGGCCGCGCAACAACAATTCCGAGGGCGGCGGCAACGCTCCCCGCGAGAACAACGGCAACCGGAACCGCAACAACCGGCGCCGCCGCGGCAACGGAGGCAACGGAGGCGGCAATAACGGAAACAACGGCTGGAACGGCGGCAACAACGGCGGATCGCCCCAAAACCAATAGGCGCGTGAGGGCTTCGGCACGGCATATCGTCGCGGCCGCGACGGCCGCGCTGCTGGCCGGAGGGTGCGTTTCGCCCCACCAGTCGGCGGCCACGGATGTCGATCCGTTCCGCTGGGAGCTGGGCGCCGAAATCCTCCTGCCGAATCCCGACACCGTGACCCTGCGCGACGCGAAGGTGTTCCTGCGCTGCAACGACCGCTTCGCCGAAGATACGCTGACGCTCCGCATCGCCACCGTGACGCCCGATTCGCTCCGCTTCGAGGAGCCTTTCCGGCTGGTCATCCCCCGCGGAGAGAGCCGCCCGACACCGCTGATGCGCGAAATAGTCGTCCCCTACCGCATCCGCATGCGGTTCGCGCAGCAGGGCGACTACCGCTGCATCCTCACGCCGACACACCCCGTCCGCGGGGTCGAGGCCGTGGGCATTAACCTGACAAAGAGCGAATAGATACGCAATATGGGCAAAGACAAGCTCCGGAGGTTCCGCGAGAACCTCTGTTTCGTACAACCCGAATTCGACGAGGTGTTCCACCGCGACCACCCGCTGAAAGGGAACTGGCACCGCGACTTCTTCCGCAACGACAACCCCATCGTGCTGGAACTGGGGTGCGGCAAGGGCGAATACACCGTGGCGCTGGCCGAACGCGACCCGATGCGCAACTACATCGGCATCGACATCAAGGGGGCCCGCATGTGGCGGGGCGCCCGCACCGCCACCGACCGCAAGATGCCCAACGTGGGCTTCCTGCGCACCCGCATCGAGTTCATCAACGCGCTGTTCGCCGAAGGCGAGGTCGCCGAGATCTGGATCACCTTCCCCGATCCGCAGCTCAAGACGCGCCGGGCCCGCAAGCGGCTCACCTCGCCCGTCTATCTGGCCTACTACGCCGGACTGCTCCAGGCGGGCGGAGCCATCAACCTCAAAACCGACTCCAAACACCTCTACGCCTACACCGCCGAGGTGATCCGCCGCTTCGGGCTTCCCTGCGAGGTCTCCGAACCGGACATCTACGGCACGGGCCGCGCCGACGAGGTGCTCTCGATCAAGACCGCCTACGAGGAGCGGTTCCTCGGCATGGGGCTTCCGATCACCTACACCCGTTTCTTGCTCGGCGACCGCCGCGACTTCCCGTGGTTCGACTGGGAGGGAGACGACGAAACGGAAAAGGATAGCGAAGCCGAACGGCAGCTCCGGTAATCCTGCGCAAACGAAAACAACTCATATTCCGAAATATCATGGATGTAAAGATCGCACCCGACTGGAAAGAGATCCTCGCCCCCGAATTCGAGAAACCCTATTTCGCCGCCCTTACGGAGTTCGTGCGGCAGGAGTACGCCTCGCGGCGCATCTTTCCCCGCGGCAGCAACATTTTCCGGGCCTTCGACAAATGCCCGTTCGAAAAGCTGAAAGTGGTCGTCATCGGCCAGGACCCCTATCACGGTCCCGGACAGGCCAACGGGCTTTGTTTCTCGGTCGCGGACGGAGTTCCCTTCCCGCCCTCGCTGCAAAACATCTTCAAGGAGGTCTCCGACGACACCGGCACGCCCATACCGTCTACGGGCAACCTCGACCGCTGGGCCGAACAGGGAGTGCTGCTGCTCAACGCCGTGCTCACGGTCCGCGCCCACGAAGCCGCGTCGCACGCCGGCCGCGGCTGGGAGACCTTCACCGACGCCGTGGTGCGCGCCATCGCCCAGCGCAAAGAGGGCATCGTCTACATGCTCTGGGGCAGCTACGCCCAGAAGAAAGGCGCCATCGCCGACCCGCAGCGCAACCTGATCCTCAAAGCCGTGCACCCTTCGCCGCTGTCGGTCTACCGGGGATTCTTCGGCTGCCGCCACTTCTCGCGCGCCAACGAATACCTCCGCTCCGTGGGCAAGGAGCCGATCGTGTGGTAACAACATTTAACAGAATCACCCAATTAGACAACTCGCACTTCTGATCACAGTCATGCTGTTGGAGCCTGCTCCCCAGACCCACCGAACACACGGTTACAAAAACGCCACGATCCATTAAGACGCGTAGCCATTTCCTTTTTTTAAAATTCCGAAAAAATTTGGAATATAAAATTATCGCCCTATATTTGTAGTGTACTACTACACTAATACACAAAAACAATAACAGCCATGATTGCTTTTCAAAACGTTTCTTTCGGTTACAACCGTCGCCGGAAGGTTTTCGCAGATCTCTCGCTGACGTTCGGCGAAGGGCACATCCACGGCCTGCTGGGACGCAACGGCACTGGCAAAAGCACGCTGCTGCAACTTATCTGCGGACTGCTCGAACCCGATACAGGGCACATTGCCGTCGATGGATTCACCCCGCGGCAGCGGAGCGTGGATTTTCTGTCCAGGCTGATGCTGATCCCGGAAGAACTGAGCCTGCCGAATATTCCACTCCGCCGTTTTGCCTCACACACAGGTGTCTTCTACCCCGGTTATTCAGCAGAAATGTTCGAAAGTCATTGCGAAGCACTCGAAATCGATCCGTCACAAAATCCCCACGACATGTCCATGGGCCAGCGCAAAAAAGGCTACATCGCCTTCGCACTCGCCTGCAATCCACAGTTCCTGCTACTCGACGAACCGACCAACGGTCTGGACATCCCGTCGAAAACAATCCTACGCAGCCTGTTGGCGGCCTACGCCGACGAGAAACGCACCATCGTGATCTCGACCCATCAAGTCCGCGAAGTCGAGAACCTGATCGACAAAATCGTCATCCTCGACGAACAGGGCCTTGTGCTCGCCGCAACCACGGAAGAATTGTCGCACCGCCTCACGTTTGGGCCGTTGCCCGCAGACGCGAAAGCGATTTACAGCACCCCCTCGTTCTCGGGCGAAGAGGGCATCGCCCTCAATACGACCGGCCGGGAAAGCCGTCCGGACCTCGAACTGATCTTCGCAGCCACCACCCACGACCGCATGACCATTCCCTCGATTCTTCACACAAATCCCACCAATCATGAATAACTCCATCTCTTTTCGGCGCACTGTATTATATGCACGCAAACATTACGTTGAAAATGCCCGCTACTACGGCTACGGCCTGCTGGCAATTCTGATTCTGCTCTCTGTCTTCGCGTGGTTTTACGGATCATGGCGCAGTGATCCGGGGGAATTCCGCGTAACCGCCTGCTTCACGATGTTGGGATTCATGTATTACGTCACCCGCTTGAGCTGCCGTAACCTCTACAAGCGGCTGCCGATGGTACGCTCCTACACGCTGCCTGTCACGGCGGCGGAGAAATACCTCTTCATCTGGTTCAACACAACGGTTATCGCCACCCTGCTTTTCAGCCTCGTCTTGTGGCCTGTCACAGCCGCGGCAGACATCCCCGACGGCAACATCATCCGAATCATGATCTATCCTACATGGCTGACGATCTTCACGGTGCAGGCCGGGCTGCTGCTGGCCTGTTGCTGGGGCAAGGAATACCCGATGAAAATATTCCTGCTGCTCGCCGGAGCTTTCATCCTATTCTTCATCATCTACTACTGGGTACTGATGCCATCAGACGGATTATTCGTCCGCATTCCCTTTTCCGAATTCACTGTCAACATACACTCCGACACCGCAAGGCTCTCTTTTCCGCTCCGGAAGCAACTCCCGGAATACGGCGCCTACACGATGATCTTCGGATACTGGACTCTCGTAAGCTGGGTGACCGGATATTTCAAGCTCCGGGAAAAAACTCTCAAATAATCCGGCCATGCAATTCAACGACAACCAGCCGATCTGGCTCCAGATCTACGACCACGCCTGCCGCGCCATCGTCTCCGGCCGTTGGCCCGAGCGGGAGCGCATCCCCTCGATACGCGAACTCGCCGTGACACTACAAGTCAACCCCAACACGGTGATGCGGGCGTACGATAAACTCGGAAGCGACGGACTGATCCTTATCCGCCGCGGCATGGGATTCTTCGTCGCCGAAGGCTCGCAGGCTCGGACACTCGAAGCCCAGCGACACGAATTCATTCGGGTCGAACTGCACACCATGTTCGCCCGCATGGACGAACTGGGCATTGACATGAACGACCTGCAGACTCTCCACAACAACTATTTAAAACGGAAAAGTCATGAAAACAAGCAATAAAATCCTCTCGACGGCATTTGCTGCCTACCTGCTCTTTACCGCCGGCAACAGCGCGGCAATCCTGAAGGAGTACAAACGGGCCGAAGCATCGGGCAAAGCGCTCATTACACAACTGGAAAAGACTTCGATCCACGTTCTCTCGGTCGAAGGCGACAATTACATCCAAGCCAGTCGGGGACGAAAAAGTTCGCAAACGCTCGGTTTCTGGAGCCCATTCGATCCAGAGACCACGCCCCTACGCATTTGCGGCGATACGCTCTACATTTCGGGAACGTCGTACGGCTACGTCACACTACCCGACCTGAAAAGTTTCCTGCGCAACGGCAAGCCACAACCGATCAACGAAGATTAGACACCAAAAAACCGGTCGTGTATACAACACGACCGGTTTTCTAATCCCATAAACTTTATCCCAGATAGGATTTCAGGAGTTTCGACCGCGACGAATGCCGGAGGCGGCGAATCGCCTTCTCCTTGATCTGACGCACGCGCTCGCGCGTCAGGTCGAACTTCTCGCCGATCTCCTCGAGAGTCATCTCCGAGGTTCCGATGCCGAAGAAGTACTTGATGATGTCGCGCTCACGCTCCGTGAGGGTCTCCAGCGCACGGTCCACCTCGGTCGACAGCGACTCGTTGATCAGCCCGCGGTCGGCATTGGGCGAATCGGGATTCACCAGCACATCCAGCAGCGAGTTGTCCTCACCGTCGGCGAACGGAGCGTCGACCGATACGTGGCGGCCGGCGACACGCAGCGTGTCGGTGACCTTCTCCTTCGGGAGTTCCAGCTCCGTGGCCAGCTCCTCGGGCGACGGCGTGCGCTCGTGCTCCTGTTCGAAGCGGGCGAACGCCTTGTTGATCTTGTTCAGCGACCCCACCTGGTTCAGCGGCAGGCGCACGATGCGCGACTGCTCGGCCAACGCCTGAAGGATCGACTGGCGAATCCACCACACGGCGTAGGAGATGAACTTGAAGCCGCGGGTTTCGTCGAACTTCTCGGCGGCCTTGATCAGTCCGAGGTTGCCCTCGTTGATCAGGTCCGGGAGGCTCAGTCCCTGATTCTGGTATTGTTTGGCCACGGACACCACGAAGCGCAGGTTGGCTTTGGTGAGCTTTTCGAGCGCTTCCTGGTCTCCTTTCTTGATTCGCTGGGCGAGTTCCACCTCCTCCTCGACCGTGATGAGCTCCTCCTTGCCGATTTCCTGCAAGTATTTGTCCAGCGAGGCGCTTTCGCGGTTGGTGATGGACTTTGTGATCTTTAATTGACGCATATCTCTAACTACCTAAAAAATTATCTCTCTGCACAACCCGCCCGGGTCCGCGTACCTACTCCACCAGCGTATAGCTTGCCGAGCGTCCGTTGGGATAGACGCCGTCGATCGCCGTGACCTTCTCCGTCATCCGCTGCATGTCGTTGAGCGAATAGACCGGACGGTCGTTGATGTGAGTAATTACAAATCCCTGCTTGACACGGGCGCGGGCCAGAATTCCGTCGGCCTTGATGCCGACCACCTGCACGCCGCCCTTGATGTCGAGCTCGCGGCACAGTTTGGCGCCCGCATCGGCGAACTTACCTCCGAGGGCCTCGACCACATCGACATCCTCCTTGGTAACCAATTCCGTTTTACCTGCTTTATTACGCAAAGTAACGTCAAATTGTTTCACCTTGCCGTCTCTTTTTACCGACAATTTCACCGTATCGTTGGGCCGGCGCTTGGCGACCTGCTCCTGGAGCGTCGAGGGATCGGTGACTTTCACGCCGTCGATGTCGAGAATGATGTCGCCCTTGCGGATTCCGGCCTCCGAGGCCGAACCGCCCTCGATCACACCGGCCACATAGGCCCCGCCGAGCTCCTTGATGCCGAGCTCCTTGCCCTCCTCGTCGAGGAAGTCCTGATCCACGACGCGGAACTGGATGCCCAGCAGCGCGCGCTGCACGACGCCGAACTCCTTGAGGTCCATCACGACCTTCTTGACGATCGACTCGGGAATGGCGAACGAATAGCCCACATAGCTGCCCGTCTGCGACTTGATGAGCGTATTGATGCCCACCAGCTCGCCGTGCGTGTTGACCAGCGCGCCGCCCGAGTTGCCGGGGTTCACCGCCGCGTCGGTCTGGATGAACGCCTCGATGCGGAAGTCATTGGGAATGACGCCCAGCTGACGCGCCTTGGCGCTCACGATACCGGCCGTGATGGTCGATTGCAGGTCGAACGGCGAACCGATCGCCAGCACCCACTCGCCCAGACGCAGCGCATCGGACGATCCGAAAGCCAGCGTCGGCAGGTCCGAAGCCTCGATCTTCAGCAGCGCGAGGTCCGTGGCCGAATCCTTGCCGATCAGCTTGGCGTCGAACGAACGGCCGTCGTTGAGCTTCACGCGGAGTTTCGAAGCCCCGTCCACGACGTGGTTGTTGGTCACCACGTAACCGTCGGCCGAGATGATGACGCCCGAACCTCCGGCGCGCTGTTCGCGGAACTGCGGTCCCTCGTCATACCCCTGCGGGATGCCGAAGAACTCCAGAAAGGGATCGTACCCCCGGCGGCGCGGCATCTCGACCTGCTGCACGGCTTCGATATTGACCACGGCCTTCACCGCATTCTCGGCGGCGTACGTCAGGTCGGGGTACTGCTCGGCCTGATACGAGGTGAACTGCGTCCCCAGCGCGGGCGTGCGTTCCACCTCGCGCTCGATATATTGTACGGAGCCTTCGCGGCCCCCGGCTACTGCCCATGCCGTAAGTCCGCCCGCGGCGGCCGATACGGCGACTGCTCCTAAAATCAAAAATGCCTTTTTCATAATTCGATAACAAGTGTTTAAATTCAATTACTCGGAGGCAATTTATACCATAAGCTTCATCAGGTTTTATTACGATTCGTAGGACAAACGAAAGGGAACGCCCGGTTAGTATGCCCGCTTACACAAAAATCGGGACATCCGCGACGGACATCCCGATTTTCTGCAACCCGGACCGTTACAATCCGAACTCTTTGCGAATCAGCTCCACGGCATCGAGCTTCTCCCAGCCGAAGAACTCGATCTCGCGTTCCGTTTCGCGGCCGTTCTCCCAGACCTTCACCCGCTCCGTATAGGGACGGTTGCCGAAGTGACCGTAGGAAGCCGTGGCCTCGAAGATCGGGTTCTTCAGGCCGAAACGGCGGACGATGGCGGCGGGACGCAGGTCGAAAAGCTTGCCGATGCGGCGGGCGATCTCGCCGTCGGTCATGCCCTCCAGCGCGGCGGGACGCGGCGAACGGTAGGTATCGACGTAAATCGACAGCGGCTGCGCGATGCCGATGGCGTACGACAGCTCGACCAGCACTTCGTCGGCAACGCCCGCGGCGACCAGATTCTTGGCGATATGGCGGGCGGCGTAGGCCGCCGAGCGGTCCACCTTCGAGGAGTCCTTGCCCGAAAAGGCGCCGCCGCCGTGCGCGCCGCGGCCGCCGTAGGTATCGACGATGATCTTGCGGCCCGTAAGCCCGGTGTCCCCGTGAGGGCCGCCGATCACGAACTTGCCCGTAGGATTGACGTGCAGGATATAGTCGTCGCCGATCAGCCCGGCCAGCTTGTCGCCGGCGCGCTCCAGACGCGCCTTGACGCGCGGAATGAGGATCGTGCGCACGTCCTCGCGGATCGTAGCCTGCATCCGCTCCTCGGCCTCCTTCTCCGTCAGCCCGTTGCCGGGCAAGATGAACTCGTCGTGCTGGGTCGAAACCACGATGGTATGCACGCGCAGCGGACGGTTGGTCTTCTCGTCGTACTCGATGGTCACCTGCGACTTGGAATCGGGACGCAGGTAGGTCATCACCTCCCCTTCGCGGCGGATGACGGCCAGCTCCTTGAGAATCACGTGCGAGAGGATCAGCGTCGCCGGCATCATCTCGCGGGTCTCGTTGCAGGCATAGCCGAACATGATGCCCTGATCGCCCGCGCCCTGCTCGTCCTCCTCGGCGCGCACAACGCCCTGATTGATGTCCGACGACTGCTCGTGGATGGCCGACAGGATGCCGCACGAGTTGCAGTCGAACTGGTATTCGCTCTTGGTATAGCCGATGCGGTCGATCACACGGCGCGCCACGCCCTGTACATCGACATACGCTTCGGAGCGCACCTCGCCCGCCACGACCACCAGTCCCGTGGTGCAAAGCGTCTCGCAGGCGACTTTCGAATTGGCGTCACGACGCAGGAATTCGTCGAGAATGGCGTCTGAAATCTGATCTGAAACTTTATCGGGATGTCCTTCGGACACCGATTCCGATGTAAACAAAAAGCCCATTGTTATACATTCAATTATGAGACGGTACCCTCAGCCGTAATGCCGGCATGCGGAAACACGCTCTCGGTTAATAAAAAAATAAAACGTATAAAATGGGAAAAATTGGCTGTTGGAATAAAAAATAAGCTGTTTTAGCGATTTTTTATTGTGGTTGCAATCAGTCAAATCTTTCCACATTTCCCCGCGTTACGGACGGGAGCGCAAAGATACGAAGGAATTTCGGAATATGCAAAAAACAGTTCGTTTTTGCCTCCGATATGCACTATCTTTGGCCCGGTATTGGATGAGATGCGTCCCGGCAACCCGCAAAACCCGTTTTGCGATTGCGCCCGACTTTCGCTATCTTTATACCCGTCGAATTCAACAAACCGTACATGAAACGATTCTTACTCGCCGCATGCATGCTTCTGGCCGCCGTCAGATTTTCGTCCTGCGAAAACGACGACGACGATCTCTACGACACGCTCACGGGCCGCGTATGGGCCGGAGACCTCGGATTCTAACAGGACGGCTATGCGCTAGACAGCTATGTTTACTTCGGGGCCGACGGCTTCGGAAGCGACGAACTCCGTTACGCCGACAACGGACGCCTGCTCGACACGCTCAACATCCAGTGGGACGCCTACGACGACACGGTCTACATCGACTACGGCCGGGTCGATCTGCCGCGCGAACTGCGCCGGGTCCACATCCGCCGCGGCATGCAGACAACCGATCTCTACATCGGAGGCCGCTATTACGACCGGATCACGCTCTACATGCGCTAACACGGCGGCACCTATTATATATAACGATCCCCGGATTCTGCGTGAATCCGGGGATTTCCATTATTCATTGAGAGTAACGCCTGAAATATAACCGTCCTCTATCCCTTCCAAACATAGATTTAACTTAACCATAATACGGTTCAAGCGTTATGCTGTTACAAGGATCGACCTTTTCTACGCATGAAAAAAAGCCAAGAATGGCACTATTTGTAGACTCAACTATGATCTTCCCCCAAGTATTCAGACCGGGAGCATGGAGCATAACTCCATAGACGCGATCCCACTCCAAGTAGATATTCCCTCCAATTGATTCGCAAGCTCGTGATGCGGAAACTGTTTGAGGAGTAGCTTTTCCCGTATCAATTTTAATTATAAATTTCCCGGATCGGGCGGTTCCGTCAGTATTCGATTTATCATTATCGTTTCCTGTCTTTTTCATATTCTGATCCAAAATTTCAAAATGATCTGCTTCGATAATCGTTCCGTCGGTAAACTCCACTGATTTCACTTGTAACTCATCGGTAGCGGCAGCATCTGTTGCTGCATAATTTTGCGCGGAAATCACCGTTCCATCAACAAGAGTAACGGATTTGATCCGCAAATCGCCCGAATCCTGAGATTTGGCTTCGAAGGGATATATTATAATCGAACATATCACCATCGCAATAAATACATATGATTTCATATCGTTTTTTACTCCTTTCATTCATATTAATTATCTAATTTCTTATTTTACCTGCCAGAAAACCGCAGATATTTTTTGTCGGAAAATTCGCAAATCCTCCTTGCGAAATAGAAAGTCATTACAGCTGCTGCATGGACAATCCTAATTAGTTTTCAATTCACATAGGCCCTGATATTATGAAGACAATTCAAGCGGTAATACTCGATACGAAATTTCACGCATTGACAGTTACAAATATATATCAGGCAGAATTTCAGTACAATACCTACATATTGTCATATCCAAAATATAACTACACAATAATTAGTACTCCGATATATGACCTTATACAACGATCCCCGGATTCACGCAGAATCCGGGGATCGTTCGTTAGCGGGCGGCGGCCTTGATCCGTACGCCGGTTATCGACCTCAACTCACTCCTCCACGTCCCGCAGGGCGGCGCGCAGGGCATTGATATCGCCCATCATCCGCAGGAAGATACGCACGCTGAGGGGCAGTCCGACGATCAGTCCGGCCACGAATCCGTAAAACACATAGGGCGAGGTCAGGCTTCCCACGTAAAATCCCAGCGAGATCAGCAGCGGCACACCCAGCACGATGCCCGCGCCTACGCCCCAGAGGAAGCAGGTGCGGAACCGGAGTACGGCGGCGCAGGTTTCGCGCACGGTCCCCGCTCCCGGCTCGATCCGCGCCAGCAGCACCAGCAGCGCGATCTGCCGCGCCAGCATGGCGAAGATAAAGAGCGCCAGCGTCGCCTTGACGGCCGTTCCGAGATCCGCCTCGCCCGTACGGGATATATTGGCGAAACAAAGCGGCAGCACTGCCAGCAGAAAGATTCCCAGCCGTATCGTACGCGCCAGCCGCTGCTTGGCCGAGATGATCTTTCCGGCCGAGACCTCCGCCGTCAGCCGGTCTATTTTAGTGTCCGCACACGACAGACGTCCGTCCAGCTCGTGCCATTTGGTTTTCAGTTCGTCGAGTTCCATATTCGGGGAGTTTAATGATTTGCCTGTTCACGCAGTTTCAGCTTGATGCGGTGGAGCTTCGAAGCCACGTTGTTGCGCGTAAGCCCCGTGATCGCGGCGATCTCCTCGTAAGGAAGCTCGTCGAGCCACAGCATCACGACCGCCTTTTCGAGCGCATCGAGCCGGTTTATCAGTGCATACAGATCCCGCAGCCGCTCGCCGCGTTCGGGATCTTCGTCGGCTGCGCCCAGCGAGTCGGTCAACGGCAGCCGGCCCGTATGGCGGCGGTTGCGGCGATAGTACGAAATGCAGGTGTTCAGCGCGACGCGGTAGACCCACGACGAAACTTTGGCCCGGCCTTCGAATCCGTCGAATCCCCGCCACAGGTTAATCAGCACCTCCTGATAGAGATCGTCGAAGTCGTCGCTGTCCACGGCATAGAGATAACAGACTTTGCCGACGATGCGGCGGTGTTCCCGGACGAAGGTCTCGAATTCATACTGTTTGGTTCGCTGTAGGCTCATTGCTGAAACTGTTTTCCCCATTAGACGCGGCCGGAGCCGAAAAGTTGCACGGAGGATAAAATAATAATACAACGCAACTCATCCGACAAAAAAATCCCCGAAGCGACACTTCGGGGATTTTATCCATTATCGGGTATCGTTATTTTCAGAGCAGCTTCTTGACCTCTTCGGCCGGAAGAATCCGTTGCCGAAGAGTCCAAACGTCCCGAC
>OLWB01003227.1_pt1 | contig 11943 bp, 8 predicted proteins | sample 1673331 | NCBI WGS metagenome assembly OLWB01 (sample SAMEA3178943, study PRJEB25190) | human gut metagenome | biome: human gut; feature: human-associated habitat; material: faeces | place: Austria | collected 2013 | reverse complement strand
ACGAGTCGAAACGCTCGGAGGAGAACCGCCTCGCGGCCTACTCCGAGGAGTACCGTCTGGCGATCGCCGTGACGGGCGTGGCCGAGCCTGCGTCGTGGAACGCCCGGCCGCAGGCCGCGTCGTTCTTCACACTGCGCGCCGTGGCCGAGAAACTTCTGCGCCGCTTCGGCATCGACATTTATGCGCTCCGGACTGAGACGCTGCAAAACGACCTCTTCGGCGAGGCGCTCTCGATGTCGCTTGGCGGCAAGGAGCTGCTGCAGATCGGCACGGTAAGTGCTAAAATCCGCCGTCGACTCGATGTCAAGCAGGATGTTTACTATCTGGAGATGAATTTCGACGCGCTCGTGAAATCGACCCGCAAGCATAAGATTGCGGCCGAGGAGCTTTCGAAGTTCCCCGAAGTGAAACGCGACTTGGCCCTTCTGATCGACAAGCAGGTGACCTTCTCTGCGCTGCGCGACGTGGCGTTCGCCACTGAGCGCAAACTGCTCAAGAGCGTTTCGCTGTTCGACGTCTACGAGGGCGACAAACTTCCCGAAGGCAAGAAATCCTACGCCCTGAGCTTCATCCTCGAAGACAAGACCCGCACGCTCGACGAGAAGACGATCGAAAAGGCGATGAAGAACCTCACCGCGCAGTTCGAACAGCGGTGCGGAGCTCAGGTCCGCGGTTGATCCCAATCCGAATGCCGCTCGTCGCATCTCGATGCGGGCACACGCCCGCCACGGTCATGCCGACGAGCTTATTGACCATAAATCGAAGCCGCCTGTACGTTACGAACAGGCGGCTTTTTTACCGAAACCATGCAACAAACCTCCCGAACGCTCTGCCTGACCACGCTGCTTTTTGCAGCCGGCGCCGCGCTGTTCTTTACCAACGCGGCGGTGATTCCGTACAAGGTCGCTTATCCGGTCCTGCTGCTGTCGCTGTCGCTCTTTTATCTCCGGCTGAAACCGCTGATTCCGGTCGGCGCGGCGCTCTTGTTGTCGGCCGTCGGCGATGCGGCGGGCGCCGGGGGGATGTTCATTCCGCAGATGCTGTTTTTCGCTTTGGCGCACGGAGCCTACATGTGCTACTTCTTGCCGCAGGCGCAACTTGCGCCCCGGCCTTTTGTCTGGCCGGTGCTGACGGCCCTGCTGCTGTTTCTGTTCGTCTGCATCGTTCCCCGCGCCGCCGATCCGGCCGAACGCGCGGGCGTCGCCGTCTACGGACTCGTCATCGCGGGCATGCTGTACAGCGCGCTTCAGTACCGCGGAGCGTATGCCGCATGGTTCCGCCTTGCGGCCCTGTTGTTTGTCTTTTCCGACTCCGTGATCGCATGGGGACGCTTCGTCGCGCCCGTTCCCTGCCGGACCTGTGTCGTGATGATTACCTATTATGCCGCGCAATACCTCTTCTACCTCTTTGCCGTCAGAGCGGCGACTCTTTCCGACTCTCCGCATTGATGCGGCCGTTGAAATGCCGAGCGGTATTGTAGTGCGATATTGTCATCGCTTATTTAGGCCGGAGGCACACTGTTCGCGTTAGTTGTCTCCGCCAAGGCGGCTCCTTCCGTGTCATAGTCGCTTTTCCGCTCCGTCTTACAGTACCGGCTTTATCTGCGGCGGCTGGATCGTGACGTAGGGCGTGCCGTTGTCGTTGCAGGTCGAGACGATGCGGACGGATTTCACCGGCCGGCCGGGCTTTAAAGTTATACTGCCCTTTTCCAGATCGCCCGCATGCTCGTATGTCGTGCCGTCGTACGACACCTCGGCATAACCGGTGGTTATAATGGTTTTGGGCAGCTGGCGGTTTCCCGTCTGCAAAAACATTTCGCGGCACTTCACCGGCTGTTCATAGGTGTAGAGTATCCAGTCCTGCTGACGGCAGGCGCGGCGCGTGCGCGCAAGTCCCTTGTAGGCCGAGGCGTTCGTATAGGGGAACTGCGTGCTTTCGCCCATCGAGGTGGTGATCGTCACGGCGGGCGCAAGGGTCCTGTAGTAGGATTTGTCGGCCACATAGGGACTGCGTCCCGTCTTGTAGCGCGTCAGGAAGCGGTACAGATGCGGTTTTTCGGTTTTGATGGGGCCGGTGTACCGATGCTCTTCGGGCGAATCGCCTTCGAGGTAGAAGATTTCCGAGCCGTCGTCCGCCACGACGGTGAAGGCGCCCTCCTTGTAGCTTACCTTGGGCGGGAAAAGCCGGAAGCGGATGCCCATGGCCGCCATGCGGTCGTAATGGTCGGTCAGCTCCCTGTAATAGGCGTCCCACCCCTCGCAGTTGCCGCGCCAAGCTATGCGGGCGAGCGCGCAGATGCGCGGAAAACACATGTAGTCCAGATAGTCGGGCTTTTCGGGCTCGTGCGAAACGTAGGCTTCGCTGAAGAACGTCCCCTGCAGGCCGACGACGTTGCGCATCTGTTCATCGCTGAAGCCCTTTTCCGTAAAGTCGAATCCGAAGACCTTTTTGGCGTCGAAGACCGCCGCCCAGTCGTGCCCCTCCTCCTGCGGCGTCTGCCGCATGTCGAAATAGAAGTATTCGCCCGGCATCACCACGGTCTTGTAGCCTTTCGCCGTGGCGTCGAGACACGCCTTGACGCTCTGCCAGCCGTATACGAGACATTCGCGCGAGAGGCCGCCCGTGGTCACGGCTTCGTTCCACACGCCGGGACGCTTGCCGTTGGCCGCGAGAATCGCCGCCATGCGCTCCATGAAGAGGTCTTCCAATCGGTGCGGATCGGTCATGCCCCGCCGGCTCATCAGCGCCTGACAGTCGGGGCAGCGGTTCCACTGGGTCATGTCCACCTCGTCGCCGCCGACGTGTATGTACTCCGAGGGAAACAGCGCGCATAACTCGCCGAGAATGTCGGCCAGCAACGCGTAGTTCTCTTCGCGGGCCACGCACCACGCCGAACGGTAGTCGTAACCGTTGGTCGAAACCGTGTCGGGCGGATAGTTGCAGCGTATTTCGGGATGCACCGACGCGATGTTGCGGCTGTGCCCCGGCAGGTCGATTTCGGGGATGATCTCGATGTTGCGCGCCGCCGCATAGCGGATCAGGCCGCGCATCTCGTCCTGCGTATAATACCCGCCGTACTTCTCGTCCCACTTGCCGTAAACCGGACGCACGGGCGAATCGCCGCCGCGGAAGCCGCCGATTTCGGTCAGTTCGGGATGCGATCTGATTTCGATACGCCACCCTTCGTCGTCTGAAAGATGAAGATGCAATTTGTTGATTCCATGATAGGAAAGCAAGTCTATATAACGCTTCACTCCAGCTGCGTCGATCCACGTGCGGGCCACGTCCAGCATCATACCGCGGTACGGAAAGCGCGGCGCGTCCTCGACCTTCGTGCAGGCGATTTCGACCGGAAGCGGACAGTTCTTGGCGTATATTTCGGCGGGCAGCAGCCTGAACAGGGCCTGCACGCCGTTGAATACGCCGCCGTACGAACCGCCCGCGATTTCGATCCGCTGCGGGAGCACCGTCAGGCGGAAGGCTTCGCCGCCCAGCGTCGGATCGGTCGAAAGCACGATCGCGTCGTCGGCCGACATACTGTCGCTGGCCGTTTCGACGTTGATATATTCGCGCAGGTAGGCGGCCAGCGGCGCCAGCGGCGTTTCGTAACAGAGCATCGTCCGGGGGCTGATGCGGCAGGCGCCCTCGTAGAAAGCCTGACGGGCCGGCGACGGCTGGGCATGTGCCGTGAGGAAGGTGCAGAGCACACCTGCGAGGGGCAGCAGGTATCGCAGTTTCATGGCGGTACGGAATTTTGTTTCGGACAAAGTTACTTTTTTTCCGCCGAATTGCTACCTTTGCTGAAAATAAATTCCGGCATGGACGGGCGCGCTCAGGCAGATCGGCCGACTCCGCTTCCCGAACAGCCATTGCCGTAAACTGTAACTGAGCATGGAAGATAAACGACTGGAGGCTACGGCCCGTTTGCTCGAAGTGATGAATACGCTGCGCCGCGAGTGTCCGTGGGACCGCGAGCAGACTTTCGATTCGCTGCGGAGCAATACCATCGAGGAGACGTACGAGCTGGCCGACGCCATCACCGACCACAATATGGAGGGCATCAAGGAGGAGCTGGGCGACCTGCTGCTGCATGTGGTGTTCTACTCCAAGCTGGGCGAGGAGGCGGGAGCCTTCGATTTCGGCGAGGTCGCCGATGCCCTGTGCGACAAGCTGATATACCGTCATCCGCATGTCTACGGCGATATTCACGCCAATACGCCCGACGCGGTCAAGGAGAACTGGGAAGCCCTGAAACTCCGCAAGAAAAACCGCAAGAGCGGCACGCTGGGCGGCGTACCCCGCTCGCTTCCGGCCATGGTCAAGGCTTTCCGCGTGGGCGAGAAAGCCGCCGCGACGGGTTTCGACTGGCAGCGGCGCGAGGATGTGTGGGACAAGGTGAAGGAGGAGATCGCGGAGGTCGAAGCCGAGATGCGTTCGGAAGCCCCCGGCAGCCGGGAGAAGCTCGAAGGCGAATTCGGCGACCTGTTCTTCGCGCTGGTCAATGCGTCGCGGCTCTACGGCATCGACCCCGAATCGGCGCTGGAACGTACGAACAAGAAGTTCATCCGCCGCTTCAATTACATGGAGGAAAAGGCTGCCGCCGAAGGACATACGCTCCACGAGCTTCCGCTCGAAAAGATGGAGGAGTACTGGCAGGAGGCCAAACACGAAGAGACATTTAACAGCATGTGTCCGCACTAATGCCAAGTCCCCTCCGAGGAGGGGATTTAGGGGAGGGTCAGACCTGAAAACACGGCTTTGCCGTGAATGTCCGCCCTCGGACACGCGGAGACGATACAAAAGCGAAGTGACATTTAATAGCATATAAACTTATGGCTTTGATTAAAAAGGTGCGGGGACATACGCCCGCAATCGGTGAAAATACGTTTCTGGCCGAGACGGCCGTCATTCTGGGCGATGTGACCATCGGCCGCGACTGTTCGATCTGGTACAACGCCGTATTGCGCGGCGACGTGAACAAAATCGTCATCGGCGACCGCACGAATATTCAGGACGGCGTGGTGCTGCACACGCTTTACGACGGCTCGCCGCATCCGTCGCAGACCATTATCGGCAGCGACGTGTCGGTGGGCCACAACGCTGTCATTCACGGTGCGCGCATCGGCGACAACTGCCTGATCGGCATGGGCGCTACCCTGCTGGACAACGCCGTGGTTCCGTCGGGCTGCATCATCGCGGCCAACGCGCTGGTGCTCTCCAACGCCCAGCTGGAACCCAATTCGGTGTATGCGGGCGTGCCGGCCAAGAAGGTCAAGGAGGTGACGCCCCAGCAGCGCGAGGAGATCATCCGCCGCACGGCCCGCGACTACATGCTCTATGCGTCGTGGTTCAAAGAGGAGGAGTAAACGGCGGATGGGGCTGCAACCGAAATATTCCGACCTGATTCTCAATCTGCTGGTGGCGCTGGCCGTCAGTCTGGTCGTCAATTTCTCCTACGTGCTGCTGCTGATCGTCGATCAGAAGAGCGACGGACAGCCGCGTCCGGCCAAGGCGAGCGTCATTGCGCGCGGCGAGGAAGGAACGCTGCGGGTAAGTCCCGACGGCCACGGCTACATCGTCTACGAGAACGGCGACAGCGTCTATGTGATGATGCAGCGCATCTACCGGATGAACCTGAAGGACGGCGACCGTCTGGTGGCGAATCTGGCCGCGCCGCGCCGTCACGGGGCGCATCCGGTGATGACCGAACTGCGCATGCGCAACGGCGAGGAGTTCGATTACAGCACGCTTTTCAACCGGCCTTCGAAAACGACGGAACTCGCGCTGCAGCTCTTCTATTATCTGGTCGTTTCGTTCATCATGCTTTCGATCCTCACCTCCGTCCGCCGCAGGTACACGCCGGGCCGCTTCGTGCGCCACTGCATATGGTGCGTGCTGGCCGCCGCCGCGCTGTATATGGTCGCGCCGGTCACGGAGTGGCGTTCGGGACGCATCATGCTGAACTGCATGGGCGACCATATTTTCGACTACATGCTGCTGCTGAAGTGTTCGTTCGCCGTGGCGGTGTCGATGCTCTACGGCTGGGTCTACGTGCTCAATTCGAAGCAGCAGGCCGTCGTCATGGAGAACGAGCGGCTCAAGAACGAGAACCTCACGACCCGCTACAACATGCTCGTGGGACAGATCAACCCCCATTTCTTCTTCAATTCGCTCAATTCGCTGGCGATGCTCGTGCGCGAGAAGCACGACGAGAAGGCGCTGACCTACATCGACCAGCTCTCCTATACGTTCCGCTACATCATCCAGAACGGACAGAGTACGCTGATGACGCTCGACGAGGAGCTGAAATTCGTCGAGGCGTACAGCTACCTCTTCAAGATACGCTATGCCGACAAGCTCTTCTTCGACATCGACATCGAGGAGAAGTACCGCACGTGGACGCTTCCGGCGCTCTCGCTGCAGCCGCTGATCGGCAATGCCGTCAAGCACAATACCATAACCCGCAGCAAGCCGTTCCATATTTCGATCCGCACCGAGAACGGCTGGCTGGTGGTCTCCAATCCCAAGGTGCCGAAGCTCGAACCCGAACCTTCGACCGGCATCGGACTGGAGAACCTGCGCAACCGCTGGCACCTGATAACCGGCCGCGACATCGAAATCATCGACACCGACAAGGAGTTCGTCGTGCGGATGCCGCTGCATACCCCCCTTGCAGGATGAAAGCACTGATCATAGAGGACGAAACCGCCGCCGCACTGAACCTGAAAGCCATTCTGAAACAGGCGGCTCCCGACATCCGTGTCGTCGATACGCTCGAAAGCGTCGAGGAGAGCGTCGATTGGCTGCGCGCCAACCCCCAGCCCGACCTGCTGTTCATGGACATCCATCTGGCCGACGGCGATTCGTTCCGCATATTCGACGCCGTGGAGGTCACGGCGCCGGTGATCTTCACGACGGCCTACGACCGCTATGCGCTGGAGGCCTTCAAGGTGAACAGCATCGACTACCTGCTCAAGCCGCTCAATGCGGCCGACGTGCAGCGGGCGCTCGGCAAGCTCATGCGGCTGTCCAAGGGCGAGCGCAGCGATTACGGTTCGCGCGTGCGCACGCTGGCCGCGGCGCGCCGCGAGCAGACCTTTCTGGTGCATGTCCGCGACAAGATTATTCCGCTCAAACGCGAGGATATCGCATTCTGCTATACCTGCAACGAGAAGGTGACGGCCTATACCTTCGCCGGGGCGTCCTATCCGCTCGACAAGACGCTCGAAGCGCTGCAGGCCGTCCTGCCCGAAGCCGATTTCTTCCGCGCCAACCGCCAGTTCATCGTGGCGCGCCGCGCCGTGAAGGAGATCGCCGTGTGGTTCGGCAGCCGTCTTTCGTTGAGTCTCGTGCTCGAAACTCCTGAGCGCATCGTCATTTCCAAGGCCCGCGTCCCCGAATTCAAGGCGTGGCTCACGTCCGTTCAACCCGCCGAATAGGCGTTTGACCCTGAGCTTCGGGCGTTTGACCCGCATTGCCGTTCCGTTTTTCCGGTTTGGCCTTACCTTTGCATCGTAAGGGGACCGAAACGGGTCCGATTGACGGATTGAATTAACCATTGATATTTGAGATTATGAAAAAGAGAATTTTTGCAGTCGCCGCGGCTTTGTGCCTGCTGGCCGGAACGGGCGCTTTTGCGCAGGATTCGAAGAAGGCTCCGATGATGAAGGAGCGGCCGACGGCCGAGCAGATGGCCCAGCGCAGGACCGAACGCATGACCGAGAAGCTGAACCTCAGCGAAAAGCAGTCGAAGCAGCTCTATGAGGTCAACCTGCAGGATATAAAGGAGATGCAGGCGCAGGCCGAGCAGATGCGCGCATACCGTAAGGCGCAGGCCGAGAAGATGAAAGGCATCCTCACGCCCGAACAGTTCGAGCAGTGGAAGCAGATGCAGGGCCCGCGTCACGGCATGAACCGCGGTCCCCGGATGAAGGACGGCCGGGGCGACAAGGCCGCCGTGCGTGAAGGCCGCAAGTGCGCCCCCTGCGCGGGGGACAGGAAATGCGACGGACCGCGCTCCGGAAAGGAGAAAAAGTGAGGTTAGGAAAATCGACCGGTTTGTTGCAGTCGGGGCGTCGGTTGTCGGCTGACGCCCTTTTTTTGTCGATTCACCCCTTGTCGGAGGGCCGTATGCGGGAAAAAAGTTATTTTCGCATGCGCAAAATCAGAAAGTACACAGAACATTAAGATGAAACGGCTACTACTCTCAACCCTATTCCTGTTTTTCGCCGTGGCCGCATTCGCCCAAAAGGGTGCGGTCAGCGGAACGGTGCTTGACGCCGATACCGGCGAAAGCGTTGCCGGAGCCGTGCTGGAGGTCGCTCCGGTCAAGACTCCGGATCAGAAACAGTATTTCACTTCCGGCTATAAAGGCGCCGTGGCGATTCCTTCGCTGCCCTACGACGAATACAGACTCACCGTCTCCTTCCTCGGTTACAACAATTACGAAACCACCTTCCGGGTGGCGGCCGGCAAACAGAACATCGGCAGGATCGAACTCAAGCCCGGCGTGCAGATCGAAACGGTCGTCAAGGAGGCCAAGGCGCTGCGCACCTCGCAGAAGGGCGATACGGTAAGTTACAACGCCGGAGCCTTCAAGGTCACCAACGACGCCGACGTCGAGGGGTTGCTGAAGAAGATGCCCGGCATCACCGTGTCGGACGGTACGGTCGAGGCGCAGGGCGAGCAGATCAAGAAGGTTTTCGTCGACGGCAAGGAGTTCTTCGGCGAGGACGTGACGACGGCCATCAAGTCGCTTCCGGCGCAGGCCGTGGACCGTGTGGAGGTCTATAACAAGCTGAGCGACGCGGCCGAATTTTCGGGCATGGACGACGGCGAGGGCTACAAGGCCCTCAACATTGTTACGCACGCCAACATGCGTCAGGGGCAGTTCGGCAAGCTCTATGCCGGTTACGGTTACGACGCCGACACCAAGACCGAAGCCAAGAACAAATACGTCGTGGGCGGCAACGCCAATATCTTCAGCGGCAGCAGCCGCGTGTCGGTCATCGGCCTGTTCAACAACATCAACCAGCAGAACTTCTCGTTCGAGGATATTCTGGGCGTTTCGGGCGGTTCGGGGCGCGGACGCCGCGGCGGCGTGGGCCAGTATATGGTGCGCCCCCAAAGCGGCGTGGCGTCGGTGAACGCCATCGGCGTAAACTACTCCGATACGTGGGGCAAGCGCGATCAGGTGTCGTTTCAGGGCAGCTATTTCTTCAACAATACCGACACGAGAAACCGTTCGACGATCGACAAATGGTACGAGTCGCCGATGCCCGTGGATACGCTCTCGACGCGCGGCTACTCGGATACCGAGTCGTATAACCACCGCTTCAACGCCCGTCTGGAGTGGAAAATCTCCGACAACCAGAATCTGATGGTCCGTCCGAGCTTCAGCTACCAGTCGAACGACCCGCTGAGCACGACGCAGGGCTGGCAGTTCGGCGAAAGCGGTTACAGCCGCACCGAGAACCGCAGCGACGCCCTGCGCCACGGTTACAACGTGCGGACGAACGCCGTTTATCGCGCCAAACTGGGCAAGGACGGCCGTACGATCACCGTCGACGGCGACGTGAACTACTCGGACAACACCAACAACTCGAACTCCTTCTCGAACGTGCTGCCGCTTTCGGACCTCCGGCCCGACGGCGTCGACGCGCCGTGGGGATGGGACACGACGGGCTACACGCGCCTGCGCTACCTGCGCGACCTCGCGCCGTCGAGCAGCTACCGCCTGCGCGGACAGTTCTCCTACACGGAACCCGTCGCCAAATATGCGCAGGTAAGCCTTCAGTACCGCATTTCGTACGATTATCAGGAGCGCGACAAGAAGTCGTATATCACCGGCGCGGATTATTCGATCGCGGGACTGAAGCCCGACGGAGCGCTTTCGAACTCCTACCGGAGCAACTACCTGACGCAGAGCGCAGGTCCCGGCTTCCGCTATTCGAAGGAGCGCAATACGTTCATCGCCAATGTCTTTTATCAGCGTTCGTCGCTCGACGGGCAGATCGTGCGGGACGACGCCGACAAGATCAGGCATTCGTACAACAACGTGACCTATTTCATGATGGGACAGTTGAACATCAACCGCGAGAATTCGCTGCGGCTCTACGTATCGTCCTATACCGACAACCCGTCGATCACCGACCTGCAGAACGTGGCCGACGTATCGGACGCCCAGAATATCACCAAGGGTAATCCCGATCTGAATCCGACCTACAGCCACCGCGTCAATTTCCACTACATCAATTCCAACGTCGAGAAGGGCCGGACCTTCATGTGGATGTTCTCGATGCAGAACACCTCCGACTACAATGCGACGCACGTGGTGTCGAATCCCGGCACGATCACGTTGGGCGGCGTGCAGTACAAGCCCAACTACTACTCCACGCCCGTCAATCTCGACGGCTACTGGAGCCTGCGGACGCACCTGAGCTACGGTTTTCCGATCGGCTTCCTGAAGAGCAACTTCAACGTGATGGCGGGCGTCAGCTACTCGCTTACGCCGAGCATGCTGGGCGGAGAGGTGGACGCCGACGGATTCATCACGGGCGGCAAGCGCAACGACACGAGCAATATCGGCTACGACTTCAACACGGTGCTGGGCAGCAATATTTCCGAAAACGTGGACTTCACGCTCTCGTGGAACGGCACCTACAACGAAGCGACCAACTCGCTGGGCGAGTCAGGTTCCAAAAACCGCTACTTCAACCACCGGGCGCAGGGCAACATGAAGTTCGTCTTCCCGCTGGGCTTCACCTTTACGGGCAGCGTGGCTTACACGCAGTATATCGGTTTCACGAACGATTACGACGATTCGTACCTGCTCTGCAACGCATGGATCGGCAAGAAGATATTCAAGAACAAGCGCGGCGAGATCATGTTCGGCGTGAACGACCTGCTCAACCGCAACAAGGCTTTCGCCCGCACGACGGGTTCGGGATGGACGCAGAATGCGACCAACAGCGTGATCGGCCGTTATTACATGGTGCAGTTCACCTACAACCTGCGCCGCTTCGGCAAGAAGGGGTCGAAGAACATCTCCGATTACGACGGGGTCGTGCAGTCGGGACCCCGCCGCATGGGACCCGGCGGTCCGGGCGGGCCGCCTCCGGGTATCTTCCACGGTCCGCGGTAACCAGTGCGGTTCGGACAAAAAAGACGCCAGGTGCAATGCCTGACGTCTTTTTTGTGATTATGCCGGAAGCCTGCTTCCGCTTCGTCCTTGTGCCGGTGTGCCGGGCCGATGGCCGTCCCTTTTTGCGGACGGGACGGGGCGGTTCCTGCGGATGCTTGGGCGTCGCCGTCACTTTTCCGGTTCGGAGGTGTGCGGCGCCGGGATGTCGTCCTTGTCCGCGCGGTTGAGCACCAAGTGGATGCCGATGCAGGCCAGACCGCCGTATACGAGGGCCAGAATGCAGAGCATCCTGATTTCGGACAGCACTTCGGAGAGCGACGCTCCCATGCTCTGGATGCGGATAAAGGCGTTTACGCCGTGGCTGCTGGGGAATATCTGCCCCAAGTTGAACAGCCAGTCGGGAATGCCTTCGCGGGGATAGGAGACACCGCTGAGCATCAGCAGCGGAATCGAGGTCCACAACAACAGCAGCAGCGAATTCTCGCGGTAGCGGAAGAGCGTCGAAATGGCGATTCCCAGCGCGATGCAGGCCGCCATGTACGCCAGCATGAAGACCACGATTGTGCCCGTCGCGCCGTTCATCGGATAGTGGAACAGCCTGTAATGCAGACCGAGGATGTAGAACGTCGTCACGGAATAGATTATGCCGTAGACCAGCGCTTTGCCCAGCACGATCGGGAGCGTGGACATCCGCTTGCGGTCGGGCGGACAGAGTTTGCGGTACAGCCCGAATTCGCGCCATGTGCCGCCGATCATGCCGATGCCGATGAGCATCGTCTGCTGGATGATGACCATGATGA